>Ga0268257_1000066_pt1 | contig 296536 bp, 265 predicted proteins | sample AgamicAtPrz_FD_200249 | JGI IMG/M metagenome (GOLD analysis project Ga0268257, IMG submission 200249) | Agave microbial communities from Guanajuato, Mexico - At.P.rz (v2) (version 3) | ecosystem: Host-associated > Plants > Phyllosphere > Phylloplane/Leaf | place: Guanajuato, Mexico | collected... | reverse complement strand
CCCCACCAGGCTCAGCCCCACTCAAACGCCAAATGCACCAGCACAAAGCTCCCAAACACACCCAACCCGTGGCGAGGGAGCTTGCTCCCGCTCGGCTGCGCAGCAGACGCAACGATCGTCGCTCTGAAAAATACCCAACAGCCAAACAAAGCGAGGGCGGCTTCGCCATCCAGCGGGAGCAAGCTCCCTCGCCACAAGAGCGGGCAAGGCCTTTGGTATCAGCGCAGGCCGTTGCCACAACAGCGATCAGAGCCAGACCGCGTCCCAAAGTGGGTAGTCGCCGATGCGCTCCACCAACCCTGCACGAAGCGGGTTGGCAATGATGTAGCGGGCAAAGGGCAGCAGATCCTGGTTGTCACGGATCGCGCGGTCGTGAAAGCCACTTTGCCAGAACGCACCGCTTCTATTCATGGCTCGGTTGACTGCAAGGGTGCTGCGGGATTTAACCGTTTGCATCACTTGAGTAAGCGGGACTTTCTCCAACTGCACCAACCAATGCAAATGATCGGGCATTACAACCCAGGCGAGTGAGGTGACCTGTCCTCGCTCATGAGCCTGGCGCATTTCTGCAACCAGTAAACGACCCAGTCTCCAGTTGCGGAAAATAGGCACACGTCCGTTAACGACCGTTGTAATGAGATAACCGCGTCCATGCTCCGAAGAGCGGCCGTGACGCAATCGATGAGAGTTTGGACGTAGAGGACGCATTCCTTCGCTTCCTGATTTAGTTACTGATCACGGTAGCGTCACCCAGGACAATCCGGCGCGCTGATGACTGAGCGAAACTTCCGAAAACGACGTAGTACCCGTGGCGAGGGAGCTTGCTCCCGCTGGGGGGCGAAGCCGCCCTCGCTTTTCAGTTGCCAACGTTGATTGCGTCTGCTGCGCAGCCGAGCGGGAGCAAGCTCCCTCGCCACAACAGCCCGTCGACCGGAATACCTTGACCGGCCCCCCGCAAAACAGATGCCCACCAATTTCCCCTCCCCCTCCGCCAACCACCGTCTAAGCTTCAACCAAGTCCGATCAATCTGCGTGAATGGATCAGTCGACTATGGGCGCTTTGTGGCAAACCGATTCGAATAAACCTGTGGTCCCGACTGAACGTATGGAAGAAGCGCCTACACCCCAAAAAAAACGTCGCGCGCGGCATGGCTGGCGGGCGTTCTGGTTGTTGCTGTTGATCATTGCGGTGGTGGTCGGCCTGGCGGTGGCCAAGGAAATGCGCACCTCGCGGTTCCAGGCCCAGGAGATCAGCAAGTACGCCTCATCCCTGAGCTATTCGGTGCAACCGGGCCCCAGCGATGCCATCGTCTACCCGGGCGCAGGGCCGTTCGACCGGCGCCTGGGCTACAGCTCACTGGGGGAATTCCTGCCGCGCCTGCTCAAGCGCGACTACGTGATCCAGAGCCAGGCCCGATTTTCGCCAGCCTTGATGGGCTACGTCGAGAAAGGCCTGTTCGTGCCCTATGCGGAAAAAATCCAGGCCGGGCTGACCATCACCGATTGCCGCGCCGCCCCGGTGTATCAGTTCAAGTACCCGCAACAACTGTATTCGAGCTTCGACGCCATCCCGCCGGTGGTGGTGCAAAGCCTGCTGTTCATCGAGAACCGCTTCCTGCTCGACCCCAAGCAGCCGTTGGCAAACCCGGCGGTGGACTGGCCGCGCTTCGGCATGGCGGCATGGTCGCAAGTGGCGAAACTGCTGAGCCTGCCGGGACAGTCCGCCGGGGGCAGTACGCTGGCGACGCAGTTGGAAAAATATCGCCATTCCCCCGAAGGCCTGACCGTGTCGGGCGCGGAGAAAATCCGCCAGATGATTTCCGCCAGCGTGCGCGCCTATCAGGCCGGCCCGCAGACCCTCGAAGCCCGGCAGCGGGTGGTTCGCGACTACCTCAACAGCGTGCCGCTCTCTGCCGTGCCGGGGCATGGCGAAGTGCATGGCATGGCCGAGGGCTTGCGGGTCTGGTACGGGGCCGATTTCAACCGGGCCAATGAACGGCTGTTCAGCACCGCCACCGACCCACAGGCCATGGCGGAAAAAGGCCTGGCGCTGCGGGAAATGCTCTCGCTGATGATCGCCCAGCGCCGACCCTCGCACTATCTGACCAAGGGCCACGATGAATTGGCCAGCCTGACCGACAGCCACATCCGCCTGCTGGCGCAGAACGGCGTAATCGATGGCGCGCTGGCCCAGGCCGCCCTGGCGAGCAAGGTCACTTACCGCGACTGGGTCCAGCAACCCACCATCCAGCCCATCGAAACCAACAAAGGCATCAGCGCCGCCCGCAGTCGCCTCGCGACGTTGCTCAACCGGCCGCTGTACGACCTCGATCGCCTGGACCTGTCCGCCACCAGCACCTTGCAAAGCGACTTGCAGGCCCAGGCCACCGAGTACCTCAAGCATCTGGCCGACCCGGCGTTCGCCGCCGAGATCGGCCTGATGGGCGAGCGCCTGCTGACCCCCACCAGCACCACCCAGGTGCGCTACAGCTTCACCCTGCTGGAGCTGACCCCGGACGGCTCGCGGGTGCGCGTGCAGACCGACAGCACCGACCAGCCTTTCGACATCAACGAAGGCAGCAAACTGGAGCTGGGCTCCACCGCGAAGTTGCGGGTGCTCACCACCTATCTGCAGATCATCGCCGAACTGCATGACCGCTACGGCCAGCAAACCCCGGCCGAGCTGAAGAAAGCCGACATCGCCGAACAGGACCGCCTCTCACGTTGGGCTGTGGACTATCTGCTGCAAAACACCGATCGCAGCCTGCCGAAAATGCTCGAGGCCGCGCTGGATCGCACTTACTCCGCCAGCCCTGGCGAGGCGTTCTTTACCGGCGGCGGTTTACACACCTTCCACAACTTCCGCAGCGAGGACAATGGTCGCAACCCCACCCTGCGCGACTCCTTGCGCGAGTCGATCAACCTGCCGTTCATCCGCCTGATGCGTGACCTGGTGCGCTACGCCACCTACGCCGGCCCCAACAACAGCGCCGAACTGCTCAAGGACGATGGCGACCCACGGCGCCAGGAATACCTGGCCCAGTTCGCCGACCGCGAAGGCACGTCGTTCCTGCTCAGGTTCTGGAAGAAATACCAGAAAAAGGACACGGCCCAGCGCCTCGATACCTTTCTCGACAGCATGCACCCCACGGCAATCCGACTGGCCGCGGTGCACCGTTACTTCTTTCCCAACGACAGCCAGGAGAGTTTCAACCTGTTCGTGCGCTCGCACCTGAAGTCGGTCAAGAACCCTGAAAAACTCACCGACGAACGCCTGGAACGGCTCTACCAGAGCTACGGCCCCGGCGCCTATGACCTGCCGGACCAAGGCTTCATCGCCAAGGTCCACCCGCTGGACCTGTGGCTGATGGGTTACCTGCTCAACAACCCCGACGCCAAGTTCAGCCAGATCGTCAAGGCCAGTGAGTTCGAGCGTCAGGAGGTGTACAGCTGGTTGTTCAAGAGTCGGCACAAGAGCGCCCGCGACAGTCGCATCCGCACCATGCTGGAGATCGAAGCGTTCCTGGATATCCACCAGCGCTGGCAGAAAGTCGGCTACCCGTTCGACCATCTGGTGCCGTCACTGGCGACCGCCATCGGCAGCTCCGGCGACCGCCCGGCTGCGCTGGCGGAACTGGTGGGCACCATCTTGAACGACGGCATCCGGCAACCGGCGCTGCGGGTGGACAGCCTGGACTTCGCCGTCGACACACCCTACGAAACGCGGCTGATCAGCAACCCGGATAAAGGCAAACGGGTGATGCCGGTGGAAGTGGCCCAGGCCCTGCGCGGCGCGCTGTCCCAAGTGGTGGATGCCGGCACCGCGAAACGCGTGGCCGGCAGTTTCAAACTGGCCGACGGTACACCGCTGGCCATGGGCGGCAAGACCGGCACCGGCGACAACCGCATCGAAGCCATCGGCGCCGGTGGACGCATCCTCAGCTCCAAATCCATCAACCGCACCGCCACCTTCGTGTTCTACATCGGCGACAGCCACTTCGGCACCCTGACCGCCTACGTCCCGGGGGCCTCGGCACAAAACTTCAAATTCACCTCCGCCCTGCCGGTGCAAGTACTCAAGGGCATGGCGCCGTTTCTGTCGCCGTACTTGCAACCGGGCAGTCATACCCAGTGCAAGCCGTTGGTGGCGCGGCAATGAGTGACTACAGGGCTTGGCACCCGTGGCGAGGGAGCTTGCTCCCGCTGGGTGGCGAAGCCGCCCTCGCTTTTCAAGCCCTGAAAACTCTTTTGTCTCACCGCCGTTGCGTCTGCTGCGCAGCCGAGCGGGAGCAAGCTCCCTCGCCACACAAATCAGAGAATCACACGGGGGACTGCATCGAAGATGACCGTGAAGTTCGCGGTGTACAGGCCAGGAATGCGAGAGATGGGGTACTCACTCGCATGGATGAACATCTCCACCTGGGTCCCTGGCGTGGATGTGGCGTCATCCACGACTTCTTGAGGCACCTGGCTCAGGTATACGTCGTTGAAAAAGATACGCAGAGGTATGCGCAAGCGACCATTAGATAAATGGTAATCCCCCTCAATGTAGGCATGAACCGAGCCATCGGTGTTCTTCACATCAAAGGTCTGGCGTATGGTGCTCAAGTCATAAGTTACAGGGTTGTAATACATGTACTCATCTTTACCAAAATCCGGATTGCGCGGCTGCACATGGAACTGCTTGTTCGGAATATTCGCAGTGATATGGATCGGCGCGAGTGCATCATCCACCGCCAACACGATTGAAGGGCTCAGGGCTGCAGCAACTAAGGCAGTTACGGACATTATTTTTTTAAACATGCTTGATCCACTTATTAATTAATGAAATGAAATATAAACCTGTGGCGAGGGGATTTATCCCCGCTGGGCTGCGCAGCAGCCCCCTACTGCATCCGGGTATGTCTGACAGATCCAGTTGTCTGCATTGGGGCTGCTTTGCAGCCCAGCGGGGATAAATCCCCTCGCCACAGATAAATCCCCTCGCCACAAAGTCAGAGGTTGACCCGTGGCACCGCGTCGAAGATCACGGTGAAGTCAGCGTTATACATACCGGGAGAGAGTGGGCGTGTAGGCTGGTTCGCAACAACGATCAGCATCTCCGCCTGGGTACCCGGTGTGGACGTGGCATCGTCCACGACTTCCTGAGGCAGGTTGTCCAGAGGTACACCGTTGAATACCGCCCTCAGGCCCACATAATCCACTCCGTTGCTCAGAGAGATAGAACCTGTGCTGTTACCATTCTCAATATAGGCGTGGACCGAACCGTCGGTGTTCTTCACATCATATATGTGGCGCAACGGCGTAAATCTGTAGGTCATGGGGTTGTAGTACATATATTCGTCCCTGCCAAACTCCGGATCCCGTGGCTGGACATGGAATTGTTTGTTCGGAATATTCGCCTCGATATGGATGGATGAGCGTGCGTCATCGGCCCCGAACACCAGCGAAGGGCTCAGAGCAGCAGCCCCCAAGGCAATAACAGATGCAACTTCCCTAAACATGCTTGACACCTTTTTTATAGTAATAAACGCAGGAAAAAACCTGCCCCACAGTCGCCGCCCCCGTGGCGAGGGAGCTTGCTCCCGCTGGGTGGCGAAGCCGCCCTCGTTTTTCAACTGCTGGACTCTTAGCGTCTGCTGCGCAGCCGAGCGGGAGCAAGCTCCCTCGCCACAGATGGCCGGCCTTGCCCATGCCTTTGGCCTTCACGGCGCAACGGCATCGAACACCATGTGCACCGTGCCGTAGTACTCACCTGACCTGTATCCGTCACCGGGCCTGATCGCGGCGATTTCCAGCGGCACCTGGCGCCCGGGCCTGGCTTCAATGGCGGTTACGACCTGGGTCGAGTCCAGGGTCAGTTCGACGTCGTTGAACTTGACCCTCAAGTCGATACGCTCACGGCCATTGGACAGATAAGCCTCCTCGGCCAGACGCGCCCCGATGGCACCGTTGCTGTTCTTCACCTCATAAGTCGCCCGCAGCGGGCTAAGCGCGCCGGTGATTGAGCTGAAAGGCAAGCGTTGCTCTCGCTGGACCAGTTGCGGATCGAGGGGCAGCACGAAAAAATCGGCCGTCGGAATGGTCACGTGCAGTTCGAATGTTTCTCGTTCGACCGCGGCCCAGGTCGAGACCCAGGGCAACATCAGGGCGGTCATCGCGAGAGGGCGTAGCAGTGTCTTGGACATATTGATTACCTATGGCGTCTGCAACGGTTCGGCGACGGCAACCGTCAACCCTTGATCTCGACGGCTTTGCTCTTGCCGCCCTCGATCAGCGTGAAGCGGTATTCACGCCCCGCTTCCTTGTCGAAGGAAAACGTGCGCCCGGCCATGACGTGGTGCTTGGTCGTCGGTTGGCAGTCGCTTTCCTTCTTCGCGTCGCAATCCTTGAACTCATCGATCACCACGACGCTGTTGCCGTTGTTGCGCATCAGGTAGCGATTGGCGCTGTCGTCAATCACCGTCTCGAAACGGGTGTCCTTGGGTCGCACGAAGAACACCGTGCCGTAGCCCGCCAGGACCTTGACCCCCGCCGCCACGCGTTCCTTCTTGTACTCTTCGCGCTCTTCTGCGCTGATGGCGAATTCGTCTTCGGCTTCGGGCACTACCGGCACGAAACGCACCCGGAAGTAACGCTCCTTCTCACGGTTGCCCATGAACAGCAACCGGGTACCCTGCATGCCATTGGCCGGCACGATCAGACGCGCCGGGCTGGCCATCAGGCCATCCTTGGAAGTGCCGTTGGCCTGGGTCTCCAGGGGCAATTCCTGGTAGCTGCCGTCTTCGTTGTAAACGATTTCCAGGATGTTGACTTTGACGAACGCCGTGGAGGTTCCTCCGTTGAACACTCGCTTCATGTAGGTGCTTTTGTCGCCATCCAGATAGTCGTAGACCACCCCGACACCAATCTGCGGTCCGGCCTGGGCCATGTTGCAAAACAGCAGAAAACCAACCCATGCCAATAAATGTTTCATCACTTCTTAACCTCTTGTATTAAACGCAACTCACTAAACATTGCCGGACGACACGCCATTCAAACTTCGGAATCCCAGATCACCGTGACGGCGCCGGTATAGGTGTCGGGCGCACGGTCGAGCATCGCCGCGACACTGACGCTGCGGATCTGGAAATGCAGGGTGGCGGGCTTGCGATCGATGTACCTGACCGGGAGAAATCGAACGGGATTGCCAAAGCTTCCAACAGGCACCGTTCGACGGTTGACCGGTGTCCCGTCGGGATTGGTCAAGCCGTCGGGCAGCGTCACATAGACATCCACCGGGTAATAGATAGCGGAACCCGGCGCCGTTACACCGCACTCGGTGCCAGCCATGTAGCGGCATTCGAGCTTCATCGTGAACGGCGAAGACGTCGAGATGTGGAACTGATGGTCGCGAAACAGCACTGTCGGTTTACTACCGTTACTCAACCAGGCTTTCCAACCCTCTCGGGGCTCCAATTCCACCCGGTTTCCGCCCGGCGGAATTTCAACCTTGAGGACATGTTCGACATCCAGTGTGAAATTGAGTGTGAGCGCCGAATCATTGGGGATCACGACGTCACCGAAATCAAAATCCTGGCCCGGCCCGATACCGAGCATCAGCGAGCCCCGGTACTGGCCGCCCGTCATCTGCAAAGGATTGGGCGTACGTAGTTCGTAGGCGAAGCTCAGGCCTTGGTATTCGAACCGAGGGATCAGGTAGCGGGCCGGTTTGGCGCAGGTGTCTTCAACCGGCGTCTTCCAGAAGAACCATGCGTGGGAAAGGGTCGCCCCCTGTCTTACACAGGGCGCCGGGGCTTGCCACCAGGTCGAGCCGAAAATCATGTTGTAGGCGGTTTCGTCGCTCACACCGCCACCGACAATGTCAGCCGGGCTGGGCGTCAACCCGATCGCCCCGCCCAGTCCAACGACGCGAAACTCAAGGGTTTCGGTATGGCCTGTACCTGAATGGGACACTTGTACCGTACGCCAGTTGACCGGTGCCTTGAGCATCGCACCTTGCCGGATATCTTCATGATTAGCCGGGATCGGCCCTCCGGACGCGCCTGTGCCCAATATCAGGCTGAAGATCCCGGCCGATTGGCACAGCACGACGAACTGCTCGCAGTAACCGCTGTTTCGAGTGGTATTGACGAACTTATTCTCGTGGGGCTTTGCGCTGTCCGCCCTGAATTGCGCGGTAATATCCAACACGGCGGCATCGACAGCCGGCAGGCAGGCAAACCAGACACCTGTCACCACGCCGCCCGCTACTTTCCTTGATAACTTCATCTTTGCGACCTCATGCATCCGAGCAAATCGTGAGGGGGAAAAACATCCATCGAGCAAACCAAGGCTTTTAAACTTCCGAATCCCATATCACCGTGACGTTGCCGCTGTACGCTTTGGCGCCCGTGTCGAGCATCGCTTCGACATGGCTGCGGCCAACTTCGAAGTGCAAGGTTCCCGAGCGGCGATCGACATAGAAGCCCGGCTGGAACAGCTCGGTGCCACTGCCATCAAGCCTGAGCTGACGACGGTTGACCGGTTGTCCTGCGGCGTCCGTCAAGCCATCGGGCAGGGTCACGCTGACGTCCACCGGCACGGCGTGGCCGGTGTCGGTTTCGGAGAGCGCGCAGGTATTGCCGCTGACGTATTGGCATTCGAGCCCCATCTTGAAACGGGAGGAGGCCGAGATATGGAAGCGTTGGTCGCGGAACAGCCGGGTCGGTTTTTGCCCCTGGTTCAACCAGGCTTGCCAGCCGCCTTGTGGCACCAATTCGACGCGGTTGCCGCCGGGGGGGATCTCGACCTTGAGGGTGTGTTCAACGTCAAGTTTGAAGTTGAGCGTGATAGCCGAATCGCTGGGGATCATCACATCCCCCATGTCAATGTCCTGTCCCGGGCCAACGCTATAGGTCAGCGACCCGGTGTATTGGCCGGATGACATCTTCAATGGGTTGGGTGTACGCAGTTCGTAAGCGAAGTCCAGGTAGACGTATCTCATGCTTCCGTGAGGGATCAGGTAATTGGCCCTTTTCGCACATACGCCCTCCGTCGGCGTTTTCCAGAAAAAGCCATAACTCCTGTCGGTAGCCATTCCAACACCGCTGTATCGACAGGGCGAGGCCGGATATACCCAATCAAGGCCAGTCCATAACATCGAGTGGGCTCTTAAATAACTTACACCTCCCCCCACCAACTCGATCACATTGCTATGGGGGAACCACTGGCTCGCCCCGAAGCCGGCCCAACGCACTTCAACGTCTTCTATTTCTCCCGTCCCCGTATGGGTAACCTGTGCTGGGCGCCAATTGGCAGGCATCTTAAACATCGCACCTTGCCGAGGATTTTCATGGCCCGCCTCGATAGAACTGATCGCATTGGCAGTAAGCGGCAATCGAATGCTGAACATACCGCTGATTTCGCATTCCCTTGGGAGTTGGGCGCAATAACCACTCACCGGCGTGGTATTGGTGAACTTGTTCTCCATGGGTTTCGCCGGATCAGGCCGAAAACGCGCACTGATCTCCTGCGTCAATGCACTGGCCGTTGGTGAGCCGCCAAGAAGCGAGGCAAGCAACAGCACCGAAGCCACGCTGCGCACCGCTACCGATAAAGGTTTCATCTATACAACCTCATACATCAAAGCGAATCCCTGCAAGTTGGAGAAAGAATCTTCGCGTGGGGTGCGCACCTTGCTCCCCACGCCACATCGGGATTCAGGAGCGTTGCCGGTCCTTGTCCGCTTCGCCCAATGAGTTATCTGCCAGGGTGTCCGGCGTGCAGCGCAGGTCACCGATCATCAACACATCGCCCTCGCGCTCGGTGTTGTCCGGATCGAGGCGGAACCGGCAAAACAACTCGCTGCCGTAGCGCACTTCCAGGGTTGGCGAGCCGGCGTTCATTTCCATGGAGAAGAACCCGTCGGCCTCGCTGACACCGCGACTGGCGTGGTTGATCACGTGATGGCCTCGCAGCGGCTGGCCCTGTTCGTCCACCAGGCGACCGAGCACGGTCACGGTTTTCATCACCTGGATCTTGCGGTAGTCCACCCCGCCCTTGTTCAGGTGATAACGCGCGCGCGAAGGCTCGATATTCGCCGCCGGCGGATGCACACCGTCGAAGTCGAAGGTCACCATGCTGTTCCGGTAGGCGGTGATGGGGATGAAGTTGCGGCCCGGACGCAACGCGGCGCTGCCACCGGTCAAGTCGTCGGCACGCAGGGCCACATCGTCCAGATCGGTTTCCACATCGACGATCATGCCCGCGCCGCGCCCTTGGGGCAGTCCGGTGAAGGCGGTTTTCTGGCCGCCCACGGCCACAGTGCTGCTCAGGTTCAGGCCGCCGGTCAGGTTGTCGTTATAGGAGGAGCGCTGGACGAAACCGTCGCCGTAGAGCGAATCGGTCATGAAACTGCCGATGCCGGACAGGCCCACGCCATAGGTGTCGGCCAGTGCCGTGGCAGAGACGCTTTGCAGCACGTGGTCTTCAAGGTCTCGGCGATAGGTCAGCGACGCATTGTTGTCCCGGTCCCCGTCCCGCGAGGTGCGGGTGCCAATACTGCCGGACCAGTATTCGCCCGGCCCACCCAGGGCTACGTTGACGCTCAGGTCCACGCCGCGATTACGCCGCTCGGCGGTACTCGAAGTACCCGGGCGGTCGAACACCGACAGCCGCCAGTTGGCATCGCTGCCGCGCAGCTTGCCGCGCTGGGTCCAGCCCAGGTCCAGCCCGGTGCCTTGGACATTGCCTTCGCTGTAGGCCAGACGTCCATTGAGGGAAGTCTTGTTGCTCAAGCGATGGTTGACCGACAGCGAGGAGTTGCTGGTCTGGCCGACGAAGACGTTGCGTTGGCGGATGCGGGTGCCGTCCGCCAGGGTTTCGTAGGTATTGCGGGTGTCCAGCCAACTGCGGTTGTGGCTCGCCACGATGCTGCCATGACCATAGCTGTACAGGCCTTGCACATCCATGCCGGTGCCATACTGCTGGGTCTCATAGATGTTGGCGTACAGGCTGGTGTTGCTACCCAGTGTCCAATCCACCGAGGTGCCCACTTGCAGCTTGTCCTGCACCTGACGCGTGGAGGCGCCCAGGACCACCCGGGGATGCAGCAGATAATTGAGGCCAACCCCTGCCGTGGTGAAACCCGAGGGCTGGTCTTCCCAGTTGCTCCACAGCCTGGTCTCGCGCCCGGCGAACAGGTTGTAGCGCCAGCGATCCTCTGAGTTACTCCAGTTATTGGGTTTGTAGACCAGCTCCTGGCTGGTGGCGGTGGTCTGGCCATCTTCGATCAACCGCACTTCCACTTCGTAGATGCCGCCGGGCAACGGCCGGGTGTCCAGGCTCTGCAAGCCGGCGCTGACGGCCTGGGTGTTGACCAACAGACCGTTGCGATAGATCTCCACCGAAGCCTGGCGGCTGGCGGTGACATAAATGGGGTAGACGCTGGGTTTGGGATTCTCGACCACCAGGCTGTCGGAGCTGCCGTACATCACACCGAGGGCGGTGTCCGGGTTGGCACCGAACGAGCGGATCTGACGGTTCAAGCCATCGGAACTGGGGGTGAAATAACCCAGGCGGAAAAAACTGCCTTCCATCTCTCGCTGGGTGTAAAGCTCATGGACGGCGTGGTACAGCTTGTCGTCCGGGCCGCCAAGACGCGAAAGCTGGAGGTCCAGTGACTGGCTCCAGTTACCGACGCTGGAACTGGCGTTCAGACCATAACGGCCGCCCGTGTCCTGCTCCTGGCCACCGTTGATATTCAGTTGATTGTTGAGGATCAGGCCGAGGCTGCCGCCTTCCGGCTGATCGTGGTAGCGCTTGGTTTCGTTGGCTCGCTCCACGTCTCTGGTAAGGATCGACACCAAGGAGTTTTCAAGGCTGTAGTGCACCGCCAGCAGCCCGGACGGGCAACGGCCTTCACAGGCGCCCAGCCTTTGTCCCTGCTTGAGTTGCTGCTCCCATTGATCACGGTCGACAGCTTTTATCGTACTGTCCTGGATGTCGGTGAATTCAAGCAATGTAATGCGATCGTCCCGCGTCAGGACCACCATGGCTTCACCGAGGTATTGTTGATTGAGTTCAACACGAACCGCCAAAGGCACATCGAAAAAGTGCGATTCAAACTCAGCCGGCAATCCCTTGGCCTGGGCCAGCAGGCTCCTGGGCGTGGTACCGGGGGCAGTCGGCGCAGCCAATGCACTCGCGCACAAACATAGCGCGAGGGCACCCGCGATGGGTGTCATCGGAAACATCAACGGATTCTCATAATCAGCGAACGATCAGGGCGTCTCAGGGTGCGGGCCGCCCGGCGGGGGAGCGCCGGACGGCCTGCGGCAATGCCCGTGCGATGAGGTGAAACTCAGCGGGCATCGAACGGCATCAAGGGCGCGGCACGGCGTCGAAGATCACGGTCATGTCGGCGGTGTACAGGCCGTTCTGGGTATCCAGGGGCTTGGCCGCGACGATGGTCATTTCAGCCTGGGTACCTGGAGTGGAGGTTGCATCGTCCACCACTTCCTGAGGGGTGGCGGTCAGGGTGATGCCGTTGAACTTGGTGGTCAGGGCGATAGCGTCACGGCCGTTGTACAGCGCTGCCGGGCCACCCTCGATATAGGCATTGACCGAACCGTTGGTGTTCTTCACATCAAAGGTCTGGCGCAGCGAAGTCAGGGTGCCGCTGACGGTGTTGTAGCTCATGACTTCATCCTTACCGAAGTTCGGATCACGTGGCAGCACATGGAATTGCTCGGTCGGGATGTTCGCCGTGATGTGGATCGAGGAGCGAGCGTCGTCAACGGCGAACGCCGCCGAAGAAGCCAGGGCAGCCGCGACCAAAGCAGTACCGGATACGAATTGTTTGAGCATGTTGTTAACACCTGTTCTTAGCATAAAGAGAAGCGTTGAAGTTGCAGCCCGACAACTGTTTGGGCTGGCTCTTCAACGCCGGGGCATGATCGGCTCTCTTCAACTAAAAAAAAGCAGGCAATTTCCCACAAGCGTGTAGTAAAAGCGGCACGCGAAAGAGCGAAAAATCTTCATTTTTATATAAAACGTAAGTTTAGCTGTCAGAAAATGCCGACACTTGCAGGCGGGGCGCGGGCTTGATCAAAGTCAAGAAAAACAGGGGCAAAATCTCATCATCCGCATACTTGGGGTATTGAGGTAAGGTCTCGTCTCATTACAAATAATGCGCAACGGCATTAGATATATCTCAGTTTCAACCCATAGCCAAGACTAAAGATATATCTGCGAACAGAAGATATATCTCGGCACTATCTTATGCAGAATGGAGAACAGGCATATGACAGCTCCTTATTCCCAATCGGGCCCCGAACATGACGGTTTCGACCGCCGCCCGGTAGTCCGTGAACGCGGCAGCCGCGGCCCACGGGTTTTCGCCTCCGGCGACCTCAAGTTGCTGTTGCTGGCGTTGATCGCGGAACAGCCTTGCCACGGCTACGACCTGATCCGCCGGATCGAGAACATGTTCGACGGCGCCTACAGCCCCAGCCCCGGCGTGATCTACCCGACCTTGACCTTCCTGGAAATGGGCGCGCTGATCTGCGGTGATGCCGATGGCGGAAAAAAAAGCTACAGCGTGACCGATGCCGGACGTCTATCCCTTGAAGAGCAGAGCGTGGAGCTCGATGAGGTGCGCCTGCGCATTGAAGCGAGCAAGCGCACCCTGCGCGGCCATGAACGGCCCCCGGAGATCCACGAAGCGGTGTATAACCTGCGCCATGCCCTGCAAAAACACCACGGCCGCTGGAGCCCGGACGAAATCCAGCGGGTGCGCGAACTGCTCAACGACACCGCCAAGGCCATCACCGACGGCCCTGACCGTCCCCCCGCTTCGGAGCCAAGCCCATGACAGAACCCGATCCAAATACCATTCATCGCGTCAACCACGAGATCAAGCGCCGGCGCCTGCAAGTGCTGCGGGTGGTGGACCTGACCCCGCGCATGCGCCGCATCACCGTTGGCGGGCCGGAGCTGGCGGGTTTCGTCAGCCTGGGCACGGATGATCATGTGAAGTTGTTCTTCCCTTCGAGCGCCGAAGAACACGCGGCGCTGGAAACCTTCGACCCCAGCGCCGGGAAGGACCAGGGGCCGTTGCCGCCGATGCGCGACTACACCCCGCGCCGCTATGACCTGGATGCGCTGGAGCTGGACCTGGACTTCGTGCTCCACGGCGACGGCCCCGCCGCGACCTGGGCGGCCCAGGCGCGGCCCGGGCAGTATCTGAACATCGGCGGGCCCCGGGGCTCGATGATCGTGCCGGACATCTTCGACAGCTACCTGCTGGTCGGCGACGAAACCGCCCTGCCCGCCATCGCCCGTCGCCTCGAAGGCCTGGCGCCGAACCGGCGTGCGCTGGTGGTGGTTGAGGTGGCGAACGGCGCCGAACAGCAGGTTCTCCAGAGCGCGGCGCAAGTGCATGTGATCTGGGTGTTGCGCGAAGGCCGCCAGGACAGCCTGCTGACCACCGTGAAGCACCTGGATATGCCGGGCGGCAAGCTGTACGCCTGGGTCGCGACCGAAAGCAAAGTGTCGCGGCAGATTCGCAAGGTGCTGCTGGAGGAGAAAGGGCTGGATCAGGATTTTGTGAAGGCTGTGGGGTATTGGAAGGCGGAGGGTAGCGAGGAAGAGTGAGCCCGGCCCACTGGCCCCGACGTCGCTCGCTGAAGTAACCTGCCCCCACAATGCACTCATTTCCCGTGGCGAGGGAGCTTGCTCCCGCTGGGCTGCGAAGCGGCCCCAAACACGGTTACCGCGATCTATCCGATCCACCGAGTTGCCTGGTTTTGGGGGCCGCTTCGCGCCCCAGCGGGAGCAAGCTCCCTCGCCACAGGGATCTCACTGTTCTTTAATGATTCGCAAGACATCTCACCAGGTACCCCCATGCTCTTCCTCCTCGCCTACATCAGCAGCGTCGTGCTGATCAACTACGCGTTTTCCGCCGCGCCGCACCTGGACATCATCTGGTCGGCCTGGGGCGGCCTGGTGTTCATCCTGCGGGACATGGTGCAGACCCGTTTTGGTCATGGCGCCATCGTGGCGATGCTGGTGGCGTTGGTGTTGTCTTACGTCACCTCGGACCCGACCATCGCCCTGGCCAGCGCCACGGCGTTCGCGGTCTCGGAGTGCATCGACTGGCTGGTGTTCACCATCACCAAACGCCCGCTGCATGACCGGCTGTGGATCAGCTCGGCCCTGAGCATTCCCCTGGACACGTTCATCTTCTTCGGCCTGATCGACGCCCTGACACCCGCTGTGGTGATCACCGCCCTGGCCTCGAAATTCGCCGGGGTCACGGTTGTCTGGCTGATCATGGCCTGGCGCTTACGTCGGCAGGTCATGGCCAATTGAAGCCAAACCCCGCGGTTCATGTAAAATGCCGCGTTTTCTCCCCATGGGAAGCTCGCCCGGCGCGCAACCCTCGATGATCCGCTCCTTTTGAGGACCTTCAGATGACCCGTATCGGAACCCCATTGTCGCCCACCGCGACCCGCGTATTGCTGTGTGGCAGCGGTGAGCTGGGCAAGGAAGTGGTAATCGAACTGCAGCGCCTGGGTGTCGAAGTGATTGCCGTGGACCGCTACGCCAACGCGCCGGCCATGCAAGTGGCCCATCGCAGTCATGTGATCAACATGCTCGACGGCGCCGCCCTGCGTGCGGTGATCGAGGCCGAGAAACCGCACTTCATCGTGCCGGAAATCGAAGCCATCGCCACCGCGACCCTGGTGGAACTGGAAGCCGAAGGTTTCACGGTGATTCCTACCGCGCGCGCCGCGCAGTTGACCATGAACCGCGAAGGCATCCGTCGCCTGGCCGCCGAAGAGCTGGGCCTGCCGACCTCGCCGTACTTCTTCGCCGACACCGTGGAAGATTACCGCAAGGCCGTCGAAACCCTGGGTTTCCCGTGCGTGGTCAAGCCGGTCATGAGTTCCTCGGGCAAGGGCCAGAGCCTGCTGCGCAGCAACGACGACGTGCAGAAAGCCTGGGACTACGCCCAGGAAGGCGGCCGTGCCGGTAAAGGTCGGGTGATCATCGAAGGCTTCATCGACTTCGACTACGAAATCACCCTACTCACCGTGCGTCATGCCGGCGGCACCACCTTCTGTGCACCGGTCGGCCATCGCCAGGAAAAAGGCGACTACCAGGAATCCTGGCAGCCCCAGGCCATGAGCCCGGCGGCCCTGGCTGAATCCGAGCGTGTTGCCAAAGCAGTGACCGAGGCCTTGGGCGGCCGCGGGATGTTCGGCGTCGAGCTGTTCATCAAGGGCGATCAGGTGTGGTTCAGCGAAGTCTCGCCGCGCCCTCACGACACCGGCCTGGTGACCCTGATTTCCCAAGACCTGTCGCAGTTCGCCCTGCACGCCCGGGCCATCCTCGGTCTGCCGATCCCGCTGATCCGTCAGTTCGGCCCTTCGGCCTCGGCGGTGATCCTGGTGGAAGGCCAATCGACCCAGACCGCGTTCGCCAACCTCGGCGCCGCCCTGAGCGAACCGGACACCGCCCTGCGTCTGTTCGGCAAACCGGAAGTCAACGGCCAACGCCGCCTGGGCGTGGCCCTGGCCCGCGACGAATCCATCGAAGCCGCCCGCGCCAAGGCGACCCGTGCTTCCCAGGCGGTGAAAATCGAACTTTAAAGCTGCACACAGCCCCCGTGGCGAGGGAGCTTGCTCCCGCTGGGGTGCGAAGCAGCCCCCTGTGTTTGGGCATCACATCGCAGGGGACGCTGGCGCGTCCAGCGGGAGCAAGCTCCCTCGCCACAGAAGCGTCCGTGCAACAACAAAACACCTGCTACACAAGCTGGAGCTTTAACCAACCAGCGACAAAAAAGGCGACACCCGCAAAGGTGTCGCCTTTTTCATTCCCGCCGGTCTGACTTAATCCGGCAGTTTGTAGGCAATCACATAATCACCCTGCTTGGTGCCCAGGGAACCATGGCCACCTGCAACGACCAGCACGTACTGCTTGCCGTCCTTGCCGGTGTAGGTCATCGGTGTGGTCTGGGCGCCGGCTGGCAGGCGGCCTTCCCAGAGTTGCTTGCCGTTTTTCACATCGTAGGCGCGCAGGTACTGGTCGAGGGTACCGCTCAGGAACGCCACGCCACCGGCGGTGGTGAAGGTGCCGCCCAGGCTTGGCACGCCCATGCTCAGTGGGATCGGAACCGGCGAGCTGTCACGCACGGTGCCGTTCTTGTGTTTCCACAGGGTCTTGTGGTTGGTCAGGTCCACGGCCGCCACGTAGCCCCAGGCCGGTGCCTGGCATGGCAGGCCCATTGGCGAAAGCAGGGCTTCGAGGATCACGCCGTATGGTGCGCCCTTGTTCGGTTGCACGCCTTCGGTCTCGCTTTTGCGACCCGGGCCGCCAGCGACTTCCGCGGCCGGTACCAGTTTCGACTTGAACGCCATGTAGCTCGGGTTGACGAACGCGATCTGGCGCACCGGATCGACCGAAATGCCGCCCCAGTCGAACACGCCGAAGTTACCCGGGTAGACGATCGAGCCTTGCAGCGACGGCGGCGTGAACATGCCGTCATAACGCAGCGACTTGAAGTCGATCCGGCACAGCATCTGGTCGAACGGGGTCACGCCCCACATGTCGCGCTCCTTGAGGACCGGCGGCACGAAGTTCAGGTCGGACATCGGTTGGGTCGGCGAAGTGTGGTCGCCTTCCACCGCGCCTTGCGGCACCGGGATTTCCTTGATCGGGATGATCGGCTGGCCGTTGCTGCGGTCCAGCACGTAGATGCTGCCCTGCTTGGTCGACGCCAGCACCGCCGGCTTCACGCCATCAGCGGTCTTCATGTCCATCAGGGTCGGCTGACCGCCGACGTCCATGTCCCACAGGTCATGGTGGGTGAACTGGAAGTACCAGCGCACCTTGCCGGTGGCGATGTCCAGGGCGGTCAGGCCGGCGGAGTATTTTTCCGATTCCGGGGTGCGATTGCCGCCGAACTGATCAGGGGTCTGGTTGCCCATCGGCAGGTAGAGCATGCCGAGTTTTTCATCGACGCTGAACATGGACCACATGTTCGGCGAGTTGCGGGTGTAGGTCTGGCCTTCGGCAATCGGCGTGGTGTCGTCCGGGTTGCCGCTGTCCCAGTTCCACACCAGCTTGCCGGTGTGCACGTCGTAGGCGCGGATCACGCCGCTGGGCTCGTCGGTGGAGACGTTATCGGTGACGTGACCGCCAATCACCACCAGGTTCTGAGTGACCGCCGGTGGCGAAGTGGAATAGTAACCACCAGCCGTGAAGCGGCCGATGTTGGCAGTCAGGTCAACCTGGCCTTTGTCGCCGAAGTCTTCGCACATCTTGCCGGTGTCGGCGTTCAGGGCGATCAGACGGGTGTCGGCGGTCGGCAGGAAGATCCGCCGTGGGCACACGGTGCTGGCCGGCGTGGTGCTGGCGGCACCGGTCGGGCTTTGCTCGGCCGAGGCATACACAGCGTCATCGTGATAGCTCACGCCACGGCAGGTCATGTGGGCCCAACCCTTGAAGTTTTCCGCCTTCTGGGTGGAAAGCTTCGGATCGAAACGCCAGATTTCCTTGCCGGTTTCCGGCTCCAGCGCGATCACCTGGCTGTGGGGCGTGCACACGTAGAGCATGCCGTTGACCTTCAGCGGAGTATTTTCCGCGGTGGTCTCGCCCGGGTCACCCGGCCCTGGCAGGTCGCCGGTGCGATAGCTCCAGGCTTGCTCCAGCTTGCTGACATTCTGTGGGGTGATCTGCGCCAGCGGCGAATAGCGATCGCCATGGGCGCTGCGGCCGTAGGAATTCCAGTCGCCGTCCGGCATCGCCGGGGCGGTGTTGGTCATGCCCGGCACGCTGTCGCGGTCCAGCTGGCCCTTGATTTCACCGGGGTTGGTGAATTGGCTGGCCAACGCGGCGATACCGGCGATGATCACGGCGGCGCTCAGTGCACGGGTGCCCATGGGCGAGGCGTCGGCGCTCAGCAGTGGACGGCGCAACCACGGCAGCAACAGGACGATGCCCAAGGCAAACAGCATCGCCAGGCGCGGCACCAGTTGCCACCAGTCCAGGCCCACTTCCCATAATGCCCACACAGTACTGGCGAACAGCACCAGCGCGTACAGGCCCAGGGCTGCGCGACGGGCCATGATCAGCAATACGCCGGTCACGGCCAGACCGATACCGGCCAGCAGGTAATACAGCGAGCCGCCAAGCGTGCTCAGCTTGATCCCCCCGACCAGCAGGGCCAGGCCCATCAATAGAAGCAGAATGCCGAGCAGACTCGGTAGCAGACGGCTTCGACTCAAAGCACCCTCAGTGCTCATAGTGTGATTCTCCGTGAGGTTTTAAGGAGTCCCGCGCAAGGTGTCACTGTAGATGACGATCCTTTCGGGGCATGGTTCAGTTGAAAGTGTCTGGATGTTGCGAACAACCTGTGGGAGCGGGCTTGCTCGCGAAGGCGGTGGATCAGTCACCTAATGAGGCTGAATATGAAATCGCTTTCGCGAGCAAGCCCGCTCCCACAGAAAAGCAGTTCACCGCAGGTGCGGAGACAGCGCTGTCTTTATAGGCGGAAAGCGGAATATCAGGAACAATACAAGGCTCTATCACGCAGCAAGAACCGTTTCAGCAAGCGGCGCAAGGATAATGTCCTGTTACAGATAGAGAAAGGGCTTTTGTTGACATGGATCCTTTCGGTTTCGGTAACAGTGCGCCGGTAGAACGACCACTCAAAGACGCAACTATGCTTTCCCCTTGAGGGCACCTCGGCTAAGGTGCGCGGTTTTACACTTTCCTCGCCCGAAGGCCTGCCATGACCGAACCGAACAACAACCCGCTGCACGGCGTGACGCTGGAGCAGATCCTCAATGCCCTGGTGCAGCATTACGAATGGTCGGGGTTGGCCGAGCGCATCGATATCCGCTGCTTCAAAAGCGACCCGAGCATCAAATCCAGCCTGACCTTTCTGCGCAAGACGCCATGGGCGCGGGAGAAGGTCGAACGCCTGTACATCAAGTTGATGCGGACCAAGCGACCGGTCTGAGCCGTGGCCATCAATCCGGGATGTCGCCTCACGCTGCGCCAGCGTTTCGTGTCGGTGACTGCGCTGCTGGGCTGGGTGGGATTGAGCATCCAGCTGTACCTGATCCTGCTCGGTCGCTGGGAATTGGGCGCGAGCCTGCTGGGCGGGCTGGTGAACACCTTCAGCTTCTTCACAGTGCTGACCAATATCCTGGTGGCAGTGGTACTGACCTGGGAGCTGACCGAACGCCCCTCCGCCGTGCGTCGTTGGTTCCTGCTACCGAACGTGCGTAGCGGCATCGCCGTCAGCATCGCCCTGGTCGGGCTGGCCTATAACCTGTTGCTGCGCCATCTCTGGCAGCCCGAAGGCTGGCAGTTCGTGGCCGATGAGTTGCTGCACGACGTGGTGCCGCTGTTGTACGTCGTTTATTGGTGGCGATGGGTGCCCAAGGGTAACCTGCGCCTGGGCCATGTCGGGCTGTGGATGATTTATCCCCTGGTGTATTTCGCCTATGTGCTGCTGCGGGGGAATTTGCTGGCGGCCTACCCTTATCCGTTCATCGATGTGGCGAAGCTGGGTTATCCGCAGGTGCTCATCAATGCCGGGGGGATATTGGCGGGGTTTGTGGTGATTGCGCTCGGGGTGGTGGGATTGGATCGGTGGATGGGGCGGCGCTGAACAGGCCTTTTTTGATGAGGGGATTTATCCCCTCATCACAGGGGGCAGTTCCAACTTCAAGACCGTGCAGGCAATGTCCACACCACCCCACTGGCCTTCGCCCGCTCATGACACAACGCGAGGACATTGCGCCGCTCGTCGTTGTTCATCCGGCTCCAGCGGGTGATTTCCGCCACGGTCCGCTGGCAGCCCGTACAGACATCGTCATCGTCCAGCGAACAGATGCTCACGCAGGGTGAAGCCACCGGGCGTTCGGGGGTGTTCATTCCTCCTGCTCCGCCAAGTCGCGAGCATAGCGTTGCGCGTTGTGCACGTAGTGGGCCGCGCTGGCTTCGAGCATTTTCTTCTGCGCCTCGGTCAGCTCACGCACGACCTTGCCCGGCGAGCCCATCACCAGCGAACCGTCGGGAATCTCCTTGCCCTCGCCGATCAGCGAGTTGGCGCCGATGATGCAATTTCTTCCGATCCTGGCCCCGTTGAGGATCACCGCGTTGATACCGATGAGGCTGTAGTCGCCCACCGTGCAACCATGGAGCATGGCGTTGTGGCCGATGGTCACGCCGGTGCCGATGGTCAGCGGGAAGCCCATGTCGGTATGCATCACCGTGCCGTCTTGCACGTTGCTGTTCTTGCCGATCAGGATCAATTCGTTGTCGCCGCGCAGCACGGCGTTGAACCAGACATTGGCGCCCTCTTCCAGGCGGACCTTGCCCACCAGCGTCGCGTTGGGTGCAACCCAGCTGTGCGGGTGGGTTTCGACATGGGCATCGCCCAGGCGGTATTTCATGACGATCCTCTGGCTTCAGGTATTGATGAAGGTTCTGGGCGGTTTGTGCAGGTCGATGCCGGCGTCGAACAACAGGTTGACCAGCTCGACGATCATGATCGCCGTCAGGCCCCAGATCTTGTATTCGCCGAAACGATAGCTGGGCACGTACCAGCTGCGGCCCTGGTAATCAATGCGATGGGTGTGTTCGCGGGGATCCTTGCGGAAAAACTCCAGCGGCACGCTGAACACTGCGGCGATCTCGGCATCGTTGGCCTGGTATTCGACAAAGTCCGGAATCACCCCGACGTACGGCGTGACCTTGATGCCGTGCAGGGAAATCAACGGGCTTAGGGGACCGATCACTTCCACCAGGCCCGGCGGCAGACCGATTTCCTCCTCGGCTTCGCGCAGGGCGGTGAAAACCAGGTCCGGGTCCTCTGGGTCGCGGCGTCCGCCAGGGAACGCCACCTCGCCGCCATGGGTCGAGAGCCCGCTGGCGCGCAGGGTCAACACCAGTTCCGGTTCTTCACTGCGGGTGATCGGCACCAGCACCGCGGCTTCGGGAAAACGTCGGTCGGCCTCCAGATCCTGCGGGGTATGGTTGCTTACTCGATGCAGTAGCTCGTCCAGCATGAGACTTCTCGATTTATTCGCTACCTTGCATCATGCACCAATCATTCAAGCGGCCCAACCCCCGCACCGCGTCGTGTCGCGAAACGACAACTTGCCGCACCGGCCCGCCCACGCCAAGATAGGCGCAGCATTCAGGAATCCAAGCATGAAATTCTGCAGCCAGTGCGGTAACCCGGTGACCCAGCGCATACCCGAAGGCGACTCGCGCCTGCGTTTTGTCTGCGACACCTGCCACACCATCCATTATCAGAACCCCAACATTGTGGCCGGCTGCGTACCGACCTGGGGCAGCAAAGTCTTGCTGTGCCGACGCGCCATCGAGCCACGGCGCGGCTACTGGACCCTGCCGGCGGGCTTCATGGAAAACGGCGAAACCGTCGAACAGGCGGCCGTGCGCGAGACCGCCGAAGAAGCCTGCGCACGGGTGCGCAATTTGAGCATCTATACGCTGATTGACGTACCGCATATCAGCCAGGTGCATGTATTCTTCCGCGCCGAGCTGGTGGATGAAGACTTCGCCGCAGGGCCGGAAAGCCTTGAGGTGAAACTGTTCGAGGAAGCGGATATTCCCTGGGACGAACTGGCCTTCCGCACCGTGGGCCGTACCCTGGAATATTTCTACGCCGACCGGCGAGCCGAGGCTTACCCGGTGCGATCCGAATCGATACCACCGCTGGCCCAGCCCGCCAATACCTGACCATCATTTAGCCGCGACACTTCTAGGGATATCGTTTCAATGCGTTGGTTGCTTGTGCTGTTCTGCTTGTCGTTCACTGCCGTGTCCCAGGCTTCCGCTGTGGGTACCTACGACGGCAAGGTCATCGAAAAAGTGCTGGTGCTCAAGTCTGCCCATCAATTGCAATTGATCAACGACGGCAAACCGCTCAAGACCTACCGCATTTCCCTGGGCAAAGGCGCCAAGAAAGGCCCCAAGCTGATCGAGGGCGACAAGCGCACCCCCGAAGGTTTCTACTGGATCGACTGGCGCAAGACCAGCCAGAACTACTACCTGTCAATGCACATCTCCTACCCCAACATCAGCGACGCCGCCCGCGCCCGCCGTGAGGGCGTGGAGCCCGGCGGCATGATCATGATCCACGGCACCCCGGACACCGAGGAAAACCCAGAGCAGCTGTTCCACACCCTGGACTGGACCGACGGCTGCATCGCCATGCGCAATGTCGACATGCGCGAGGTGTGGAACCTAGTGCCGGATGGGACGATGATCGAGATTCGGCCTTAGCACCACCTTCCTGCGGCGAGACGCTTTTGTGGCGAGGGAGCTTGCTCCCGCTGGGCTGCGCAGCAGACCCCTTGGCTACCAACTCAACTGACCTGACACACCGGGTCGCCTGGTTTCGGGGCCGCTTCGCGGCCCAGCGGGAGCAAGCTCCTTCGCCACGGGGCCTGTGCTGCGCTGATACTTTTGTGTTGGTCTTTCGATTTATCGCGAGCAGGCTCGCTCCCACATTGGGTTTGTGTTGCTCTCGGGATTTATGATCAACATCGCTCCTTTGTGGGAGCGAGCCTGCTCGCGATGAGGCCGGCCCTTACTGCATCAAACGCGGATTTCCATCCGATCCAAAGCCCAGGATTCGTCTCCTACGCATCCCTCGACAAAACCCTCGATTAAAGGTCATCAAGCAAAACTTCTCTACTGTCATAAATAACAGGTAACGGAAAATTCCGACGTATTACAACCCATAAACAAATCTGATTATTCGCAACCGCACCTAACAGAGAAGCAGGTTACAAAATCGGACCTTACAGCACCAAAAAGTCATCTATCCTCACTCTCACGCAGGGAACCAAGGCGTACCCCAACGGCGCCATCGAACTGTGTAACAGTTAATTAAACTGTCAATTCGAAGAATAGGTAGTAACGAAGTATGTGATTCGATTGGCGTCCTCGTTTCAGCTGAGGTGTCCAAATCATGAGTAGATGCAGCGTTTTTATAAGAGCGGCGACTGCCGCCGTGACATTGGCAGGCGCGTGGCAAACGGGCGCAAATACGTGGGCAGCGACCCAGGACTCGGCGCAGAAAGATGAACCCTGGTATCAGGCCTGGCTTCAGGTCACGGCGGACCCGAGCGTGGATATTCACCAAACCGTGCCATTGTTGCGCTGGCGTACCGACATGGACACGCTCTATCGTGGAGATACGACGGGTCAGGGCCTCAGTGCCTTCGAAAAGGGGCTGTTGCCCAAAGCCGTGGGTACTCCCCAGGAGCAATGGAAATACGACTGGATCACCCATGCGAGCGGAAGCACAGGAACGGTATTCAGCAGCACAACGCGCAGCCTGGTCTGGGCCCAGCACTATGCCGTCGAGTGGGTGTACGAGTTCACTGCCCCCCATGGAATCGATCAGGTGCAATCGGGAGGGCCGTTTCCAGGAGAACAGGAAATAAGCTTCCCGGGCGGGGTCAAGGGGCACTTCATCAAGCGGGCCTGTCACAAAGACGATCTTTCCAAATGCAGGCCGAACCCAAACTATCGGGAACCCACCGGCCGCGAGTCGATGCCGGATGTCGCCGCGATTTCCATCAACTGGAGCCGGCTGACACCGCCAGTGGAGATGGCATGGGTAACGACCAAGCAATCCCTTTGGGCCGTCGGCTCTACAAAAATCAACCCCGTGCAGGGGGCGGATGCGCTTACCAATGGTCTAAGGGCCTGGAACTCTTTGCCACCGAGTTTGAGATTGGTCCGCCACCCGGAGGCCCCCTCGGCCGGATCGGTCGTTGTAGCATTTCGCGATTATAGCGAAGCCAAGCTCTGGGCAACCCAGGAAGCGGCAAACGGTGGCTGGGTTTATGAGGTGAGGCCCAACAGCGTAGCGGTGGATTTGTCTGTACCTAACGCTGGAAACCGTCCAGGCGCCTTTGCCTTCATCGGCGGAATCAAAAGCGGCCTGCTGATGAACGCTCGCCGTTTCGAGAAAGGCGTGAGCCAACCGGTCGAGTGCATCGGCATTGAAAAAGAAGCTTGCCGGCTCGAGAACGTCCACCAATAGTCCTCAAGAGGTGAAACCCTCGCCACAAAACACCATTCCCCGTGGCGAGGGAGCTTGCTCCCGCTGGGCTGCGCAGCAGACCCAAGGCAGGTAACCCAATTTTCCTGATACACCGGGTTGTCAGGTCTAAGGGCCGCTTCGCGCCCCAGCGGGAGCAAGCTCCCTCGCCACAGGGTTTGGTGTCGATTGGTATATTTGTGAACGACTCAAATCCACTGTGGGAGCGAGCCTGCTCCGGGCGGCGATCCGACGATGAGGCCGGCCCTTACTGCATCAAGGCCGGATCTCTACCCGATCCAAAGCCTTATCCGCCAGCAACGCCCCCAGCTCGATTATCTGCACCACCCCCAACAACACATGGCGCCGCGAGCCATCCATGTCGAAGGCCAGGTCGCTGAGCATCGCATTGGCCGAAGCCAGGGTTTCGCTGAGGTTGGCCAGCAGTACCTCGGTATCGACAGCATCGCTCACGGTGAACAACTGCGGTGAGGGCTTGGGTTCTGACGGGTTGTCCTCGGGTTTGAGGTAATGGTCCAGCGCACGGTCAGCGGCTTCTTGCAGCTTTTCGGGGGCGTAGTCGCCGTAGGGGAAGGTCGAGGCGGGTTTTGGAGGGTTTGGAGGGTTTGGAGGGTTTGGAGGGTTTGGAGTTTCTTTGATCATGTGCAGCTCCTTGATTGATGGAGCCACCACCATTCTGCGGTCAAACAAAAGGTGGCAGCTGTACGCGGGTTGACCGACCGGGAATCAAGGCAAAACCGGCACGTCCGAAGACGTCCCACGCACAGCCGCCGCGACACGATACCTCAGACGAAAGAAAAACGCCTGAAATAGGTCCTGGTGCGTTGGCGCGCCTTGATTGTACCGGACGGTCAAATCCGGTCGCTGAATTGGCAGCGACACCCATAGGCTAGAGCCCTCGCTTCCGAGGGACAACCTTAAAAACTTGTCGGAAACTTCGGTGCGTCTGACAGACAAATTGTCTAGTTATGGATGTTTCATACAGTTTTTTTGGGGGGCATATCCGTTGCTGCGGCAATGGCTGCTGGCGGTTTCGCCCTTACGGCGACTTACTTTCTTTCAGACGCCAAAGAAAGTAAGCAAAGAACGCTGGCCCCACCACTCGGCACCTCGCCTGGGCGAGGTGTGCCCTCACTCCGGCATTGCTCCGTGGGCCCGCCGCGAAGGGCCCTCCATGGCCCAGCGCGGCTATCCCGGCATCCATGCCGGGATGCCCACTGCGCAATGCCTGCGTTCGGCCAGCGTGGTTAATGGGGCGCTCAGATCAAAATCAAAAGCAGAGCAACAGCAACAGCAACAGCAACAGCTCACATGCCTGCATTTCTTTAGCTGAGCCACCGCTATCGGATGATGTTGGCTATGCTGCCGCCATCGCGAGCACAATTGGATTGGGTGCACTTGAGAGAAACAGGAAGGCTGTCAGGCCGCCTCGCGAGCAAGCTTTGCTCCCACAGATGAATCTAGATACACCCAGAAAACCCAGGTCGGCCGTTAGGCCGCCTCGCTTTGGCTTTTGATCCTGCTTTTGATCTTGGGGCCCCATTAACCACAAGGGCCGAACGCAGGCGTTGCGTAGTGGGCATCCCGGCATGGATGCCGGGATAGCCGCGCTGGGCCATGGAGGGCCCTTCGCGGCGGGCCCACGGAGCAATGCCGGAGTGAGGGAACACCGAGCCTTGGCGAGGTGCCCAGTGGTGGGGCCAAGCCTTTTTTGCTTACTTTTTTTGGCGTCTGAAAAAAAGTGAGCCGCCGTAAGGGCGGAACCCTAAGCAGCCGTGACCGCAGCAACGGATATACATACAAAACTCGCCCCCAATAAAAACCGCCGATCTACTCAGCGGGTTTTCATTTAAGCGATTCAAGCGCAGGAAGATCAAAAGTCCTCCAACCGCCACACCTCATACGCCGGCGTCTCGTAGGGATGGCTCTGCTTCAAAGCCTGAACCACCGTACGGATCAGCTCATCGGCAACGACAAGCTCCACTTTCCACTCCTCGACCTGCTCAACCTGCCCCGCCTCGCCAATGAACGGCTGGCTGCCGTCCAACGGGCGAAACTGGCCCAGGCCCAGCACTTGCCAGGCGCAGTGGTCATAGTCGCCGATTCGTCCGCCACCGGCAGCGAATACGGCGCTTTTGACCACGTCCACATGGCTGGGCGGGACGAAGAAGCAGAGCTTGTACACGCCTTTAGTTCACCCAGACGCGTGCGTTGCGGAACATGCGCATCCATGGCGCGTCTTCGTTCCAGTCGTCCGAACGCCACGAGTTCTGCACCGCGCGGAACACACGTTCCGGGTGCGGCATCATGATCGTGACGCGGCCGTCGCGGCTGGTCAGGCCGGTGATCCCGCGCGGCGAGCCGTTCGGGTTGGCCGGGTAGGTTTCGGTGACTTTGCCGTGGTTATCGACGAAACGCAGCGCTACGCAACCGGACAGGTCGGCTTCGAGCAAGGCTTCCTCGCTTTCGAATTCCGCGTGGCCTTCACCGTGGGCGATGGCGATCGGCATGCGCGAACCGGCCATGCCCTGCAGGAAGATCGAGTTCGATTCCTGCACCTGGACCATCGCCACGCGGGCCTCGAACTGCTCGGAACGGTTACGCACGAAGTGCGGCCAGAACTCGCTGCCCGGGATCAGCTCGTGCAGGTTGGACATCATCTGGCAACCGTTGCACACGCCGAGGGTGAAGCTGTCGGTGCGCTCGAAGAAGCCCTGGAACGCATCGCGGGCGCGGCTGTTGAACAGTGCCGACTTGGCCCAGCCTTCACCGGCGCCCAGCACGTCGCCGTAGGAGAAGCCGCCGCAAGCGACCATGCCCTTGAAGTCGTTCAGGTCGACACGACCGGCGAGGATGTCGCTCATGTGCACGTCGATCGCGTTGAAACCGGCGCGGTCGAACGCCGCCGCCATTTCCACCTGACCGTTGACGCCCTGCTCACGCAGGACCGCCACTTGTGGGCGAATGCCTTTCTTGATGTAAGGCGCGGCCACGTCCTGGTTGACGTCGTAGCTGAGCTTGGCGCTCAGGCCGGGGTTGTCTTCTTCCAGCAGGGCGTCGAATTCCTGGTCGGCGCACTCGGCGTTGTCGCGCAGACGCTGGATCTGGTAGCTGGTTTCAGCCCACTGGCGCTGCAACAGGCGACGCTGGCCTTCGAAGACGGTGTCGCCGTTGAAGGTGATATTGATGTGGGCGTTGTTGATCGGCTGACCGATCACCGACACGCAATCAGCCAGGCCGGCAGCGCTGAACTGGGCGAGAATGTCCGGGGTGGCATCCTGGCGAACCTGGATCACGGCTCCCAGTTCTTCGTTGAACAGGATGGCCGGGATTTCAGCGGCGGACTCGGCCACACTGTCCAGGGTCAGGCTCAGGCCGCAGTGACCGGCGAAGGCCATTTCCACCACGGTGGTCAGCAGACCGCCGTCGGAACGGTCGTGGTAGGCCAGCAGGTGGCCGTCGGCGTTGAGGCCCTGGATCACGGCGAAGAACGCCTTCAGGTCCTCGGCATCATCGACGTCCGGCGCTTGCGAACCGAGCTTGCCATGCACCTGGGCCAGGATCGAGGCGCCCATGCGGTTCTGGCCACGGCCCAGGTCGATCAGGATCAGGTCGGTGGTGCCCTTGTCCATGCGCAGTTGCGGAGTCAGGGTCTGGCGGATGTCGGTCACCGGGGCGAAACCAGTCACGATCAGCGACAGCGGCGAGGTCACGCTCTTGTCCACGCCTTCGTCTTTCCAGCGCGTGGCCATGGACATGGAGTCCTTGCCCACCGGGATGGTGATGCCCAGCTCCGGGCACAGCTCCATGCCGACCGCCTTGACGGTGTCGTACAGGCGCGCGTCTTCACCCGGGTGACCGGCAGCGGACATCCAGTTGGCCGACAGCTTGATGTCGGAAATCTTGCCGATGCGCGAGGCCGCGAGGTTGGTCAGGGTCTCGCCGATCGCCATGCGGCCCGACGCCGGAGCGTCCAGCAGCGCCAGCGGCGTGCGCTCGCCCATGGCCATGGCTTCGCCGGTGTAGACGTCGAAGCTGGTGGCGGTCACGGCCACGTCGGCCACCGGCACCTGCCATGGGCCGACCATCTGGTCGCGGGCCACGAGGCCGGTGATGGTGCGGTCGCCGATGGTGATCAGGAAGCTTTTGCTCGCCACGGCCGGGTGATGCAGCACGCGCTCGATGGAGTCGGCGATGTCGAGGGTGGACGGATCGAAATCATCGCCCAGCTCGGTTTCGCGCACGGCCGAACGGTGCATGCGCGGGGCCTTGCCCAGCAGCACTTCCAGTGGCATGTCCACCGGGCTGTTGCCGAAGTGGCTGTCGGTGACGGTCAGTTGCGGCTCGGCAGTGGCTTCACCCACTACGGCGAACGGGCAACGCTCGCGCTCGCAGATGGCCTGGAAGCGCTCGAAGTCAGCCGGGCCGACCGCCAGGACGTAACGCTCCTGGGATTCGTTGCTCCAGATTTCGTGCGGGGCCATGCCCGGCTCGTCGTTCGGAATGTTGCGCAGCTCGAAGCGGCCACCACGGCCACCGTCGTTGACCAGCTCTGGGAAGGCGTTGGACAGACCGCCCGCGCCGACGTCGTGGATGAAGCTGATGGGGTTCTGCTCGCCCAACTGCCAGCAACGGTCGATGACTTCCTGGCAGCGACGTTCCATTTCCGGGTTTTCCCGCTGGACCGACGCGAAGTCCAGGTCAGCCGAGCTGGTGCCGGTGGCCATGGAGGACGCAGCACCGCCGCCGAGGCCGATCAGCATCGCCGGGCCACCGAGGACGATCAGCTTGGAGCCGACCACGATTTCGCCTTTCTGCACGTGTTCGGCGCGGATGTTGCCCATGCCGCCGGCGAGCATGATCGGCTTGTGGTAACCACGAACTTCCTCACCGCGCGGGGTGGCGATGGATTGTTCGAAGGTCCGGAAATAGCCGGTCAGGGCCGGACGGCCGAATTCGTTGTTGAACGCCGCGCCGCCCAGTGGGCCTTCGATCATGATGTCCAGGGCGTTGACGATGCGTTCAGGCTTGCCGTACGGCTTTTCCCACGGCTGTTCGAAGCCCGGGATCTGCAGGTTCGACACGGTGAAACCGGTCAGGCCCGCTTTCGGCTTGGCACCACGACCGGTGGCGCCTTCGTCGCGGATCTCGCCACCGGAACCGGTGGATGCACCCGGGAACGGGGCAATCGCGGTCGGGTGGTTGTGGGTCTCGACCTTCATCAGGATGTGCACCGGCTCCTGGACCGCACCGTACTGGCGGGTCTCAGGGTTCGGGAAGAACCGGCCGGCGACGTTGCCGACGATCACCGCGGCGTTGTCCTTGTAGGCCGACAGCACGCCTTCGTTGTGCATCTGATAGGTGTTCTTGATCATGCCGAACAGGCTTTTTTCCTGGCTCTGGCCGTCGATGTCCCAACTGGCGTTGAAGATCTTGTGGCGGCAGTGCTCGGAGTTGGCCTGGGCGAACATCATCAGTTCGATGTCGTGGGGGTTGCGCTTGAGGCCTTGGAAGGCGTTGACCAGGTAGTCGATCTCGTCTTCGGCCAGGGCCAGGCCCAGCTCGGCGTTGGCTTTTTCCAGCGCGGCGCGGCCACCGCCCAGCACGTCGATGGCGGTCAACGGCTTGGGTTCGGCGTGGCTGAACAGGCCGGCGGCCTGCTCCAGATTGCCCAATACGACCTGGGTCATGCGGTCATGCAGGCCGTCGGCGATCAGTTGGGTCTCGGTCTCGCTGAACTCACCGGCCACATAAAAGGCAATGCCGCGCTCCAGGCGCTGGATTTTCGCCAGGCCGCAGTTGCGGGCGATGTCGCTGGCCTTGCTCGACCACGGCGAAATGGTGCCGAAACGCGGCAGCACCAGGAACAGACGACCGGTCGGCTCCTGGACAGGAACGCTGGGACCGTACTTCAGAAGGCGCGCGAGCACCTGCTGTTCGTCGCCGGTCAAACCGCCGGTGACTTCGGCGAAGTGAGCGAATTCAGCATACAAGCCACTGACAGCCGGAACCTTCTGGCTCAGTTGCTCAAGGAGTTTGCTGTGGCGAAAGGCAGAAAGGGCAGGAGCGCCGCGCAGGATCAACATCTTCGGGACAGCCTCGGGAAGGGGGTGTGCTTTGAGGCCGTGCATTCTAGCCTAAACCGCTGGCGACAGCACCCGAAACGGCACGTGCGGTGGCGGCCGAATGTCGGTCTTCGCGCCAAAGGCCGGTTTGGACGCTCGTTCCGGTGCCATCCAAGAGATATTTTTCGCCCCCCCGAATCCCGCCGCGAGCCGGCCGGCTTGGGTTGCGGACATGTTTTGTAATCGCTAGCAGACTGGCCTTTTGCTGTCGAGATATGGCGGCAGAGGCCGTTTGCGTATACTGCGCAGATGTTTTCCCCAACGGCTTTGCGTCCGCGATACGCCAGATGGCTGATCGCAACCGGACTCTTCCTGGTGCTCAGTGGTTGTGTTGAGAAACCCAACACACTGGAGCGCGTAAAGGAGGATGGCGTGCTGCGGGTGGTCACCCGAAACAGCCCCGCCACCTACTTTGAGGATCGCAACGGTGAAACCGGCTTCGAATACGAGCTGGTGAAGCGCTTCGCCGACGATTTGGGGGTGGAGCTCAAGATCGAGACCGCCGATAACCTCGACGACCTGTTCGGCCAGATCGGCAAACCCAACGGCCCGGTATTGGCGGCTGCGGGCCTGGTCAGCAGCGAGGCGCGCAAGAAGCAGGTGCGGTTCTCTCACTCTTACCTGGAAGTCACCCCGCAGATCATCTACCGCAACGGCCAGTCGCGCCCAACCGACGCGGCGGCCCTGGCGGGCAAAAAGATCATGGTGCTCAAGGGCAGCACCCACGCCGAGCAGCTGGCGCAACTGAAGCAGCAATACCCGGGCATCGAGTACGAAGAATCCGACGCGGTGGAAGTGGTCGACCTGTTGCGCATGGTCGATGAGGGCCAGATCGACCTGACCCTGGTGGATTCCAACGAAGTGGCGATGAACCAGGTGTACTTCCCCAACGTACGCGTGGCGTTCGACCTGGGCGATGCCCGCAGCCAGAGCTGGGCGGTGGCCCTCGGCGAAGACAACAGCCTGCTCAACGAGATCAACGACTACCTCGACAAGGTGCAGAAGAACGGCACGCTGCAACGGTTGAAGGACCGCTATTACGGGCACGTCGATGTCCTCGGCTACATGGGCGCCACCACGTTCGCCCAGCATTTGCAGCAACGCCTGCCCAAATACGAACAGCACTTCAAGGCCTACGCCAAACAGGAGAAAGTCGATTGGCGCCTGCTGGCCGCGATCGGCTATCAGGAATCGCTGTGGCAACCGGCGGTCACGTCCAAGACCGGCGTGCGCGGCCTGATGATGCTGACCCAGAACACCGCCCAGGCCATGGGCGTGTCCAACCGCCTGGATCCGAAGCAGAGCATCATGGGCGGCGCGAAGTACCTGGCCTATATGAAGGACCAGCTGGACGAAAGCATCGAAGAGCCAGACCGCACCTGGTTCGCCCTCGCCGCCTATAACGTCGGCAGCGGACACCTGGACGACGCGCGCAAACTGGCCGCCAAGGAAGGGCTGAACCCGAACAAGTGGCTGGACGTGAAGAAAATCCTGCCACGCCTGTCGCAGAAGCAGTGGTACAGCAAGACCCGCTACGGCTACGCCCGGGGCGGCGAGCCGGTGCATTTCGTGGCGAACATCCGTCGCTACTACGACATCCTCACCTGGGTCACGCAGCCGCAACTGGAAGGCAACCAAGTGGCCGAGGGCAACCTGCACGTGCCCGGCGTCGACAAGAGCAAGCCGAACCAGGAAACGCCGCCGCTCTGACGAGTGCACGGGTCCGCGCGCACTACCCATCACTCAAGGCTAGTAAAACCTGTGGCGAGGGAGCTTGCTCCCGCTGGGCTGCGTAGCAGCCCTGATTTTTGTGAGCGCTTCGCGCTCAAGCGGGAGCAAGCTCCCTCGCCACGGGTACAATGGGGGCCTTGAGTGAAGAATGACTCCCACGGGGGGGGATTGAGGAAGTCAGGTTCTGGCAGCCGCCAGGATCAGTGCTTTCATTTCCGACACCGCCGACTTGAAGCCGACAAACAGCGCATGGGCCACCAGCGCATGGCCGATGTTGAGTTCGTTGATGCCTTTGATCGCGGCGACGGCTTCGACGTTGTGGTAATGCAGGCCGTGGCCGGCGTTGACAATCAAGCCCTGGGCCAGGCCGAAGCTGACGCCGTCGGCCACCCGTTGCAGCTCATCGGCCACCTCCGTGGGTGTCTCGGCATCGGCGTAGCGGCCAGTGTGCAGTTCGATGGCCGGGGCGCCGACACGCTTGGAGGCTTCGATCTGCCGTTCGTCGGCATCGATGAACAGCGAGACCTCGGCGCCGATTTTCGACAGCCGCTCCACCGCCGCCCTGATCCGCGCTTCCTGCCCCGCCACGTCCAGGCCGCCTTCGGTGGTCAGCTCCTGGCGCGTCTCCGGCACCAGGCAGATGTGCGCCGGGCGGATGCGCTCGGCGAACGCCATCATGTCCTCGGTGACGCCCATTTCGAAGTTCATGCGGGTTTGCAGCACATCCTTGAGCAACAGCACGTCGCGCTCCTGGATGTGCCGACGGTCTTCACGCAGGTGCACGGTGATGCCGTCGGCGCCCGCCTCTTCGGCGTCCAGCGCGGCCTTGACCGGGTCCGGGTAGCGCGTACCGCGGGCCTGGCGCAGAGTGGCGACATGGTCGATGTTCACGCCGAGAAGAATGCGATGGCTGGTGCTCACGTAAAAGCGCTCCTGAATGGACAAATATTCGGCCCACAGCATACGGGTTGATCAGGGCTTGCGAAACAACTCGCGACTGACCAGCGGCCGACCACCCAGATGAACCGCCAGCGCCTGACGCATCAATCGCTTGGCGGCAGCCAATGCGCCCGGCGCACTCCAGTCGGCTTCGGCCATGGCCAACAGCTCGGCGCCGTTGAACAGCCCGGGTTGCAGCAAGAACACCTGCTCCAGGCCCGCGTCGACTTGCAGACGGTACAGACCGTCCGCCGCGATGGGCTGGCCGTGCAGGTCGGTGTCGAGGGCAAAACCGTAGCCCAGGTCATCCAGCAGCCGCCATTCGAACGAACGCAACAGTGGCTCCAACGGGCGGCCTTCGGCCAGGGCCAGCAGCGTCGCGGCATAGTGGTCGAAGACGGCGGGATGAGGATCCTCGGCGGGCAGCAGGCGGATCAGCAACTCATTGAGGTACATGCCACTGAACAGCGCTTCGCCGTTGAGCCAGGCGGCAATGCCGTTGCTTTCCATGCGCCCGACGTTCTTCAGTTCACCCCTGCCCCGGAACTCCACTTCCAACGGCACGAACGGCCGCGCCAGCGTCCCCGCCTTGCCCCGCGCGCCGCGCAACACCGCCCGCAACCGGCCCTGGGGGGTGAGAAAGTCCACCAGGGCGCTGCTTTCGCGGTAGGCGCGAGAGTGCAGGACGTAGGCGGGTTGGGGGATGGGTTGGGTGGGAGGCATTGAAATGAAGTCTCGCTGACGGAGCACAATTTTATAAACGCCCAAAACCAATGTGGGAGCGGGCTTGCTCGCGAAAACGGTGTGTCAGTTATCAATGAGTCGACTGACAGGCCGCCTTCGCGAGCAAGCCCGCTCCCACAAGGTCCGTGGTGTAACGCCGGACGAATTACAGGTCGCCGTAACCCAGCGAACGCAGCGCCCGCTCGTCATCGGACCAGCCGCCCTTCACCTTCACCCACAGGTTGAGCATGATCTTGGAGTCGAACAGCAGCTCCATGTCCTTGCGCGCCTCGGTGCCGATGCGCTTGATGCGCTCGCCCTTGTCGCCAATGATGATTTTCTTCTGGCCGTCACGTTCGACGAGGATCAACGCATGGATGTGCAGGGTCTTGCCCTGCTGCTTGAACTCCTCGATCTCCACCGTAATCTGGTAGGGCAGCTCGGCGCCCATCTGGCGCATGATTTTCTCGCGCACCAGCTCGGCGGCGAGGAAGCGGCTGCTGCGGTCGGTGATCTGGTCTTCGGGGAAGAAGTGATCGTTTTCCGGCAAGTGCTCGGCAATCACCCGCTCCAGCGCATCGAGGTTATGACCGTGCTGGGCGGAGATCGGGATGATCTGGGCGTTCGGCAGCTGTTCCTGCAACCAACTCAGGTGCGGCATCAGCTCAGCCTTGTCCTCGATGCGGTCGGTCTTGTTCAGCGCCACGATCAAGGGACCTGTCACGTACTGGACGCGCTCCAGGACCATCTGGTCTTCTTCGGTCCACTTGGTGCGGTCGACCACGAAGATCACCACGTCGACGTCTTTCAACGCCGCCGAAGCGGTCTTGTTCATGTAGCGGTTCAGGGCTTTCTCGCCGCCCTTGTGCATGCCCGGGGTATCGACGTAGATCGCCTGCACGGCGCCTTCGGTCTTGATGCCCAGCATGTTGTGACGGGTGGTCTGGGGCTTGCGCGAGGTGATCGCGAGTTTCTGGCCAAGGATGTGGTTGAGCAATGTCGACTTGCCCACGTTCGGCCGGCCAACGATGGCGACATAGCCGCAGCGGGTAACGTTTGTATCAGTCATTGCCATTCTCCACGCCCAGGGCAATCAGTGCTGCGGCGGCCGCTACCTGTTCGGCAATACGACGACTCACGCCCTGACCCCGGCTTTTTTCATTCAGTAAGACAACTTCGCATTCGACGAAGAAGGTTCGGCAATGCGGCTCGCCCTGGATGTCCACGACCTCGTAGCGCGGCAACTCGCAGCTGCGCGATTGCAGAAACTCCTGCAAGCGGGTCTTCGGGTCCTTGTTGGTGTCCACCAGCGTCAGGCTGTCGATCTCGGAGGTCAGCCAGGCCAGCACCCGCTCACGGGCCATTTCCATGCCGGAATCGAGGTAGATCGCGCCGATCAGTGCTTCCAGGGCGTCGGCCAGGATCGACTCGCGCCGGAAGCCGCCGCTTTTCAATTCACCGGAGCCCAGGCGCAGGTAATCGCCCAGGTCGAAACCGCGGGCCAGTACGGCCAGGGTCTCACCTTTTACCAATCGTGCGCGCAAACGCGACAATTGGCCTTCACGCGCCAGGGGGAAGCGCTCGAACAGCGCCTCGCCGGCCACGAAGTTGAGGATGGCATCGCCGAGGAATTCCAGGCGCTCGTTGTTGCGCCCGGCAAAACTGCGGTGCGTGAGGGCCAGCAGCATCAGCTCCTGATCCTTGAAGGTGTAGCCGAGCTGACGCTCGAGTCGGCTTAAAGAAACGCTCACGGTTTACCCACGCTGAGTTCGTGGCTGGATTCCACCGCCAGGGCAAGGCGCCGTTGGCTTGGGACAATTAACGCTGTGTTCAAAAATGACGTCCTGAGTATCGTTGACTTCATGCTTCGGGGAGCCTTGTGCGGGCTCCCAGAAATGCATTCGGCGCTGTGTTCAACAGCGCCGTGTGTGATTACTTGATCAGGCCAACCCGCGAGAAATTCGGCAGGTGACTGAGTTTGGGTTCCGGCCAGCTCATCCAGACCGCGAAGGCCTTGCCGACGATATTCCGGTCGGGGACCATGCCCAGCAGGTCCTTGGGGATGTTCGGATCATCCCAGTAACGGCTGTCGTTGGAGTTGTCGCGGTTGTCGCCCATCATGAAATAGTGCCCCGCCGGCACGGTCCAGGAATGATCCGGGGTGGCGCGATAACGGCTCATCTCCTTGCGGATCAGGTGTTCGGCCTGGCCGAGTTTTTCCTTGTAGAGCTCGGCACTGCCCAGGGTGCCCGGCTCGGAACCGATCAACTGCTCGGCCACCGACTCGCCGTTGACGAACAGACGCTTGTCGGCGGTGTAGCGGACCGTGTCGCCCGGCAGGCCAACGACGCGCTTGATGTAATTGACGTTCGGGTCGCTTGGGAAGCGGAATACCATCACATCGCCGCGTTGCGGATCACCCACCTCGATGACTTTCTTGTCGATCACCGGCAGGCGGATCCCGTAGGAAAACTTGTTCACCAGGATGAAATCGCCTACATCCAGGGTCGGTTTCATCGAGCCGGACGGGATCTGGAACGGTTCCACCAGGAACGAGCGCAGCACCAGCACGATGAACAGCACCGGAAAGAACGATTTGCCGTATTCGACCAGCAGCGGTTCCTTGTTGAGCTTTTCGACCACCACGCCATCAGGCTGGCTGACGCTGCCCTGATAGGAGGCAATGGCCGCCCGGCGCCGAGGCGCCAGGAACAACAGATCAAGCAACGCCAACAGGCCGCAGACAAACACGGCGATCACCAGCAACAGCGGGAAATTTAGCGACATAGGACCTAACTATTCCAACCTGAGCACTGCAAGGAAGGCTTCCTGTGGGATTTCCACGTTACCGACCTGCTTCATGCGTTTTTTACCGGCCTTCTGCTTTTCCAACAGTTTGCGCTTACGGCTGACGTCGCCGCCGTAGCACTTGGCCAATACGTTCTTTCTGAGCGCCTTGACGGTTGTCCGCGCCACAATCTGCCCGCCGATGGCGGCCTGGATCGCTACGTCGAACATCTGCCGCGGAATCAGATCCTTCATTTTCTCGGTCAACGCACGCCCTTTGTAGTGGGCGTTGTCACGGTGCACGATCAATGCCAGGGCATCGACCTTGTCACCGTTGATCAGCACATCCAGCTTCACCAGATTAGCCGATTGGTAACGATCGAAATGATAGTCCAGCGAAGCATAGCCGCGACTGGTGGATTTCAAGCGGTCGAAGAAGTCCAGCACCACTTCGTTCATCGGCAGGTCATAGGTCACCTGCACCTGCGAACCCAGGAACAGCATGTCGCGCTGCACGCCACGCTTCTCGATGCACAGGGTAATGACGTTACCCAGGTGTTCCTGAGGCACAAGGATGTTGGCACGCACGATCGGCTCGCGCATGTCTTCGATGGCCGACAGGTCCGGAAGCTTGGACGGGTTGTCGACGTAGATGGTTTCACCGTTCTTGAGCAGCAGCTCGAAGATTACCGTCGGGGCAGTGGTGATCAGGTCCAGGTCATATTCGCGCTCCAGGCGCTCCTGGATGATTTCCATGTGCAGCATGCCCAGGAAACCGCAACGGAAGCCGAAGCCCAGGGCGTCGGAGCTTTCCGGGGTGTACTGCAGGGACGAATCGTTCAGGGTCAGCTTTTGCAGGGCTTCGCGGAAATCCTCGAAGTCATCCGAGCTGACCGGGAACAGGCCGGCATAGACCTGCGGCTGAATACGCTTGAAGCCCGGCAGCACATCGACATCGGGGGTGGAGCTCAAGGTCAGGGTGTCGCCGACCGGCGCCCCGTGGATGTCCTTGATACCGGCGATGATGAAGCCTACTTCACCGGCCTTGAGGTCAGTGGTGGCGGTGTGTTTCGGGTTGAATACACCGACGCTGTCCACCAGGTGGATCTTGCCTGTGGACTTGACCAGGATCTTGTCGCCCTTCTTCACCCGGCCCTGGCGCACGCGTACCAGGGAGACAACGCCCAGGTAGTTGTCGAACCAGGAGTCGATGATCAACGCTTGCAGCGGATCTTCGATATTGCCGGTCGGCGCCGGGATGGTGGTCACCAGGCGCTCGAGCACTTCGTCCACGCCCAGGCCGGTCTTGGCGCTGCAGGTGACCGCGTCGGTGGCGTCGATGCCGATGATCTTCTCGATTTCTTCCTTCACGCGCTCCGGATCGGCCTGGGGCAGGTCGATCTTGTTAAGCACCGGCATGACTTCCAGGCCTTGTTCGATGGCCGTGTAGCAGTTGGCAACCGACTGGGCCTCCACGCCTTGGCCGGCGTCGACCACCAGCAGTGCACCTTCACAGGCCGCCAGGGAACGGCTGACTTCATAGGTGAAGTCAACGTGACCCGGGGTGTCGATGAAGTTCAGCTGGTAGGTGATGCCGTCGCGGGCTTTGTAATAGAGGGTGACGCTGTGGGCCTTGATGGTGATGCCGCGCTCACGCTCGAGGTCCATGGAATCCAGGACCTGGGCTTCCATTTCGCGTTCGGCCAGGCCGCCGCACATCTGGATGAAGCGATCAGCCAGCGTCGACTTGCCATGGTCAATGTGGGCGATGATGGAGAAATTGCGGATATGACTCAAATCACTCACGGATCAACACTCAAAAAGGCTGCAGGCATGGCCCGCCGAAAAATAGCCGGGAATTGTACCTGATACAGCGCGTGAGCGTCACGTTCGCCTGTCGATGAGCTCTTGTGGCGAGGGAGCCTGCTCGCCACAAGAAATTTGTGTCAACCCGCCCGGCGCAGCAGCCAGAGCCCCGCCAGCGCGCAGACCCCGGCCGGGACCAGCACCGCGAACAGCGGCGAGAAGCCGAACACCAGGCTCGACGGCCCCAGCAGATCCTGGGCGATACGGAAGGTGAACCCCACCAGCACGCCGGTAAACACTCGCTGGCCGAGGGTCACCGAACGCAACGGGCCGAAGATGAAGGAAATCGCCATCAACACCAGGGCGGCGGTGACCAGCGGTTGCAACACCTTGACCCAAAATGCCAGCCAGTAGCGGCCATTGTTCAGGCCCTGGTCCGCCAGGTAGTGGATATAACCCCACAAACCGGTGATCGACAGGGACTCCGGCGCCATCACCACGGTGCTGAGCAATTGTGGACTGATGGATACATCCCAACGCTCTTGTGGAGCGGCCACCACTTCGGTGCCCTTGTCATGGAACAGCGTGGTGGTGACATCCGTCAGCTGCCAGTGGTCCTCGGCAAAATTGGCGCGCTTGGCGAAGCTCGACGAAAGCATGTGCCGCTGGTCGTCGAAACGATAGCGGGTCACACCGTAGAGAATGCCGTTGGGCTGGACCGAGTTGATATGGATGAACTCGTCGCCCTGGCGGTGCCACAAGCCATGCTTGGCGCTTTGCGCATCGCCGCCGCCCTGGGCCAGGGAACGGTTGGCCTGGGCAGTGTTCTCGGTGGCCGGGGCGATGTATTCACCGATCAGCACCCCCACCAGCATCAGCACCAGCATCGGCTTCATCACCGCCCAGACGATCCGGCCGATGGAAACGCCGGCGGCGCGCATGATGGTCAGTTCGCTGTTGCTCGCCAGGCTGCCCAGGCCGATAAGGCAACCGATCAGCGCGGCCATCGGCAGCATGTCATACAGGCGCCGTGGTGCGGTCAGCAGCACGTAGCTCGCCACGTCCGCCAGGGTATAGGTGTCGCTGACGTCGCTCATTTCATCGATGAAGGCAAACAGCGTCGCCAGGCCAAGGATGATCCCCAGCACCGCGAGGATCGCCATGAACACGCTGCTGCCGATGTAGCGGTCGAGTTTAACCACGGGCCACCTCCGACAGGCTGCGGCGGCTGGCAAGCTTCAGGCGCAACGGCTCCCAATAGAGCAGCCCCAGGCCAATGGCCAGGAAGATCGCATGCACCCACCACAAGCCCAGCGCCGGCGGGATCTTGCCTTTTTCCAGGGCACTGCGGGCGGAAATCAGGATGGTCAGGTAAGCCATATACAAAAGAATCGCCGGCAGCAGCTTGAGGAAACGGCCCTGGCGCGGATTGACCCGTGCCAGCGGGACCGCCATGAGGGTCACGATGAACACCAGCAGCGGCAGCGACAGGCGCCATTGCAGCTCGGTGCGCGCGCGAATGTCATCGCTGCCCAGCAGGCTGGCGGTGGGCATCGCGTCACGGTCGGTGACTTCCTCACTGACCTCAGGCTTGGGCAGCAATACCCCATAAGTGTCGTACCGGATCGCCCGATAATCGGCCTGGCCGGGCTTGCCGTCATAGCGATAGCCGTTTTCCAGGATCAGGTAGCGGTTGCCTTCGGGGCTGATCTGCTGGCGGCCCTTCTCGGCCACCAGCACGGAAATGCCGCGGTCCTTCTTCGCATCGGAAGACAGGTTCTTTTGGGTAATGAACACGCCGGCGAGGTTGACCCGATCGTCCGACAGCTGCTCGGTGTAGGTCACCCGGGTACCATCGCGCAGGGCCTGGAAGCGACCGGGTACCAGGGTGTCGAATTCGGTCAAGGCATCCTGCTGGTTGATCAGCAGTTGGAACTGGTTGGCGCCCTGGGGCGCCAGGCTCAGGCTCAGCCAGGCCACCAACAGCGCCACCAGCGCCGCCGGGAACAGGGTCATGCGAAACAGGCGTTGCTGGCTCATGCCGGTGGCCGACAATACGGTCATCTCGCTGTCCAGGTACAGCCGCCCGTACGCCAGCAGGATCCCGAGGAACAACCCCAGCGGCAGGATCAGTTGCAGGAAACCCGGCAGGCGGAACCCCATGATCAGGAACAGCGAGCCCGGATCCAGGGCACCGGAGGCCGCCTGGGCGAGGTATTTGATGAAGCGCCCACTCATGATGATGACCAGCAGCACGGCGCTGACGGCGCTCAGGGTCAGCAGGACTTCGCGGGATAGATAACGGAAGACGATCACACCAGACACTCCAGGATTGTCAGGCCGGGCTTTGCGTGAAAAGTGCCTGCGCGACTTTTCCTACAAACCCTAAGGCGGCCAAACAAGCAAACATATCGAGCCGGCCCGCCACAGCGCGCCACCCAAAAAAGAGCCGCATTATCCTGTGATTGGAGGCGCCTGTCACTGCGCACGCTTTAACCCGCTGCTTAAAGCTGCAAAGCGAGGGTTGTCAGGCTCGGGCACCGGGGTTCAAACTGCGGCCTTTGTCGCCGGCGCGACCGTGACCGTTTCACTCAGGACTTGTGGCGAGGGAGCTTGCTCCCGCTCGGTTGCGCAGCAACCGCAAAGAAGCGGGGTCTGCTGCGCAGCCCAGCGGGAGCAAGCTCCCTCGCCACAAGTCGGCGCCTGGCCTCTTGACCATTCACTCAGGGATCCGCACATGGAACTGGTTGTAAAAAGCGTCAGCCCAGAAACCTTGAAGACCGCCACGCTGGTGGTTGCCGTCGGCGAAGACCGCAAGCTCGGTGTCGTCGCCACTCAGCTCGACGCCCTGTGCGGCGGTGCCATCAGCGCCGTGCTCAAGCGTGGCGACCTGGCCGGCAAAGTAGGCCAGAGCCTGTTGCTGCACAACCTGCCCAACCTCAAGGCCGACCGCGTATTGCTGGTGGGCGTGGGCAAGGATGCCGAACTGGGCGACCGCCCGCTGCGCAAGATCGTCGCCGGCGTGCTCGGCACGCTCAAAGGCCTGGGCGGCGCGGATGCAGCCCTGGCGCTGGATGAGCTGGTGGTCAAGGGTCGCGACAGCTATGGCAAGAACCGCCTGCTGGCCGAAACCCTGTTGGACGGCGGCTACCAGTTCGACCGTTTCAAGAGCCAGAAAGCCGAACCCCGCACCCTGAAGAAAATCACCCTGCTGACCATCAAGGCCGCCCAGGCTGAAGTGCAGCGCGCCGTGACCCACGCCACCGCGATTGCCAACGGCATGGCGTTCACTCGCGACTTGGGCAACCTGCCGCCGAACATCTGCCACCCGACGTTCATGGGGGAACAGGCCAAGGCGTTGGGCAAGGAATTCAAGGGTCTGAAGGTCGAAGTCTTCGACGAGAAGAAAATCAAAGACCTGGGCATGGGTTCGTTCTACGCCGTCGGCCAGGGCAGCGCCCAGCCACCGCGCCTGATCGTCATGCAATACAACGGCGGCAAGAAATCCGAGAAGCCTTACGCGCTGGTCGGCAAAGGCATCACCTTCGACACCGGTGGGATCAGCCTCAAGCCGGGCGCCGGCATGGATGAAATGAAGTACGACATGGGCGGCGCCGCCAGCGTGCTGGGCACCCTGCGCGCCGTACTCGAGCTGAAACTGCCGATCAACCTGGTGTGCATCCTGGCCTGCGCCGAGAACATGCCCAGCGGCACCGCCTCGCGTCCGGGCGACATCGTCACCACCATGAGCGGCCAGACCGTGGAAATCCTCAACACTGACGCCGAAGGCCGCCTGGTGCTGTGCGACGCCCTCACCTACTCCGAGCGCTTCAAGCCGCAAGCAGTGATCGACATCGCGACCCTGACCGGCGCCTGCGTCGTCGCCCTCGGTGCCCACACGTCGGGCCTGCTGGGCAACAACGACGAGTTGATCGGCCAACTGCTCAGCGCCGGCCAGCAGGCCGATGACCGCGCCTGGCAGTTGCCGTTGTTCGATGAGTACCAGGAACAGCTGGACAGCCCGTTCGCCGACATCGCCAACATCGGCGGGCCGAAAGCCGGGACTATCACGGCGGCCTGCTTCCTGTCACGCTTCACCAAGAACCTGAACTGGGCACACCTGGACATCGCCGGCACGGCCTGGACCAGCGGCGGCAAGGACAAGGGCGCCACCGGCCGTCCGGTGCCCCTGTTGACCCAGTACCTGCTGGACCGCGCCAAGGCCTGACACCGATGACCGTTCCTGGCGCCGCCTGCGGGTGGTGCCAGCAACGGCTCAGGAACCGCAATGACCAAAGTCGATTTCTATATCCTGCCCAGCGCTGATCCGTCGGCACGGCTGGATTTCGCCTGCAAGCTCACTGAAAAAGCCTGGCGCATGGGCCACCGCATTTATCTGCATTGCAGCGATGCCGCCCAACGCGAGGACCTGGATGCACGCCTGTGGGCCTTCAAGGGCGAAAGCTTCGTGCCCCACGGCCCGGCCGAAAGCGAACCCGAAGGGCTGATCGTGCTGGGACTGGGGGATGACTGCGGTCAGCACCAGGACCTGCTGGTCAACCTCGACCTGAAAGTACCAGCCTTTGCCCCACGCTTCGCCCGCGTGGCGGAAGTGGTGGTGGAAGACCCGGCCATCCGCCAGGCCGCGCGGGAGAGTTTCCGTTTCTACCGCGAACAGGGCTATCCTCTGCAAGACCACCGTTTACAGCGACTCTGAGCCTACGATGGACACTCCAAAACCGCCGCAAAAACCCGCACACCTGCTGGATGACCTCGAGTCGATCCGCCAATTGCTCGGTGACGACACTTTGCAACCGCCGCTGCTGACCGACACGGTCGTGCAGGCGCCCGTACATGAAGAACAGATCCCGCTGCTGTTCGACCCGATCAACGGCCAGCCCGAACCCAAGCCTGTCGCCAAGCCCGAACCCAAGGGTCCCGACGCGCTGCTGCACCTGGACAGCGAATTACGCGCCGCCGCGCAGTTGATCATGCAAGACGTCATCGACGACTTCGCCCCGCACATCGAGACCGAGATCAAGCGCCGGCTGGAAGCGCGGATGGAGCGGTTGCTCAGTCAGTACGAGTAACCCCCCGTCGAACTGCTCATTGACTTATAGGCTTGTGAACACCCTGTGGGAGCGGGCTTGCTCGCGAAGGCGGTGTGTCAGTTGGCATATGGATTGACTGACACACCGCCTTCGCGAGCAAGCCCGCTCCCACAGGGTTCCACTGCGCCTGCTTTTTCCTGCCTGCTTCTCGCCTCCCGCCTGTGGCTTGCATGCCCCCCGCCCGCTATACTTCCCGGCTTTTCCTGAATAAATGCCAATAGGGTCCCGCCGCGCATGGATAAGACCTACCAGCCGCACGCCATTGAAACTTCCTGGTACAACACCTGGGAGTCCGAGAATTATTTCGCTCCGCAAGGCGCGGGCGATTCCTACACCATCATGATCCCGCCGCCGAACGTCACCGGCAGCCTGCACATGGGCCACGGCTTCAATAACGCGATCATGGACGCCCTGATCCGTTTCCGCCGCATGCAGGGTCGCAACACCTTGTGGCAACCGGGCACAGACCACGCCGGTATCGCCACGCAGATGCTGGTGGAGCGCCGCCTCGAAGCCCAAGGCCAGAATCGCCATGACCTGGGCCGTGAAAAATTCCTCGAAAAAGTCTGGGAGTGGAAAGACGAGTCCGGTGGCAACATCAGCCGTCAGATCCGTCGCCTCGGCTCGTCCGTGGACTGGAGCCGCGAGCGCTTCACCATGGACGACGGTCTCTCGGAAGCGGTGAAGGAAGCCTTCGTGCGCCTGCATGAAGACGGACTGATCTATCGCGGCAAGCGCCTGGTCAACTGGGACACCAAGCTGCACACCGCCATCTCCGACCTCGAAGTGGAAAACCACGACGAAAAAGGTTTCCTCTGGAACCTGAAATACCCATTGGCCGATGGCGCCAAGACCGCCGAAGGCAAGGATTACCTGATCGTCGCCACCACGCGTCCGGAAACCATGCTCGGCGACGCCGCCGTGGCGGTGAACCCGAACGACGAGCGTTACAAAGCCCTGATCGGCCAGTTTGTCGAGCTGCCGCTGGTGGGCCGTCGCATCCCGATCATCGGCGACGACTACTGCGACCCTGAATTCGGCACCGGCTGCGTGAAAATCACCCCGGCCCACGACTTCAACGACTACGAAGTCGGCAAGCGCCATAACCTGCCGCTGCTGAACATTTTCGACAAGAACGCCAACGTCTTGCCGGCCGCCCAGGTGTTCAACCTCGACGGCACCCTGAACGAAAGCATCGACGGCAAGATCCCGGGCGAATATGCCGGCCTCGACCGTTTCGAAGCGCGCAAGCAGATCGTTGCGGCATTCGAGGCTGCCGGCCTGCTGGTCAGCGTCGACGACCACGGCCTGAAAGTCCCGAAAGGTGACCGCTCCGGCACCATCATCGAGCCGTGGCTGACCGATCAGTGGTACGTGTCCACCAAGCCGCTGGCCGAACCGGCCATTGCCGCCGTGGAAGACGGTCGTATCCAGTTCGTGCCCAAGCAATACGAAAACATGTACTTCTCGTGGATGCGCGACATCCAGGACTGGTGCATCAGCCGTCAGCTGTGGTGGGGCCACCGTATTCCGGCCTGGTACGACGAGTCGGGCAAGGTCTATGTCGGCCGCGATGAAGCCGAAGTCCGCGCCAAGCACAACCTCGGCCCGGACGTTGCCTTGCAGCAGGACAACGACGTTCTCGATACCTGGTTCAGCTCGGGCCTGTGGACTTTCTCGACCCTGGGCTGGCCGCAACAGACCGAGTTCCTGAAGAAATTCCACTCCACCGACGTGCTGGTCACCGGCTTCGACATCATTTTCTTCTGGGTCGCCCGGATGATCATGCTGACCATGCACCTGGTGAAGAACGAAGATGGCACGGCGCAGGTTCCGTTCAAGACGGTCTACGTTCACGGACTGGTGCGCGACGGTCAGGGGCAGAAGATGTCCAAGTCCAAGGGCAACGTCCTGGACCCGCTGGACATCATCGACGGCATCGACCTGGAAACGCTGGTGCAAAAGCGTACGTCCGGCCTGATGCAGCCAAAGCTGGCGAAGAAGATCGAAAAAGCCACCCGCGAAGAGTTCGCCGAGGGCATCGCCAGCTATGGCACCGACGCCCTGCGCTTCACCTTCTGCTCGCTGGCGTCCACCGGTCGCGACATCAAGTTCGACATGGGCCGCGTCGAAGGCTATCGCAACTTCTGCAACAAGATCTGGAACGCGGCGCGCTACGTGCTGGACAAGGGCGAGGACTGCGGCCAGAACGGCGAAGCCTATGAACTGACCCTGGCCGATCGCTGGATCATTTCCCAGCTGCAACGCACCGAAGCCGAAGTGACCCGCCAGCTGGATCAGTTCCGTTTCGACCTGGCCGCGCAGGCTTTGTACGAGTTCATCTGGAACCAGTACTGCGACTGGTACCTGGAACTCTCCAAGCCGGTGCTGTGGGACGAAAACGCACCGGTCGAGCGCCAGCGCGGCACCCGTCGCACCCTGGTTCGCGTGCTGGAAGTGGCCTTGCGCCTGGCGCATCCGTTCATGCCATTCATCACCGAGGAAATCTGGCAGCGCGTCGCGCCACTGGCCGGCGCCCAAGGCAAGACGATCATGCTGCAACCTTGGCCGGTGGCCAACGAAAGCCGCATCGATCCGGCGGCCGAAGACGACATCGAATGGCTCAAGACCTTCATGCTGGGTCTGCGTAACATCCGTGCCGAAATGAACATCGGCCCGGGCAAGCCGCTGACCCTGTTCCTGAAGAACGCCAACGCCGAAGACCTGCGCCGCCTCAATGAAAACGAGGCGCTGCTCAAGAAACTGGCGAAGCTCGAATCGGTGACTGTCCTGGCGGCCGGCGAAGAAGCGCCGCTGTCGGCCACCGCGCTGGTTGGCGAGATGGAAGTGCTGGTGCCGATGGCCGGCCTGATCGACAAGGCGGCCGAACTGGCGCGCCTGGACAAGGAAATCCTGCGCCTTAAAGGCGAAGTGCAGCGGGTTGGCGGCAAGCTGTCCAATGCCGGCTTCGTCGACAAGGCCCCGGCCGATGTCATCGAGAAGGAACGAGCCAAACTGGCCGAGGCCGAACAGGCCCTGGGCAAGCTGGCCGAGCAACATGCGCGGATCTCCAGTCTGTAAGGGCTTTGCGTAGCTGGAAGAAGGAGGCCCTGGCGGCCTCCTTTTTTCTGCCTGGCACTTTCTCCCGACCACCGAAAATCCCCTGTGGGAGCGGGCTTGCTCGCGAAGGCGGTGTTTCAGTAGCCAGTGGGGTGACTGACACACCGCCTTCGCGAGCAAGCCCGCTCCCACATTTGATCAGCGCAAGCCTCAAGATCCGCCTGGATATGGGACAATGCCCGCCACTTTCTGAACCACCCGAATCGACCCGCCCATGACCGCCCCCCGCATACCCAAACCTGCACGCCAGAAGCCCAAGCCCGCCCCTGAGGCGCAAGCCGCGGCACCACGGGAAAAGGCCAGCCTGCACCCGCGCAATCGCCACCAGGGTCGCTATGACTTCCCGGCGCTGATCAAGTCCACGCCCGAGTTGGCGAAGTTCGTGATCATCAACCCGTACGGCAAGGAAAGCATCGACTTCGCCAGCCCCGAGGCGGTGCGGGTGTTCAATCGGGCCCTGCTCAAATCGTTCTATGGCATTGCCCATTGGGACATTCCGGCGGACTACCTGTGCCCTCCCGTACCGGGCCGTGCAGACTACGTGCATTTTCTTGCCGACCTGCTCGCCAGCCATAACGACGGGGAAATTCCACGGGGCGCGGCGGTGAAGGTGCTGGATGTCGGCACCGGGGCCAACTGCGTCTATCCGCTGATCGGCCACAGCGACTATCGATGGCACTTCCTTGGTTCGGAGATCGACTCGGTGGCGATTGCCTCGGCCAGGACCATCGTGCAATCCAACGGTTTGAACAAGGCCATCGAGTTGCGTCAGCAAGCCAACCGCAAGCAGATCCTGCTGGGCCTGTTGGACGACACCGAACGATTCGACCTGACGATGTGTAACCCGCCGTTCCACGCGTCCCTGGAGGAAGCTACCCGCGGCAGCCAGCGTAAATGGCGCGCATTGGGCAAGGCCGATCCGAAACGCAAGCTGCCGGTGCTGAACTTCGGCGGTCAGGCCGCTGAGTTGTGGTGCGAAGGTGGGGAAGCGCGGTTCGTGACGCAGCTGATTGGCGAAAGCGCCCAACTGGCCACGCAAGTGCTGTGGTTCAGCACGCTGGTGTCGAAAGCCTCGAACCTGCCGGCAATCCAGGCCGCACTGAAGAAGGCCGGCGCACTGCACAGCCAGGTGGTGGAAATGTCCCAGGGGCAGAAGCAGAGCCGCTTAGTGGCCTGGACCTTCCAGACGGAGGCACAGCAACAGGCCTGGCGCCAGGCGCGCTGGCTGCGCAAGCAATAAAGGCCCTGAACTAAAAAATGCCCCTGTGGGAGCGAGCCTGCTCGCGATACCGGTGGGTCAGACAATATCGATGATGCTGATCTAGCGCTATCGCGAGCAGGCTCGCTCCCACAGGAGTTCATGCCGCACTGACGGCCTTCACAAGGCAATAAAAAACCGCGCCCGGATCACTCCGTGGCGCGGTTTTCTTTTAAAACGATCTTACTTGTTGACCGCGTCGGTCAGGCCTTTGGCCACAACCAGCTTGATCACTTTCTTGGCAGCGATTTCGATGGCAGCGCCAGTCGAAGGGTTGCGGCCAGTACGGGCAGGACGCTCGGTGACTTTCAGCTTGCCAACGCCTGGCAGAGTGATTTCGCCACCGTTTTCCAGCTGATCGGCAACGATTTGGCCCAGTTGGTCCAGCAGTGCACGCACGGTGGTTTTCGGCGCGTCTACGGCTTCAGCCAGATCAGCGATCAGTTGGTCTTTAGTAAGAGCCATGTAGTGTTCCTTCCCTATCAAATTCATGTGGATTGCAGAGTGCAGTGTCAGCCATCGAGCCCGATCTCTTGATCAGGCACCCTCGGCAATCACCGCGACGGATCGGGGTAATAGATGCCGAAAACCGGGTTTGGTTCGACCTGACAAATGCTGAATGCACGCTTAACGCAGTGACTTCGCGTAAGACCGGGCAAAACTAGCACAATGCCTTTGAAATATCCGCTTCCAGCTACCCATTTGGTCAGCTTTCTTGCGCTAAAACGGTAAAAAAGTGCATATGGACGGTCGGACGGGTCTGAAACGGGCTTTGCCGGGTTCCAAAACCAGTGATTGCGGTACACTGGGCCTTTTTCGGGGAGCACGCCCTCCTCTCTTTCATCAGCCGAGAAATCCATGCCGATCCGTCATTGCATCGTCCACCTGATCGACAAAAAACCCGACGGCACCCCTGCCGTGCTCCATGCCCGTGACTCCGAACTGGCAGAGTCCACGGCCATCGAGAACATGCTTGCCGACCTCAACGAGAGCTACAACGCGAAACAAGGCAAGGCCTGGGGATTTTTCCATGCCGAGTCGGGCGCGCATCCGTTCAGCGGCTGGCTGAAGGAGTACCTGGAAGGTGGCAAGGACTTCACCGCCTTCAGTCGCGTGGCGGTGGAACACCTGCAAAAGCTGATGGAAGAGTCCAACCTGTCAGTGGGCGGCCACGTGTTGTTCGCGCATTATCAACAGGGCATGACCGATTACCTGGCGATCGCCCTGCTGCACCACAGCGAAGGCGTGGCAGTGACCGACGAGCTGGACGTGACCCCGTCCCGTCATCTGGACCTGGGCCAGTTGCACCTGGCGGCACGGATCAACGTGTCGGAATGGCAAAACAATAAACAGTCCAAGCAGTACATTTCGTTCATCAAGGGCAAGAATGGCAAAAAGGTCTCGGAATATTTCCGCGACTTCATCGGCTGCCAGGAAGGCGTCGACGGCCCCGGCGAAACCCGCACTCTGCTCAAGGCCTTCAGTGACTTCGTCGAGAGCGAAGACCTGCCCGAAGACGACGCCCGGGAAAAGACCAAAGCCCTGGTGGACTATGCTAGCAGCCAGGCCAAGCTGGGCGAACCGGTGGGCCTGGAAGAACTGTCCGAACTGATCGATGAAGACCGTCCGAAAGCCTTCTACGACCACATCCGCAATAAAGATTACGGCCTGTCGCCAGAGATCCCGGCGGATAAACGCACCCTCAATCAATTCCGCCGCTTCACCGGCCGCGCCGAAGGCCTGTCCATCAGTTTCGAAGCGCATTTGCTGGGCTCGAAGATCGAGTACGACGAAGAAGCCGGCACGCTGATCATCAAGGGCCTGCCGACTTCGCTGACCGATCAGCTCAAGCGGCGCAATTGATGTTCGGCGAGCCTGCTCGCTCCCACATGGGATCGGCGATGACTGCAGATCCAGTGAACACCGCAAATCCACTGTGGGAGCGAGCCTGCTCGCGATGAGGGCATCACAGTCACCCTCTGCACTGACTGTCACACCGCCATCGCGAGCGAGCTCGCTCCCACCGGGGCCATTCGCAGCTCAGAGGGCCTCGACCCGGAACCCGAATCGCGGAAAGTGCACATGCACCACGCCGCCACGCGGATCCTCGCGGCGCAGGATCAGTTCTTCGCGCCCGGAAAACAGCAGCTCCCCGGCCACCGGGTCGACACCATAGTCGGTCGCGCCGATGCTCACCTGCTGGCCCTTGGTAAAACCGTTCGGGTCCTCGAATATCTCATCCGGCAAGTCCGCCGGTTTCGCACTGCGTGCCACTTCCAGGGCTTCCTCGGAACTCATTTCGCTCGGTGCACCATGACCGAAACCCAGCACCCGCCCCAACCAGGCCGAAACAGCCGGATAGGCATCCACCAGCGGCGAGGTCACCGGCGTAGCCCTGAGGAACCACAGCGGATGAGCCATGGCGAAGTCGGCGATCGACGGGACGCCCAGCAGGAAGTCGCCCTCCTCACGCTGTAATTGCTGCTCCAGGCGCGCGATGATCGTCGGCCACTGGTGCTTGGCCTGCTCGGCAGACAGGCGCGTGGTGGTGCCGCCGCTGAACAGCCCGGCGCGGTCGGCAATGAAGGCCTTGATCGCTTCAGGTGACAGCTTGGCGAAACGGACAGCCACCGACTCTGGCTGGAACACCAGGCTTACCGCATGCTGGAACACGACCGAGTCGGCCCATGCCGCAAAGGACGCAGCGATCATTTCCCGGCCTTCGGGGAACAGCGCCGGCGAAGCCTTTTCCTGCTCCAGTCGGCGGGCCATCAGGGCGGTGTCGCAATAGATATCCGCGCCGATCTGCAACACCGGGGTCTTGCGATAGCCACCCGTCAACGCCGTGAGATCCGGCTTGGGCATCATCGGCGGGATACTGACCGAACGCCACGACAAGCCCTTGAAGCCCAGCAACAGTCGGGCCTTCTCCGCGAACGGAGACGTCGGGTAATGATGAAGAATCAACTCTGACATGAGATTCGCCACTGCAGGAAGGAAGTCTTGCAGCTTAGCTTGCCATGCCTCGACAAGCCTACCCGGATGATAAGGACGTATCAGCGCGGCTGATGGAGCGCCGACGCACTCGCCACCAGGCATTCCTTGGCGCTTTTCCTGAGTTTCTTGATCAGCCGCTCCTGGCGCAGAGCTTCACCCTTGTCGCGACAGGCCTCGGTATACACCAGCGCCACGGCCGGGCTGGAAAGAAAAAAGCGTGCACCTTTGCCACTCTGGTGTTTGGCGAAGCGCCGCACCGGGTCATCGCTGATGCCGCAGTACAGCGAGCCGTTGGCGGCCCGCACCAGGTAGACGAACCAAGGCTTGCCCGGTTCGGTCGGGCCTTGCGCAGGCAGGTCGGAAGATTCGATGGCAGTCGTCACGATGTTCAACAGGGGCCTGGAAACCAGCCGCGATCTTATCAGCGACTGGCCTGGAACGCCCGCAGCCCCTTCAACGCCTGGGCCCTGACGGCGTTACGCACCAGCGGCGTCCAGCCCAGCAACAGGCCCTTTGTGCCCAATGCCTGACGGGACCAGCGCCACAGATCGAAGCTGTCATGGTGTTCGCAGATTTTGCCGTCGCGAAATACGAAGCGCGCCTGAATGTCGTTGATCACGACGTTACCGGTCTGGCTGAACAGGTAGGTCGCGACCCAGTGGGCGCCGCCGGTACGCTCGTCACTGCGCACGTTATCGAAGGTCAGGGAAAAATCCTTGGCGCGGGTGGTGAGCATGCGCCACATGTCGCCGGCATCGCGCCCGCGCAGTTCGCCGAATGCCGGATCGCTGAACACCACGTCGTCGGTGTAGCAGGCGCTCATGGCTTCGGCGTCCAGGCGCTGGAAGGCCTGATAGAAACGGGTGATCAGGGCGTTGTGGGCATCGCTCATGGGCAGACTCCGGAATCATTTCAGTAAGGCTGCACGATAATCTGCCGCCGTGCGGAACACTATCGTCATTCGCCATGAAAATGATATCAGCGAAGAGGATCGACCCTTTCGCTGCTGACGCCCACATACAGTGCGCGGCCTGCGCCGATCCCGGCTATGATCGCGCCCAGTCCGATCAGACCGAAGATCCAGCCCAGGGCGTTCCAGCCACCGGTGAGGTCGTGGACCACCCCCACCGCGAATGGCCCTAGCGACGCCAACGTGTAGCCGAAGCCCTGGGCCATGCTGGACAGGTTCGCGGCCACATGGGCGTCGCGCGAGCGCAGCACGATCAGGGTCAGCGCCAGGCTGAAGGTCGCGCCCTGCCCCAGGCCCAGCAGGATCGCCCAGCCCCACAGGCCCTCGATGGGCGCATACAGGCAACCGAACAAACCGCCGAGGGTCATGAGCATGACGATCACAATCGCCAACCGCTGATCCCTGCCACGGGTTGCCAGCCAGGGGGCAGTGAGGGAACTGACCAATTGCACGATGACCGAGCCGGACAGCACCAGCCCGGCCTGGGTCGGGCTCAAGCCACGGCCGATCAGGATCGAGGGCAACCAGCCGAAGACGATGTAGGCCAGGGACGATTGCAGCCCCATGTACAAGGTCACTTGCCAGGCCAAGGGATCACGCAGCAAGCCCCGGACCCGATACGCCACCTGGTGGGCACCGTGTTTCTGGCCCACTTGTGGCAACCAGAAGACCGCCGCCAGCAACGCCGGGACGGCCCAGAACCCCAGGCCAAGGGTCCAATCATGGCCCAACTGTTCGCTCAATGGCACCGTGGCCCCTGCCGCCATCGCCGCTCCCAGGCACAGCGCCATGGTGTAGACCCCGGTCATGGCCCCGGCCTGTTTGGCGAAGTCACGCTTGACGATGCCCGGCAGCAGGACGCCGATCACCCCGATGCTCGCACCCGCCAAAAGGCTGCCGGCGAACAGCCCGACCTGACCGAACGAGCTGCGCAGAATAATCCCGCCCGCCAGGGTCAGCAGAATCCCCAGCACAACGCGTTCGGCACCAAAGCGTCGCGCCAGCAACGGCGCCAACGGCGCGAACAGGCCCAGGCACAGCACCGGCAGCGTAGTCAGCAAACCGGCCTGGGCGGCTGACAAGCCAAGGCTTGCGGACACTTCGCTGAGCAGCGGCGCCATGCTCGACAGCGCCGGACGCAGGTTGAGCGCCACCAGGATCAGCCCCAGCAGCAACAACCATGGCCGGCTCACCGTGGGCTGGCTCTGCTGGACCTGCTCGTCGTCGGCTTCGGCGTCGATCAACAGCTCTTCAAGTTCACCAGCGCGTTGCGGCGCGGCCTGGGCAATAGGGTCAAGCGAATCGCGGGACATGGAAAGCTCTGGTTCAGGGTGCGGTTCAGGGTTCATCGATCAACTGTCTGCACAGGGACTTGGCCCGTTGCGGATCCTGTTGTTCGACGGCAACGAGAATCTCGACATGCAGGTCGAACACATGTTGATGACGCGGGGCGATGTTCAGGCTTTGGCGCAATTGCGCGCCGATCACACTGGAAAAATAGCGATACAGCTCGCTGAGGGCCGGGTTGTGCGCCGCATCCACCAGCAGACGATGAAACACCAGGTCACAAGCGATGTAGCGCTCCAGGTCCCCGTGGTAATGCTCACTGCTGGCCGCCAGCGCCTGGCGCAGCGCAAGCAGATCTTCCTCTGTACGCCGCAGCGCCGCCAAACCGATGGCCTCGACTTCCAGGATATGCCGGGTTTCCCGGGCCTGTTCCAGCGAACAACGGGACAACACCTTGACGGTATCCAACGGATCGACCGCCGCCCGCACGTAGCTGCCGTCACCCTGGCGGATCTCGATCAATCCGGAAAACGCCAGGACGCGCATGGCTTCGCGCACGGTATTACGACTGATCCCAAGCTCCGCCACCAACTCCGGCTCGGTGGGCAAGCGCTGGCCGATGTCCCACACGCCATCGCTGATACGCCGACGCAATTGTTCCAAGGCCTGATCGACCAGGGAGCGTTTCATCAATGGAGAAATAGCTGACATAGAATTCGCCCTTTCATCCAATCATAGGATGAATTTTCTGACATGTTAGTCAGCTTCGCGTAGGACGGCAACCGCCTAGGGTCAACGGGGAGGTAAAGAAACGAGATTTTCGATTAGTCAAAATTACCCTTTAAGGGTAATTTTAAGAACAAGGCACGCCGTTCTATGGAAAAGAACACACCCCACTACGCCTTGGCGGCGATACAGGCAGATGTCAGGCGGCTTAAAGGGAAAGCTTTCACCAGCACTGCGAAGAACACTGCTCGGACGCTCGGGTTAAACGTCTCGGACATGCAGCAGGTCATCCATGGGCTTGAACGAAAACAGTTCTACAAATCGATGACCACCTATGACGACCATCGAGTCTGGCATGACGTCTACCACGCCAATTCACACGGTCTGCAGATTTACCTGAAGGTGACGTACCGCCCCAGCGGAGGCCCACCGGTAATTTCCTTCAAGGAGAAAAACTCATGAAACACCAGCAATGCTTCAGCTGTGGTGCCCCGGAGGGCATGTTGCATTTCGAAGGTCGCGGCGAAACCATGAGCGTCAAGGGACTGGAACGCCGGGTCGATGACTTGTCTGGCTGGGAATGTCAGATGTGCGGCGAAGTCGAGCTTGATTCAAGCTGCTCGGATCGCTACGACCACGCAGGTGATGAGCTGGTCAACGCGGCCAGGCGAATGATCGGCGAAGAGATCAAACGTGTCCGGCGCAAACTGCATCTATCGCAAAAGGAAGCGGTACTGCTGCTATCGGGCGGTGGACACAATGCGTTTTCCCGCTACGAGCGCGGCGAGGTAGTGCCACCCAAGGCGTTGATCTTGCTGATGCGCCTGCTTGATCGTTATCCGCATTTGCTTGCAGATGTCCATGCCTTCGCTGAAGACGCAGACTTGCGGCAATTCAAAACGACGGTGCACAAGGAACACGAAACCCTCACGGCTTGCTGAGCGGCCCATTAAAAATAAACCCGGACAAGTCCGGGTCTATTTCACTGCCTAAGGCCTGATCAATGCAGGATCTGGCTCAGGAACAGCTTGGTGCGATCGTTCTGCGGGTTGTCGAAGAAGTCGTTAGGCGCAGCCTGCTCGACGATTTCCCCCTTGTCCATGAAGATCACGCGGTTGGCCACGGTGCGGGCGAAACCCATTTCGTGGGTTACACACAGCATGGTCATGCCGTCTTCGGCCAAACCGATCATGGTGTCGAGTACTTCCTTCACCATTTCCGGGTCCAGCGCCGAGGTCGGCTCGTCGAACAGCATGATTTTCGGCTTCATGCACAGGGCGCGGGCGATGGCCACACGCTGTTGCTGACCGCCAGAGAGCTGGCCCGGGTACTTGTGCGCCTGCTCTGGAATGCGTACGCGCTCCAGGTAATGCATGGCGATTTCCTCGGCCTTGCGCTTGGGCATCTTGCGTACCCACATCGGCGCCAGGGTGCAGTTCTGCAGGATGGTCAGGTGCGGGAACAGGTTGAAGTGCTGGAACACCATGCCGACTTCGCGGCGGATCGCTTCGATCTGCTTGAGGTCATTGGTCAACTCCACACCATCGACCACGATGCGGCCCTGCTGGTGCTCTTCCAGGCGGTTGAGGCAGCGGATGGTGGTGGATTTGCCGGAACCCGACGGGCCACACAGCACGATACGTTCGCCCTGGGTGACGTTCAGGTTGATGTCTTTCAACACGTGGAACTGGCCGTACCACTTGTTCACGCCCTGCATCTGAATAATGCCTTCAGGGCCCACAGGCTTTTTGATTGCTTCACTCATGAGTCAACTCCTAACGCTTGTGGCCTGTGTCGAGCTTGCGTTCCAGATGCATGGAATAGCGCGACATACCAAAACAGAAAATCCAGAACACCAGGGCGGCGAACACATAGCCTTCAGTGGCCATGCCCAGCCATTTCGGGTCGGCGGCAGCTTGTTTCACGCTGTTGAGCAGGTCGAACAGGCCGATGATGATCACCAGGCTGGTGTCCTTGAACAACGCAATGAAGGTGTTGACGATACCCGGGATCACCAGCTTCAAGGCTTGCGGCAGAATCACCAGGCCCATGCTGCGCCAGTAACCCAGGCCCATCGCCGCGGCCGCTTCGTATTGGCCCTTGGGAATGGCTTGCAGGCCGCCACGCACCACTTCGGCGATGTAGGCGGACTGGAACAGGATCACCCCGATCAGCGCCCGCAGCAGCTTGTCGAAGTTCATGCCTTCAGGCAGGAACAACGGCAGCATCACCGAGGACATGAACAGCACCGTGATCAACGGCACGCCGCGCCAGAACTCGATGAACGTCACGCAGACCACGCGGATCGCCGGCAGGTTCGAACGCCGGCCCAGGGCCAGGACGATACCCAGCGGCAGTGCGCCGACGATACCGACCGTGGCGATCACCAGGGTCAGCATCAGGCCGCCCCATTGGCTGGTCGCCACGGCGTCCAGGCCGAACACGCCGCCGTGCAGCAGGCACCAGGCGATGATTGGGTACAGCACCAGGAAGCTCAGGCCGTAGATCGCCTTGCGCGGGAAGCGCGAGATGAACAACGGCGCCACGCCGATCACCGCCAGCCACACGGTCAGGTCCACACGCCAGCGCAGGTCCGCCGGGTAGTAGCCGTACATGAACTGGCCGAAACGCTGTTGGATGAACACCCAGCAGGCGCCTTCCTTGGTGCAGTCGGCGCGGGTAGTGCCCACCCAGTTGGCATCGAGGATCGCCCACTGCACCAGCGGCGGAACGATCAGGTAGATCAGGTAGAACGCAAACAGGGTCAGCAGCGTGTTGATCCAGCTGGAGAACATGTTGGCGCGCATCCACGCCACCACGCCGATGCTACTGCTCGGTGGCGGCATGTCAGGTTTGAAAGTATGGGATGTCATGCGCGTTTCCTCACCGCTCGATCAGCGCAATGCGCTTGTTGTACCAGTTCATCAGCAGGGAGATGCTGATACTGATCGCCAGGTACACGCTCATGGTGATCGCGATCACCTCGATGGCCTGGCCGGTCTGGTTCAACACCGTGCCGGCAAACAGCGAGACCATTTCCGGGTAACCGATACCGGCCGCCAGGGAAGAGTTTTTCGCCAGGTTCAGGTATTGGCTGGTCAGCGGCGGGATGATCACGCGCAGGGCTTGCGGAATGATCACCTTGCGCAGGGTCGGACCGTTGCGCAGGCCCAGGGAGCGGGCCGCTTCGGTCTGGCCGTGGCTCACCGACTTGATACCCGAGCGCACGATCTCGGCGATGAACGCCGCGGTGTACACCGTCAGTGCCAGGGTCAAGGCCAGCAGTTCGGGAATCAGCACCCAGCCGCCGACGAAGTTGAAGCCCTTGAGCTGTGGCATTTCCCAATGCACCGGGGCGCCGAACAGCAGCACGCACAGCGCAGGAATGGCCAGGAACAAGGCCAGGCCGACCCAGAACTTATGGAACGGCTCGCCGGTTTCCTCGAAGCGCTTGGTGGCCCAGCGGCTCATCAGCACGATGGCGGCGATTGCCAGCACGATGCTGATCACGAACGGCCAGAATGCGTCGGTGACCAGCGCCGCCGGCATGTTCAGGCCCCGGCTGCTGACAAAGAAGGTGTCGCCGATATTGTGAGCGGCACGCGGTCCCGGCATGCTCAAGAACACTGCGAAATACCAGAACAGGATTTGCAGCAACGGCGGGATGTTACGGAATACCTCCACATAGACGGTCGCCAGCTTGGAGATGATCCAGTTCTGCGACAAGCGTGCGACGCCGATGATGAACCCGAGGATGGTTGCCAGGATCACGCCGATGAAGGTCACCAGCAGCGTGTTGAGCAACCCGATGACAAAGACGCGGGCATAGCTGTCCGCTTCGGTGTAATCGATCAGGTGTTGGGCAATGCCGAACCCGGCACTGCGCTCCAGAAAGCCGAAACCGGAGGTGATGCCCCGGTGCGCGAGGTTGGTCTGTGTGTTATCGAACAGAAACCAGCCCAGCGCGATAACCGCCACGACCGTGACGATTTGAAATACCCACGCACGCACTCGTGGATCGCTGAGGCTGAGCCTCTGCTTAGGTGCGCCGATTGAATTTTGCATGAAGTGCCCCGCAAGAAATGGAACAGAACATCACCCGGTGGTTGGCCCACCGGGTGATAGAACCATCAGCGCACTGGTGGTGCGTATTGGATACCGCCAGCGTTCCACAGCGCGTTCAGGCCGCGATCGATTTCCAGCGGAGTGCTCTTGCCCAGGTTGCGCTCGAACATCTCACCGTAGTTGCCGACTTGCTTGACGATCTGGACGACCCAGTCTTTCGGCAGTTTCAGGTCCTTGCCGTATTCACCGTCGGCGCCCAGCATACGAGCGACGTCAGGGTTCTTGGTGGACTTGGCTTCAGCCTCGACGTTCTTCGAGGTCACGCCGGCTTCTTCGGAGTTCAGCAGGGCGTAGCCGGTCCAACGGACGATGGCCAGCCACTCGTCGTCGCCATTACGCACGACCGGGCCCAGTGGCTCCTTGGAGATGGTTTCCGGCAGAACCACGTAGTCCTTCGGCGAAGCCAGCTTGCTGCGCTGGGCGAACAGCTGGGATTTGTCGGAGGTCAGTACGTCGCAACGACCGGATTCCAGCGACTTGGCGCTTTCGTCGGAGGTGTCGAAGGTGATTGGGGTGTACTTCAGGCCATTGGCGCGGAAGTAGTCGGACACGTTCAGCTCGGTGGTGGTACCGGCCTGGATGCAGATGGTTGCACCGTCCAGTTCCTTGGCGCTCTTGACGCCCAGCTTGTTGTTCGCCAGGAAGCCGATGCCATCGTAGTAGGTGATGAAGCCTGGGAATTTCAGGCCCATGCCCGCGTCACGGGAACTGGTCATGGTGGAGTTGCGCGAGAGCACGTCGATTTCGCCCGATTGCAGCGCAGTGAAGCGCTCCTTGGCGTTCAACTGGCTGAACTTGACCTTGGTCGCGTCGCCGAACACTGCAGCCGCTACGGCGCGGCAGAAGTCAGCATCGATACCGACGATCTTGCCGGTCGAATCAGGCACCGAGAAACCCGGCAGGCCATCACTTACACCGCACTGTACAAAACCTTTCTTCTGTACTGCGTCCAGGGTCGCACCCGCCTGCGCAAACCCGCTGACACCGAGCACAGCTGCTGCGGTCACGACAGCCAGGGTGGATTTCAGTAACTTCATTCAAACCTCCAGTTTTGCTCTTGTTGTGTCGGAGCTTGAGTCCTATCGCACCCTTTTGGGGCATTGCCGACCCTCGTTGGCTTTTTTTAGGGTCAACCGACATCTGGACCTTCGCTATGAGTCTATTAATGAGAACGCTCGCCCAAAGCGACCGTGCCCACTTCTCACCAATCGGCCGAACGGGCGGTAGCCCTTCACGTTCGCGAAGCCCCGTAGCGGCTATTGGCGAACATCCATCACCGGATTTCCGATATCCCATGCGTCGCGTTGAACTGATAGTGTTACCGCGCAGCGTAAGAATCTTCACTCGGTTACCTCATAGCAAAGCCCGTACCAGACCGCTGCGCTAGGCCCTTGTAAAACACGTCAAGACAAAAACTTTCAACTTTGCGACATCTAATTAACTGAGACACCGGACATGCACCGCAATCACGCACTGATTGGGCGCGCCCGCACAGATTTGGAGCACAACCATGACCGACCCCTTGATTCTCGAGCCCAGCGGCACCGTTGATGCCTGCGTTATCTGGCTCCACGGCCTGGGTGCCGATCGTTACGATTTCATGCCTGTAGCCGAAATCCTGCAGCAGACCCTGCTCACCACACGTTTCGTTCTACCTCAGGCACCGACCCAGCCAGTAACGATAAACGGCGGCTACGCCATGCCCAGTTGGTACGACATTCGGGCCTTGAGCCCGGCCCGGGCCATCGACGAACAGCAACTGGAAGCCTCGGCGCAGCGGGTCATCGACTTGATCGAAACCCAGCGAGCCAGCGGAATAGACGCCTCGCGGATTTTCCTGGCGGGTTTCTCCCAAGGCGGCGCGGTGGTTTATCACACCGCATTCGTGAAGTGGCAGGGCCCGTTGGGAGGCGTGCTCGCATTGTCGACTTACGCACCGACCTTCAGCGACGAATTGCAATTGTCGGCCAGCCAGCAACGCATTCCGGTGCTGGCGCTGCACGGGCAGTACGACGAGGTGGTACTCAACCCGATGGGCCGGACCGCGAAAGAGTATCTGAAGCAACATGGTGTCACCGTGACATGGCAAGAATACCCAATGGGCCACGAAGTGTTACCCGAGGAGATTCGCGACATCGGCACCTGGCTGGCCGAACGGTTGCGCTGAAGGGCAATTCGCCGCGTCCCACCTATTGATGAACACACTACGCCGCGCCCGTTTCTTGCATTACACTGGCCGGCGTACATTCCTTAACCAATCGATGAGATGACCGTGCTCAAAGCACTCAAGAAGATGTTCGGTAAAAGCGAGGCCGAACAGCTCGCACCCGGCGCAAGCGCTCCTGTCCCAGGCCCGAGCCACACCGAAGCGCCCCAACAATCGCAATCGCGCCGACCGGCCCCCGTTGCGCAGCCGAAGAAAGAAGCCGCCGCCGAGCCCGTTACGGCGCCAGCGCCGCAAAAGCCGCGCAACGAGACCCCACGGCCGCGCCGCGAACGCGCTCCGAAGCCGCCAGTCGTCGCCTGGAAACTGGAAGACTTCGTCGTAGAGCCTCAGGAAGGCAAGACCCGCTTCCACGATTTCAAGCTCGCCCCTGAATTGATGCATGCCATCCACGACCTGGGCTTCCCGTACTGCACGCCGATCCAGGCGCAGGTGCTGGGTTACACCCTGGCCGGCAAGGACGCCATCGGTCGCGCCCAGACCGGCACCGGCAAGACCGCCGCGTTCCTGATCTCCATCATCACCCAGTTGCTGCAGACTCCGCCCCCCAAGGAACGCTATATGGGTGAGCCTCGGGCACTGGTCATCGCGCCGACCCGCGAACTGGTGGTGCAGATCGCCAAGGACGCCGCCGACCTGACCAAGTACACCGGCCTGAACGTCATGACGTTCGTGGGCGGCATGGACTTCGACAAGCAGCTCAAGCAACTCGAAGCCCGCCACTGCGACATCCTGGTCGCGACCCCGGGTCGCCTGCTGGACTTCAACCAGCGTGGCGACGTGCACCTGGACATGGTCGAAGTGATGGTGCTGGACGAAGCCGACCGTATGCTCGACATGGGCTTCATCCCACAAGTGCGTCAGATCATTCGTCAGACCCCACCGAAAAGTGAACGTCAGACCCTATTGTTTTCCGCGACCTTCACCGACGACGTGATGAACCTCGCCAAGCAATGGACCACTGACCCGGCCATCGTCGAGATCGAGGCCGAGAACGTTGCCAGCGAAAACGTCGAACAGCACATCTATGCGGTAGCCGGCGCCGACAAGTACAAACTGCTCTACAACCTAGTCAACGATAACGGCTGGGAGCGGGTGATGGTGTTCGCCAACCGCAAGGACGAAGTGCGGCGCATCGAAGAACGCCTGGTGCGCGACGGCGTCAACGCCGCGCAACTGTCCGGCGACGTGCCACAGCACAAGCGCATCAAGACGTTGGAAGGCTTTCGCGAGGGCAAGATTCGCGTGCTGGTGGCCACCGATGTCGCCGGTCGTGGCATCCACATCGATGGCATCAGCCATGTGATCAACTTCACGCTGCCGGAGGTCCCGGACGACTACGTGCACCGCATCGGCCGTACCGGTCGCGCCGGCGCCGAGGGCGTGTCCATCAGCTTCGCCGGGGAGGATGACTCGTATCAGTTGCCGTCCATCGAGGCGCTGCTGGGGAAAAAGATCAGTTGCGAGATGCCGCCGACTCATCTGCTGCGGCCGGTCGAACGAAAACGTTCCTGACTGAGTCGCCGTAAACAAAAAACGCAGCCCTTAGAGGCTGCGTTTTTTTTTCGTCCCGGATATTGCCCAACGAAACTAAAAGTCCATAATAGACAAATTAGTTTACGCAAGCATCCGGAGTTCATGATGTCCAGCACGCCCTATGTGATGACCCAAGCCCAGGCCCGAGAACTGCTGGCACAAGTTGATGTGCCACAGATCCTGCGCAAGCTGTTCCGCGACCTCGCCGCCGGGCAAGCGGTGCAACCGGCCCAGCAACTTGTGGAATTTCCCAAGGGCGCCGGGGATTTCATCAACTACCTGGGCGTGCTGGCTGAAGACCAGGTGTACGGGGTCAAGACTTCGCCCTATATCGTCCGCGATCAAGGCCCGCTGGTCACCGCCTGGACCTTGTTGATGTCGATGCAGACCGGGCAGCCGTTGCTGCTGTGCGACGCCGCCGAGCTGACGACCGCCCGCACTGCCGCCACTACCGCCGTTGCCGTGGATGCCCTCGCACCGCCCCAGGCTAGACGCCTGGCCGTCATCGGCAGCGGCGCGGTGGCGCGGGCTCACGTGCAGTTCGTCAAGGATCTTCGGGGTTGGCAGAGCATCCATCTCTATTCCCCCGGCCTGAAGCACAAATCGGCCGAAGCACTCGCCTGCCTCACCGAACTCGATCCGCGCCTGCAACTGGCCGATAGCCTTGAAGCTGCGCTGCATGACGCCGACGTGGTCATGCTGTGCACTTCGTCCGCCAAAGCGGTGCTCGATCCGCAGACGCTTGGCAAACCAGCGTTGATCACCTCCATCAGCACCAACGCCCCGCGCGCCCATGAAGTGCCGCCGCAAAGCCTCAATGACATGGACGTGTTCTGCGACTATCGTCAGACCACGCCGGGCTCGGCCGGGGAAATGCTGATCGCTGGCGAACAGCACGGCTGGGACGCATCGCGCATCGTCGGTGACTTGCCGCAGTTGCTCAGCGAACGGGTTGCGCGTCCCGACTACGAACGCCATGTGTTCTTCCGTTCCATCGGGCTGGGGCTGGAGGATGTTGCGCTGGCGAATGCGCTTTACCGGTTAAACAACTGACACACCTATCCCCTTGTGGGAGCGAGCCTGCCCGCGATAGCGGAGTGTCAGTCAGCTGTTTTTTAACTGACATGCCGCTATCGCGAGCAGGCTCGCTCCCACAGGAATCGACGAAACTCCCGGCCAAGTGCTCCACAGGAGAGCCTCATGACCCCAGCAGATTTCATCATCATCGGCGGCGGTATCGCCGGTGCTTCCACCGGCTACTGGCTGGCGCCCCACGGCCGGGTCATTGTGCTCGAACGCGAATCCCACCCGGCCTACCATTCCACTGGACGCTCGGCGGCCCTGTATACCGCCGCTTATGGCACCCCCCAGGTGCGGGCGCTGACCCAGGCCAGCCGCAACTTCTTCGATGCGCCGCCGGCCGGGTTCTGCGAACATCCCCTGCTCACCCCACGGGGCGAAATGACCGTGGACTTCACCGGCGACCCGACCGAACTGAACAACCAATACCTCAGCGCCAAGGCCACGGTGCCGCAGATGCAATTGCTCAGTACCGAAGAAGCCTGCGTGCGCCTGCCGATCCTGCGCCGGGAAAAGGTCCACGGCGCCATTTACGATCCCACGGCCGCGGACATCGACACCGATGCACTGCACCAGGGTTACCTGCGAGGTATTCGCCGCAGCGGCGGTGAAGTGCATACCGACAGCGAGGTGCTGGACCTGTGTCGCGACGACCAGGGGATGTGGCAGGTACGGACCGCGAACCGGACCTTCACGGCGCCTGTGCTGATCAACGCGGCCGGGGCCTGGGCCGATGAGATCGGGCAGATGGCCGGCGCGCCGAAACTGGGCCTGCAGCCCAAGCGTCGCGCGGCCTTCATTTTCGCCGGCCCCGAGGGGATGGACATCCATGACTGGCCGATGCTGGTGAGCCTGGACGAGTCCTTCTACATGAAGCCCGATGCCGGCATGTTCCTGGGCTCACCCGCCAACGCCGACCCGGTGGAGCCCCACGACGTGCAGCCCGAGGAGCTGGACATCGCCATGGGTATCTACCAGATCGAAGAAGCCACCACGCTTACCATCCGCCGTCCGACCCGCACTTGGGCCGGGTTGCGCAGTTTTGTGCACGACGGGGACCTGATCAGCGGTTTCGATCCGCAGGTTCCTGGCCTGTTCTGGGTCGCGGCCCAGGGCGGCTATGGCATCCAGACCTCGCCCGCCATGGGCCAGGCCAGCGCGGCCCTGGTGCGCGGCGAACCGCTGCCGGAGGACCTGTCTCGTTTCGGCCTCACCAGTGCGATGCTGTCACCGACACGCCTGGGCACCCCCTCGGCGGGGTGACGCATCGCCACGAATGCGGCACACTCCTCGCGCCCCTGCTTCACGGGGCGCTGACGCTGCCTGGAGCCCTGTCATGAACGCCCCGCAACCCGACCCGGCGCTGGAAAATTTCCGCACCATCGCCGACGCCATTGCCACGTTGTTTTATCCCCATGCCGAGGTGGTGCTGCACGACCTGCGCACCCAGAAAGTCGACTACATCGCCAATAACCTGTCCAAGCGTGAGATCGGCGACGACTCGTCCCTGGAAGACATGCTCAGCGAAGACGTCAGCGAACGGAACATCGGGCCCTATGAAAAACTCAATTGGGACGGGCAGAAAATCCGCAGCCTCAGCAGCGTCCTGCGCGATGCCGAAGGTCGCCCGCTGGCGGTGTTGTGCATCAACCTGAACATTTCGCTGTTCGAGAATGCCAAGGCCGCCCTCGACCTGTTCCTGTCGCCGGGCAAATTGATCCCACAACCGGATTCACTGTTTCGCGATGACTGGCAGGAACGGATCAACACCTTCCTGCATGCCTGGATGCGCGAACGTCAGTTGAGCCTGAACCTGCTGACCCGCGACCACAAGCGCGAGCTGGTCCTGGCGCTGCATGCCGAAGGCGCGTTCAAGGGCAAGAGCGCCTCCAACTATGTGGCCAATGTGCTGAACATGGGACGGGCGACGGTTTACAAGCATTTGAAGGAGTTGAAGGGCTGAGATTTGCATTGCCTGGTCTGACGCTTTCGCGAGCAAGCCCGCTCCCACATTGGATCTCGTTGGACACAAAAAATGTGTTCGACGCAGATCACTTGTGGGAGCGAGCCTGCTCGCGATAGCGGTCAGTCAGTCGCCGTAGATGTCGGACTTGAAATACTTGGCCTGGATCCTCTGATACTCCCCACTGGCCCGAATCCCATCGATGGCCTTGTTCAAATCCGCCACCAACTGGGTATTGCCCTTGCGCACTGCAATCCCTGCACCCTCACCCACGTATTTCGGGTCCTTGAGCTCCGGGCCGACAAAAGCATAGCCCTTGCCCCGAGGCATCGAGAGGAAGTCTTCCAGCGGAATGGTATCGGCGAAAATCGCGTCCAGGCGACCGGATGCCAAATCCATGTAGATCTCTTCGTTGTTGCTGTAGCGCTTGATGATCACGCCCTTGGGTTCAAGGACTTCCGTGGCATAGCGGTCGGTGGTGGTGGCCCGTTGCACGCCTACGGTCTTGCCCTTGAGGCTGGCGTACTGGTCATCGACTACGGCGCCTTCTTTCATCACCAGGCGCGATGAAGTGAAGTAGTACTTGTGAGTGAAATCCACCGACTTCTTGCGTTCCTCGGTGATGGTCATGGACGACAGCGCCAGGTCGATCTTCTTCACCTTCAACGCGGGAATCAGTCCATCGAACTCACCTTCTACCCATTTGCACTCGGCCTTCATCTGCGCGCACAAGGCGTTGCCGATGTCGTAGTCGAAACCCACGATATTTCCTTCCGAATTCTTGGATGCAAACGGCGGATAGGCTGCCTCGATGCCGATCCGCAAGGTCTTGTCGGCGGCGAACAGGCTGCTGGAGGCCAGCAGGCTCAGGGCCAGGCCGGTGATGAGGGGGAGCTTCTTCATGATCGTTCTCTCGCGGGTTGTTGTTGGTTTGGCAGAGAAAAATGAGCGCAAGGGTGTTTTGTACTTATAAATCCATACTGGACTTTAATGTACATGTCGTCAATGAGTCAGACTGGGGAATTGGATGGGAGGCTGATGGCCTCTTCGCGAGCAGGCTCGCTCCCACAGGGGGTCTGTGCACAAACTCAGATCCGTTGTGGGAGCGAGCCTGCTCGCGAAAAGGCCTGATGAGGATCTACAAGGTATCTACTGCTTCCAGCGATCCGCCGCCGCATGATCACTGTCCCGCCCTTCGACCCAGCGCGGACCATCAGCAGTGTTTTCTTTCTTCCAGAACGGAGCACGGGTCTTGAGGTAGTCCATGACAAAGGCGCAGGCGTCGAAGGCCGCCTGGCGATGGGCGCTGGCGGCGGCGACGAAGACGATCGGCTCGCCGGGTTCCAGGGCGCCGATGCGGTGCAGTACTTCCAGTTTGAGCAGCGGCCAGCGTTGCTCGGCCTCGGTGGCGATCTTGCCCAAGGCCTTTTCGGTCATGCCCGGGTAGTGCTCCAGGAACATCCCGGACACATCGAGGCCATCATTGAAATCACGCACGTAGCCGACAAAACTCACCACCGCCCCCACGCCGACGTTGGCCGCATGCATCGCGTTGACTTCGGCGCCCGGGTCGAACGGTTCGGCCTGCACACGAATCGCCATGGCTCAGCCTCCGGTCACGGTGGGGAAGAACGCAACTTCATCACCGTCAGCCAGCGGTTCGTCGAGCTGGCACAGCTCTTCGTTGCGCGCGCACATCAGGTTCTGCTCCTTGAGCACCTCGGCGCCCTCACGCTGGGCGAGCAGCGCACGCACATCGTCGACCGTGGCGAAGTCGCCTTGCACCGCAACCGAGTCCACACCCAGCGCTTCACGGTAACGGGCAAAGAATTTCACAGTGATTTTCATTTTGCATCCGCCTGGAAATGGCCGCTCTTGCCGCCCAGTTTCTCCAGGACCCGCACGCCCTCGATGGTCATGCCCCGGTCGACGGCCTTGCACATGTCATAGATGGTCAGCGCAGCGACGCTGGCGGCAGTCAGGGCTTCCATCTCCACCCCGGTCTGCCCCGACAGCTTGCAACGGGCGACGATGCGCACCAAGTCATCCCCAGCGGCATCGAGTTCGACCTTGACGCTGGTGAGCATCAGCGGATGACAGAGCGGAATCAGGTCGCTGGTTTTCTTCGCCGCCTGGATCCCGGCGATACGCGCCACGGCGAATACATCGCCCTTGGGGTGACCGCCGCTGACGATCATCTGCAGGGTGTCGGGCAACATGCGCACAAAGGCTTCGGCCGTGGCTTCACGGAACGTCACGGCCTTGTCGGTCACGTCGACCATGTTGGCGCGACCTTGGGAATCGAGATGAGTCAGCACAGGGAAACTCCTGATGAGGAGTGTCGATTGTAAACCTGTGGGTCAGATTCCGGCACGACTGATTGTCGCACCTGGGTGGGCCACGATTTTCGCACCACCACAGATCCCCTGTGGGAGCGGGCTTGCTCGCGAATGCGGTGTGTCAGTTGATCAATAGGCGTCTGACACACCGCCTTCGCGAGCAAGCCCGCTCCCACAGGATTTTGTACAGCCAGTAAAAACCAGGCGGCCTGGAGGCCGCCCGGTCTGGTGGGGGTTACAGGTGCGATTCGGCGTATTCGGCCAGGATTGAGCGCGGTACGCCCTGCAGGGTGATGTGGACCCCGTTGGGGAAGTCCTTGAAGCGTTCGGTGAGATAGGTCAGCCCGGAACTGGTGGCGGACAGGTAAGGGGTGTCGATCTGCGCCAGGTTACCCAGGCACACCACTTTGGAACCAGCGCCGGCGCGGGTGATGATGGTTTTCATCTGGTGCGGGGTGAGGTTCTGGCATTCGTCGATCAGGATCAGGCTCTGCTGGAAGCTACGGCCACGGATGTAGTTGAGGGATTTGAACTGCAACGGCACTTTGCTGAGGATGTAGTCGACGCTGCCATGGGTGCTCTCGTCATCCATGTGCAAGGCTTCGAGGTTGTCAGTGATGGCCCCCAACCAGGGCTCCATTTTTTCCGCCTCGGTGCCGGGCAGGAAACCGATCTCCTGGTCCAGGCCCTGCACGCTGCGAGTGGCGATGATCCGCCGGTAGCGTTTGCTGACCATGGTCTGCTCGATGGCGGCGGCCAGGGCCAGGATGGTCTTGCCGGAACCGGCGGCGCCGGACAGGTTGACCAGGTGGATATCCGGGTCGAGCAAGGCAAACAACGCCAGGCTCTGGTAGATGTCGCGCGGCTTGAGGCCCCAGGCTTCCTGATGCAACAGGGGTTCCTGGTGCAGGTCGAGAATCAGCAACTTGTCGACCTGGATTTCCTTGATCCAGCCGACGAATCCTTGTTCGTCAATGATGAATTCGTTGATGTGCACCGCCGGCAGGTTGTCGATCAGTTGCACCTGGTGCCAGGTGCGACCATGGTCCTGGCGGGTTTCGACCTTGCTCACGCGGTCCCAGAAGGAGCCGGTCATGGTGTGGTAGCCGTTGGGCAGCAGCGAGACGTCGTCGACCAGTTGGTCGGTGCTGTAATCCTCCGCCGCGATCCCACAGGCGCGGGCCTTGAGGCGCATGTTGATGTCTTTGGTCACCAGCACCACGGCTTGATCCTTGTTGCGCGCGTGCAGGTCGATCAATTGGTTGATGATGATGTTGTCGTTCAGGTGTTCGGGCAGCACCAGGTTGGGTTCGGTGCGCTTGCTCATCAGGATCGACAGCAGGCCCTTGGGACCGCTTTTGCCACGCTGGATCGGCACGCCCAGCTCGACGTCATCCGGGGAGGCATCGCCCAGGGTCTTGTCGATCAGACGGATCGCCTGGCGGCATTCGGCCGCGACGCTGTGGTGCCCGCTCTTGAGCTTGTCCAGCTCCTCGAGCACGGTCATCGGAATGGCTACGTGGTGTTCTTCGAAGTTCAGGAGCGCGTTTGGATCGTGGATCAATACGTTGGTATCGAGTACATAGAGGATTGGCTGGTTGGAGGAAGGGCTACGTCCGTGGTCATCCATACTCGGTCACCTATGTGGGGGCCATTCGACGCAATACCGTGACAGTGCTGCGCCTCGAAGTAGCCACCGAATTCACCCGCGAGGATTCAGGTGAACTGCACACAATCTGGGTCTTGGAAGACGCCACCTGTGTTGCAGGTTTCGGCGGTCTGACTTCTTGATACTCCAAAAACCATGACAGGAAAAAGCACTTTGACGCTTTTTTGAAGTTTATTTTTCAGAGTGACGAATAACCCTTGGCGTACCGCCATTGCACCGTTAAAGTCGGAAGTCCGGTCGTCATGAATGTGCGCCGATTTTTTGCTAATCCCCAATGTTTCCGGGCCTTTACCGGTATCAGCGAAACGCCTCCTGACAATCCTCCCAACCGATCCCGCTTTGCGCCGTCTGCGTCATGAGCCAGGGCAACGCCGTTTTCACTGCATCCTGCTTGGCGTTGAAGTTGATCACGCCATGGCGCCACAACAACATCAGGGTCAGTGCACGCTGGGCGCTTTGCTCGGGCTTGAGCCGGCTGTTGCTGTCCATGGGATCGATGTCCCACAGCGCCACTTGCAGGCCCTGGTTGCGGAAAAACGCCTGGGCATCGCCCCGACGCTGGCCCTGGGGCGGACGGAACAGCGGCACATAGTTTTCCGGCAGCTTGCCCTTGACCAACTCGACACTGCGCCGCACCGAATCCTGCCAGTCCTGCCAGTAACTATGGGAGCGGAACTCCCAGCCCTGCACGCCCACGCATTGCCCCGAGTAGAGCGCCTGGAGGTTGTTGACCGAACGCTCCGTCAACCGCGCCTGAATATCCTTGCCCAGTACGAAGAACGTGCCGTTCATGTTCGACTTGCGCAGATAGTCGGCCAGCCACTGAGTATTGTCCGGCGCGACGTTGGCGCCACTGTCAAAGGTCAGTAGGAATAGCCGGTCGTTCATTTCCTCGCCGTTGCGCTCGTAATCGCCGAAGCGGGCAATTTCGCTGCTTGACTGCGGAAAAAGCGCGGCTTTGCGCAGCAGTTCATCCCGGTATTGCGTATGGAAGATCTGACTCGGCCCGGCCCACTTGATGTAGTAGGAGTCGTCATCGAGATGGAATCGGCGGGCTTCTTCGCGCAGAGTGCCCATGTCCTCCACCAGGTAACAGAAAGAGGCATCCTGGTCACAGCTGCGCTGGGCGAAGTTGTAGCCGGCCAGCAGCCGCCGCCAGAGTCGCTCGCGGAGCGCATCGATTGCCGCCATGTTGACGGTACGCAGGCCCAGGTACTGCTTGAGTGCGATTTCATCCATCGCATCAGCGTCGAGCAGCACCCGGGCGAACATCAGGATCTCGGCCCGCGAGGCCACATCGAACAGGGTCGGGCTGGTGAGCTGTTCCGGCCAGGTGCTGCGATCCAGGGTGGCGACGTCGTTGGGCGCGGCGATGGCGCCCAGGCTCAACAGCCAGGCCGATAACACAAGGGCGATACGCAAAAGGGATGTCTCCATAACGAAACCCGCGGCGGCATCATAGCCGATCCTGGGGCGACTACTTCGCTACTCGAGTCTGCTTTTGTGGCGAGGGAGCTTGCTCCCGCTGGGCTGCGAAGCAACCCCAGGAATGCCGGCGACCGCTTCGCGCTCGAGCGGGAGCAAGCTCCCTCGCCACAAGAGCGTGCGCATCCAGGCTACGGTTCGAATCGCACCACCCATCCCCTATCACCCCAATAGCTGGAGTCCACCCGGACAACCCCCTAGAATCGCCGCACCTTTAAAGGAGACGATTGCATGCTGATGGTGATTTCCCCCGCCAAGACCCTCGACTACGAAACACCGCCGGCCACCGAGCGCTTTACCCAGCCGCAGTACCTGGACCACTCCCAAGAACTGATCGAACAGTTGCGTGAGCTCTCGCCAGCCCAGATCAGCGAACTGATGCACGTTTCCGACAAGATTGGCGGTCTCAATGCGGCGCGCTTCGGCAGTTGGACGCCGGCGTTCACCCCGGCCAATGCCAAGCAGGCGCTGCTGGCCTTCAAGGGTGATGTCTACACCGGCCTGGACGCGCAAAGCCTGGGTGAAGCCGATTTCGATTACGCCCAACAGCACCTGCGCATGCTCTCCGGGCTCTATGGCCTGCTGCGCCCGCTGGACCTGATGCAACCCTATCGCCTGGAAATGGGCACCAAACTGGCCAATGCCAGAGGCAAGGACCTCTATGCATTCTGGGGCACACGAATCAGCGAATGGTTGAACGAAGCCCTGGCCGACCAGGGTGACGACATCCTGTTGAACCTGGCTTCCAATGAATACTTTTCGGCGGTCAAACGCAGTGTGCTGAAGGCGCGGGTCATCGACACCGAGTTCAAGGACCTGAAGAACGGCCAGTACAAAATCATCAGCTTCTATGCCAAGAAAGCCCGAGGCCTGATGAGCCGCTTCGTGATCCAGGAGCGCATCAATGATCCGCAGGCACTCAAGCACTTCGATGTGCAGGGTTATCGATTCAACCCGGAACAGTCGAACGCGAACAAACTGGTTTTCCTGCGCGACCATGCCCCTGAATAAGGCATAACCTTATATCGCCCCCTGATCGGGGGCTTCGATTGAACCCTGGCCTGTCATCTTACTTACCCGCCCACTTCGCCAGATCCATGGCGCCAATAAATCGTCCCACCTCTTCGCTAACTTTTCTTTCACTCGACACTCGTCAGTTTTTTGCGTAGTGGCACCAATTTTTTTTACCAGTAGTGGCAAAAAAATATCTACGCCGCTTAACTCCCCATAACTAAAGGCCAAAACGGCAAGTGCCATCATATTGAAAGCAGTGCCATCTTCGATAATATTTCGAAAAATTTCGAAAAACGCGATGAGCGGATAGGAACTATGTCAATTTGCACGGCTCATACCACCCGTAACGATTCTCGCCGCGTCTGTAAGAGAAAACTTACATGGGATGCCGACCAGAGTAACCAAGTTGTCACGACAACTAAGTGAAACGGTCGTGCAAATGGACCCAAGATGAAAGGACAGGAGATAACGCACCATTAGTATCCCCTACAAGGCCAAGGCTGCGCCCCTATAACGTGCTCACCCGAGCACACAAGCTTCTGATTTTGTGGGCTTTTTGCCAGAGATCGGAGGTAAAGGATTCTTGCACGAACGTTTCTGACAACAGGGACTGGCTGCATAACAGGGCAGGTCATAACAACAAGGCCGCTTTGCGCACAACTTGAGTGCAATTATTTAGACACTCGGAACTTGTATGCCTGCACACGGCACTGTGGCGCCTTGCATTCCACACTTCCGAGTGCACGATGACCGCTGAACACTATTAACTCCGGCCATTTAATGGCGTGAAAAACAGAGGTAAATGCGATGCGCATTAGCATATTTGGTTTGGGTTACGTCGGTGCAGTATGTGCCGGTTGCCTGTCTGCACGGGGCCATGATGTAGTTGGCGTAGATGTCGCCAAAGACAAAATCGACATGATCAACGCGGGTAAGTCGCCGATCGTTGAACCGGGTCTTGGCGAACTGCTGGCACAAGGCATTCAAACAGGTCGACTGCGCGGCACTACCAACTTCGCCGAGGCTATTCGCGATACTGACCTGTCGATGATCTGTGTCGGTACACCGAGCAAAAAGAACGGCGACCTCGAACTTAACTACATCGAAGCCGTGTGCCGTGAGATCGGTTTTGTCCTGCGTGACAAGACCACCCGCCACACCATCGTGGTTCGCAGCACCGTCTTGCCGGGCACTGTCGCAAACGTTGTCATCCCGATCCTGGAAGACTGCTCCGGCAAGAAAGCCGGCGTTGACTTCGGTGTTGCGGTCAACCCTGAGTTCCTGCGCGAAAGCACCGCGATCAAAGACTACGACCAGCCTCCGATGACCGTCATCGGCGAATTCGACAAAGCCTCCGGCGACGTCCTGCAATCGCTGTACGAAGAACTCGATGCGCCGATCATCCGCAAGGACATCGCCGTCGCCGAGATGATCAAGTACACCTGCAACGTCTGGCACGCCACCAAGGTGACCTTCGCCAACGAGATCGGCAACATCGCCAAGGCCGTCGGCGTCGATGGCCGTGAAGTGATGGACGTGGTCTGCCAGGACAAGGCCCTGAACCTGTCCCAGTACTACATGCGCCCAGGCTTTGCCTTCGGCGGCTCGTGCCTGCCAAAAGACGTTCGCGCCCTGACCTACCGCGCCAGCTCCCTGGACGTGGAAGCGCCACTGCTCAACTCGCTGATGCGCAGTAACGAGTCCCAGGTGCAGAACGCCTTCGACATCGTTTCCAGCCACGAAAAACGCAAAGTCGCCCTGCTGGGCCTGAGCTTCAAGGCCGGCACCGACGACCTGCGCGAGAGCCCGCTGGTTGAACTGGCGGAAATGCTGATCGGCAAGGGCTACGACCTGCGCATCTACGACAGCAACGTCGAATACGCCCGCGTCCACGGCGCGAACAAGGACTACATCGAGTCGAAGATTCCTCACGTCTCGTCCTTGCTCAACTCCGACTTCGACTCGGTGATCGACAGCTCCGACATCATCATCCTGGGCAACCGCGATGAGAAGTTCCGTGCATTGACCGAGAACGTACCGGAAGGCAAGCAGGTCATCGACCTGGTCGGCTTCATGTCCAAGACCACTCACGAAAGTGGCCGGGCCGAAGGCATCTGCTGGTAAGTCTGTTTGCCGGCCGGGGTTCGCCCCGGCCGGCCTTTCGCCTGCCTTAACCCATCGGGCCGCCCACAAGGCCCGCCCGAGATAGAGACGGATGCAGATTATGCACAGGCTAAAGCACGGCCTGCTTCAGGCCGCCGGTTGGCTGTTTTACTTGAGTTTATTGATGGGCATCGCCACGGCGCTGCCCACGTCCACGTTCGACTCCGAATCCAAGGATTTCATTTTCCTGATCGGCGCCGTGGGCATCTGGCGTTACTCCATGGGCGCGACGCATTTCGTTCGCGGCATGATCTTTCTGTACATCGTCTACCCACACCTGCGCCGCAAGGTCCGCAAACTGGGCAAGGCGGCGGATCCGTCCCACGTGTTCCTGATGGTCACCAGCTTCCGGATCGATGCGCTGACCACCGCCCAGGTCTACGGTTCGGTGATCCGCGAAGCCATTGACTGTGGGCTGCCGACCACCGTGGTCTGCTCGATCGTGGAAATGTCCGACGAGCTGCTGGTCAAGAGCCTCTGGGCCCGCATGAACCCGCCGGAGCGGGTCAAGCTGGACTTCGTGCGCATCCCGGGCACCGGTAAGCGTGACGGTCTGGCCTTCGGCTTCCGCGCCATCTCCCGCCATCTGCCGGACGACCGTGCCGTAGTGGCGGTGATCGACGGCGACACCGTGCTCGCCGAAGGCGTCGTGCGCAAGACCGTGCCGTGGTTCCAGCTGTTCGGCAATGTCGGCGGCCTGACCACCAACGAGTTCTGCGAAGTGCGCGGCGGCTACATCATGAGCGAATGGCACAAACTGCGCTTCGCCCAGCGCCACATCAACATGTGCTCCATGGCCCTGTCCAAGCGCGTGCTGACCATGACCGGGCGTATGTCGGTGTTCCGCGCCACCGTGGTGACCAATCCGGAATTCATCGCCGACGTGGAAAGCGACTCGCTGCAACACTGGCGCCTGGGCCGCTTCAAGTTCCTGACCGGCGATGACAAGTCGAGCTGGTTCAGCCTCATGCGCCTGGGCTACGACACGTTCTACGTGCCCGATGCAGCGATCAACACGGTGGAACACCCACCGGAAAAAAGCTTCATCAAGGCCAGCCGCAAGCTGATGTTCCGTTGGTACGGCAACAACCTGCGGCAGAACTCCCGGGCGCTGGGCCTGGGCTTGCGGCGTCTGGGCCTGTTCACCTCGGTGGTGCTGTTCGACCAGCGCGTATCGATGTGGACTTCACTGCTGGGCCTGACCGTGGCACTGATCGCCAGCTTCAAGTACGGCACCGCGTTCATCCTGGTGTACCTGCTGTGGATCGGCATCACCCGGTTGATCCTGACCCTGCTGCTGTCGTGCTCCGGACACCGGATCGGCCCGGCCTACCCGTTGATCCTCTATTACAACCAGATCGTCGGCGCGCTGGTGAAGATCTACGTGTTCTTCCGCCTCGACCAACAGTCCTGGACCCGCCAGCCCACTGCCCTGACCCGTGATCTCGCCAGCTTTCAACGTTGGTTCAACACTTGGTCGTCTCGGACCATGACCTTCTCCGCCGGCAGCATTTTTGTCGCCGTGCTGCTGACGATGGTCTGACCGGACTTGAATGAATTAACCAGGAAATCGCCCCTATGAATACCGCCGTGAATGTCAACGTAGTGCATGAATCCGAAGCCCAGCGCCAACACGCCCGGGTGAAAATCCCGGCCAAGCTGCGCTTCTTCGGTCCCGACCGAACGCCAATGGAAGTCAAGGTCCTGGACCTGTCCGCTGGCGGCCTGTGCTTCAACGCCGGCCAGATGCCGCTCAAGATCGGCGAGACCTACAAGGCGCGCCTGCAATTCGTGATCGACAACCTTGGCCTGGCCATGGACGTGGAACTGCAGATCCGCTCCCACGACCGCCAGACCGGCCGCACCGGTTGCCAGTTCCAGAACCTGGAACCACGGGACATTTCGACACTGCGTCACATCATCACCTCGCACCTGGCCGGCGACATCGTCGGCGTCGGCGATGTGCTGGCGACCTTGCAGCGCGACAACTTCACCAAGGCCCGCAAGCACAAGGATGACAACGGTGGCATGAGCGCCCTGGGTCGCCTACGCGCCGTGACCTTCAGCCTCGGCGTTTTCGTCGTCGGCCTGGCGGCGTTCGGCTTCATCTTCAAGTCGGTGTACGGCATGTACTTCGTCAGTCACGCCCAGGCGGGTCTGGTGAACGTACCGGGCATGGCAATCACCATGCCTCGCGACGGCACCGTGCAAAGCCTGGTCAAGGCCGATGGCGTGGCCGCCAAAGGCGCTCCGCTGGCGACCTTCAGCACCAGCATGCTCGACGTGCTCAAGGGTCACCTGGACGACAACCAGCTGCAACCGGCCAAGGTTGAAGAGCTGTTCGGCAAGCAGATGACCGGCACCCTGACCTCCCCTTGCGACTGCATCGTTTCCCAGCAACTGGTTGCCAACGGTCAGTACGCCAGCAAGGGCGACGTGATCTTCCAACTGGTTCCACGTGGCACCGAGGCCAACGTCGAGGCGCGCTTCTCCTATCGCCAGTTCGGCGATGTGCGCCCAGGCACCCCGGTCAGCTTCCAGGTCGCCGGCGAAGACGCCACCCGCACCGGCAAGGTCGTCAGCAGCACCAGCCTGAAAAGCGAAGACCTGTCCTCCGATATCCGTGTCCTGATCAAGCCTGATGAACCTCTGGACAGCTCGCTGGCCGGCCGTCCGGTTGAAGTGCACAGCGACCGTGGCCCAAGCCTGAACTGGCTGATCGACAAAGCCATGGCTGTTGGTAAGTAAGCGAGGACATGCCCGTGACGACTTCACAAAACAACAATGCGCTGCACTCCCTGTGGGAGCGAGCCTGCTCGCGATGGGACCAGCGCGGTGTGTCTGAAGGATCGCAGCGCCTGCTTCGCGAGCAAGCTCGCTCTCACAAAGGAATGCTTTCCCACAGCGGGCCTCTGTGTGCCCTGGCATTGGCCGTCAGCCTGGCCGGCTGTGCCGGCCTGCCCGACCAACGCCTGGCGAACGAAGCCCTCAAGCGCGGCGACACGGCGTTGGCGCAGCAGAACTATCAGCAACTGGCCGACCTGGGCTACAGCGAGGCCCAGGTGGGCCTGGCTGATATCCAGGTAGACAGCCATGATCCGGAGCAGATGAAAAAAGCCGAGGCGACTTACCGCGCCGCGGCCGACATCTCGCCACGGGCCCAGGCTCGCCTGGGTCGCCTGCTGGTGGCCAAGCCCGGCTCCACCGAGGCGGAAAAACACGAAGCCGAAGGCCTGTTGAAGAAAGCCTTCGCCAACGGTGAAGGCAATACCCTGATCCCCCTGGCGATGCTGTACCTGCAATACCCCCACAGCTTCCCGAACGTCAACGCCCAGCAGCAGATCAGCCAATGGCGCAGCGCCGGCTATCCGGAAGCAGGCCTGGCGCAGATTCTGCTCTACCGCACCCAGGGCACCTACGACCAGCACCTGGACGAAGTGGAGAAAGTCTGCAAGGCCGCTCTCGCCACCACCGACATCTGCTACGTCGAACTGGCCACCGTCTACCAGAAACGCGGCCAGACGGAACAGCAGGCCGCGTTGCTCAAGCAGATGCAGGACGGTCATGCCCGCGGTGTGGTCTCCGCCCAGCGCGTGGACAGCGTCGCTCGCGTGCTGGCCGACGCCAGCCTGGGCAAGACTGACGAGAAAACCGCCCAGTCGCTGCTCGAAGGCATCGCCCCCGGCTACCCCGCAGCCTGGGTCAGCCTGGCGCAGCTGCTCTACGATTTCCCCGAACTGGGTGACGTCGACAAGATGATGCAGTACCTGGAAAACGGCCGCGCCGCCGACCAGCCTCGCGCCGAGCTGTTGCTGGGCAAGCTGTACTACGACGGCAAGTGGGTGCCGGCCGACGCCAAGGTCGCCGAGGCGCATTTCCAGAAAGCCGTAGGCCGCGAAGTGGCCGCCGATTACTACCTCGGCCAGATCTATCGCCGCGGTTACCTGGGCCAGGTGTACTCGCAAAAAGCCCTGGACCACCTGCTCAAGGCCGCCCGCAACGGCCAGAACAGTGCCGATTTCGCCATTGCCCAGCTGTTTTCCCAAGGCAGGGGCACCAAGCCCAACCTGGTCAACGCCTATGTGTTCAGCCAGTTGGCCAAGGCGCAGAACACCCCGCAGGCGATCGAGCTTGCCCAGACCCTCGAAACACAAATACCGCCGCAGCAGCTTGCAGAAGCCAAACGCCTGCTACAACAAGAGCAGGCCATTCGTGGAGCCATGAGCCCCGATACGCTGGAACTGCAAGCCCTAAAAGAAGATGACGGCGAGGAAAAACTATGAAGCCTTTGAAGCTCAATCCTTTTGTGCAGGCCGGAATTGGCCTGACCTGTGCCCTGCTGTGGTCCTGCCCGACCCTGGCGGCGTTGACGGAAACCAAGAACTTCGGCCTGGAAGTGAAAATCACCGGCCAGTCCGAAGACGACCGTGACCTGGGCACCCAGAGCGGTGGCGACGTCAACGGCGTTGGCCTGGACCTGCGTCCCTGGGTCTATGGCGAAAGCGGTAACTGGAGCGCCTACGCCATGGCCCAGGCCGTGACCTCGACGGATGTCATCGAGACCGACACCCTGCAACAGTCCGATGGCGCCACCGAGCAGACCGACAGCGGCGATCGCGAAGCCAAGAAAAGCTACCTGGCCATGCGTGAATTCTGGATTGGCTACAGCGGCCTGACCCCGTATCCGGGTGAACAGTTGAAGTTCGGTCGCCAGCGTCTGCGCAACGACGATGGCCAATGGCGTGACACCAATATCGAAGCCCTGAACTGGACCTTCGACACCACCTTGCTGCGGGCCAACGTCGGCGTCGCCGAACGTTTCAGCGAATACCGCACCGACCTCAAGGAACTGTCCCCCAAGGACAAGGACCGCCTGCACGTCTACGGCGATGTGGCTTACCAGTGGATGCCAGGCCAGTGGGCCGGTATCCGTGCCCACCACACCCACGACAACGGCAGCCTCGACTACCCGGTCCCGGGCGAGCCTACCGACACCCTGGACAAGACCCAGAACGGTGACATTTCCTGGCTGGGCCTGGAAGCCAACAGCGACGCCTACAACTGGCGCAACACCAATACCGTCAATTACTGGGCCAGCCTCACCGGCATGAGCGGTGACCGCGACACCGTCAACCCGCTCAACGCCGACGGTACCCGCCCTGCGCAAGCCAAGCGCAGCGAAGACCTGAACGGCTGGGCCACTGACCTGGGTATCCGCCTGCGTCTCGATCCGCAGTGGCAAGTCGGTGCGGCCTATGCCCGCGCCAGCGACGAATACCAACAGAACGGCTTGCAAAGCAACCGCTCGAACTTCACCGGCACCCGTTCGCGGGTTCACCGTTTCGGCGAAGCGTTCCGTGGCGAAATGGCCAACACCCAGAGCGCCAGCCTGTTCGGTTCCTGGCAGCTGCGCGACGAATACGACGCCAGCCTGGTGTACCACAAGTTCTGGCGCGTGGACGGCAACAAGCCGGTGGGCAGCAACGGCATCAACGCCGTGGAGAACAACACCGACGACGTGACCGGCGCGATCCTGTCCACCTCCACCCTGCCGCTGCGTGACGGCGACAAGGACCTGGGCCAGGAAGTCGACCTGGTGGTCACCAAGTACTTCAAACAGGGCCTGCTGCCGGCCGCGCTGAGCCAGTCGATCGATGAGCCGTCGGCGCTGGTGCGCTTTCGTGGCGGCGTGTTCAAGCCAGGCGACGCCTACGGCAAAGAGGTCGATTCGTACATGCATCGCGCCTTCGTCGACGTGATCTGGCGCTTCTGATGCGAATGACCATGGGAGTGCCCGATATGAACCGCTACCTCAGGAACAGCCAGGCGATGAAAGGTTCGATCAGCCTGTTGGTCGCAGCCATGCTGCTGGCCGGCTCGCCGGCGTTCGCCAACGTTGAACCGGCGGTCAAGCCGGGCAGCGTGGTCAAGGAACTGCAAAGGGCCAAGACCTACACCGTCAGCAGCGCGCCAACTGCCCCGTTGGAGTTGGCCGCGCCGACCTTGCCCGACCTCAAGGGCTACACCGCCGAAGCGGTGGCAGCCAAGATCGTGCGGACCAAGGTCGGCAAAGTCAGCGTGCGCCGGATGATGCAGGAAAACGCCTTGAAGGACTTCATCGGCGGGGACAACAAGATGGCCGAGTGGGTCGTGCGTCAGCACGGTATCCCACAGGCCATCTTCCTCGACGATGGCTACATGAACCTCAAGGACCTGGTCAAGAAAGTGCCCAAGTACGTGATCGAAACCTCGCCTGGTGTCTACCTGGCGAAGATTCCGATCGTGGTCGGCCAGAAGGGCATCCTGGAAATCGACAAACAGACCCAGGAACTGCGCCTGTCCCAGGAGGGCGGCGCGTTCCTGGTCAACGATGGCAAGATGTTCATCCGCGACACCAAGGTCACCGGCTGGCGTGAAAAGGACAATGGCCCGGCCACGTTCCGCTCGCCCAAGGAATTCCGTCCGTTCCTGCTCTCGTGGGGCGGTACCGAGACCTACATCGTCAACACCAAGATGGCGAGTTTCGGCTACTCCAACAGTAAGTCGTACGGGGTGAGTATTTCCCAGTACACGCCGAACATGGCCAAGGTCCTCAAGCGTCCGGAACCGACCGGCTGGATCATCGGTTCCGAATTCTCGGACATGTGGTACGGCTTCTACTGCTACGAGACCCGCGACTTTGTGGTCAAGAGCAACACCTACAAAGACAACATCGTCTACGGCATCGACCCCCACGACCGTTCCCATCGGCTGATCATTGCCGACAACACCGTCTACGGGACCAAGAAAAAACACGGGATCATTATTTCCCGTGAGGTGAACGACAGTTTCATCATCAACAACCGCAGCTATGACAACAAGCTCTCGGGCGTGGTGATCGACCGTAACAGCGTGAACAACCTGATCGCCTACAACGAGATCTACAAGAACCACACCGACGGCATCACGCTCTACGAGAGTGCCGACAACCTGTTGTGGGGCAACAAGGTCATCAGCAACCAGCGCCACGGCATCCGGATTCGTAACAGCGTGAACATCCGCCTGTATGAAAACCTGTCCATGGCCAACGGCCTGACTGGCTTGTACGGCCACATCAAGGACCTGTCCAACACCGACCGGGACATCAAACTCGACCCGTTCGACGCCGAGGTGTCGCTGATCGTGGTCGGCGGCGAACTGGCCGGCAACGGCAGTGGCCCGTTGTCCATCGACTCGCCCCTGAGCGTCGAGCTGTACCGCGTGTCCATGCTCGCGCCGACCAAATCCAGCGGCATCAGCTTCACGGGAATCCTGGGCGAACGCCAGGATGAAATTCTCGACCTGCTGGTGCGCCAGCAGAAAGCCGTACTGATCGACCCTGTCGAACGCCAGACCGAATTGCGGGACTGAGGATGACCTTTATGAACCCACAGATGATCAAACTCCTGGGCCTGTCCGCCCTGACTGCCGGCATTCTCGCTGCTGCAAGCGGCGCACGCGCCGACGAAATCAAGGCGCCGACCTTCACGGCCGAACCGTGCTGCAACCTGTGCCCTGAAGCTCACGATCCAAAGAACTACACCACCCGTTACCAGCAGAACTTCACCACGCTGGTACAGGCCCAGGGTGACTGGCTGTTCCGGACCCAGGAAGACCTGCGGACCGAATTCAACACCACCCCGGCCGGCTACCAGCGCCTGCAACAGCTGCACGATGCGTTCAAGAAGAAAGGCGTCGAACTGGTGCTGGTCTACCAGCCGACCCGTGGCCTGGTGAACCGCAACAAACTCAACCCGCAGGAGAAGGCCAGCTTCGACTACGAAAAAGCCCTGGGCAACTACAAGACCATGCTCGGTCGTTTCGCCCAGATGGGCTACGTAGTGCCGGATCTCTCGCCACTGACCAACGAGAACCTGCCCGAAACCCTGCCGGCCCACGATTTCTACTTCCGTGGCGACCAGCACTGGACCCCGTATGGCGCCCAGCGCACGGCCAAGATCGTCGCCGAGAAGGTCAAGCAGCTCCCGGCGTTTGCCGACATTCCCAAGCGCGAATTCGAGACCAAGAAATCCGGGCGCATGGGCAAGACCGGCACCCTGCACAACATGGCCGGGCAACTGTGTGGCACCAGCTACGCGATCCAGTACATGGACCAGTTCACCACCGAGCCCAAGGGCGAGGCCGGCGACGGCGACCTGTTCGGCGATTCCGGCAACCCGCAGATCACCCTCGTGGGTACCAGTCACAGCGGCAAGAACTACAACTTTGCCGGTTTCCTGGAAGAAGCCATCGGTGCCGACATCCTCAACGTGGCCTTCCCCGGCGGCGGTTTCGAGGGCGCGATGATCCAGTACCTGGGCAGTGAAGAGTTCCAGAAGAACCCACCGAAGATCCTCATCTGGGAATTCTCGCCGCTGTACCGCCTGGACCAGGAAACCATCTACCGCCAGATGTTTGCCCTGTTGGACAACAACGGCTGTGAAGGCAAGCCGGCATTGATGAGCAGCAAGACTGCGCTCAAGCCTGGCAAGAACGAATTGATGGTCAACAGCAAGAACATGGACCTGCGTAACAGCAGTCACCAAGTCGACATCCGCTTCGCCGACACGTCGGTGAAAACCTTGCACGCAACCCTCTGGTACATGAATGGGCGCCACGAGGATATCAAGATCGAGAAACCGGATACCTCCGACACCGACGGGCGTTTCGCCTTCCAACTGCGCACCGACGAAGACTGGGCCTCGCAAAACCTGCTGGCTGTCGAAGTCGAGGGTCCCGAAGCGGGTGCAGCGCCACAACAGGTGGAAGCGAAAGTCTGCAAACGAAACGCATCTGTGCCGACCGAACAAACGGCTCAGATCGGACAATGAGGTCTCGTCTCATGACCAGAACCACGCGTACCCGAACGTTGAAACAGCTGTTGGCGCCGTCCCTGCTGACCCTGGCGATGTTCGCCGGGGCCACCCAGGCCGCCGCCCCGCTGCGCCCGCCACAGGGCTACTTCGCACCGATCGAGAAGGTCAAGGCTGGCGAACACGGCCAGGGCTGCGACGCCGTACCGACGCCCTACACCGGCTCGCTGCAGTTTCGCAGCAAGTACGAGGGCTCCGACAAGGCCCGGGCGACGTTGAACGTGCAGTCGGAAAAAGCCTTTCGCGACAGCACCGCCGACATCACCAAGATCGAACGTGGCATCAGCAAGCAAGTGATGCAGTTCATGCGTGACGGCCGCCCTGAACAACTGGAATGCACCCTGAACTGGTTGACCACCTGGGCCCAGGCCGATGCGCTGATGTCCAAGGACTTCAACCACACCGGCAAGTCGATGCGCAAATGGGCCTTGGGCAGCATGGCTTCGGCCTACGTGCGCCTGAAGTTCTCCGAGTCGCGTCCATTGGCGAACCATCAGGAGCAGGCGCAACTGATCGAAAACTGGTTCAGCCGGATGGCCGACCAGGTGGTCAGCGACTGGGACAATCTGCCGTTGGACAAGACCAACAACCATTCCTACTGGGCCGCCTGGTCGGTGATGGCCACCTCCGTGGCCACCAACCGTCGCGACCTGTTCGACTGGGCCGTCAAGGAATACAAGGTCGGCGTCAATCAGGTCGACGCCGACGGCTTCCTGCCCAACGAACTCAAGCGCAAGCAACGCGCGCTGTCCTACCACAACTACGCCCTGCCGCCGCTGGCGATGATCGCCAGTTTCGCCCAGGTCAACGGTGTGGACCTGCGCCAGGAAAACAATGCGGCCCTCAAGCGTCTTGGCGACCGCGTCCTGGCCGGGGTGAAAGACCCGGACATCTTCGAAAAGAAGAACGGTGAAGAACAGGACATGAAGGATTTGAAGATCGACTCCAAATTCGCCTGGCTCGAACCGTTCTGCAGCCTCTACACCTGCCCCGAGGACGTGCTTGAGCGCAAGCATGAGATGCAGCCGTTCAAGACCTTCCGCCTGGGCGGGGATTTGACCCGGGTGTATGACCCGGCGAACGAGAAAGGCAAAGGAAGCTGATTCACCGCTGATCGTTCCCACGCTCTGCGTGGGAACGCAGCCGGGGACGCTCTGCGTCCCAAAAAGCCGAACGCGGAGCGTCCGTAGAGGCATTCCCACGCAGAGCGTGGGAACGATCATCACCTCCCGGTTTTCATGGGGGGTTTGGGGGGGCTCTGGCCCTTGACTGTTGATTCAACATGGAGAGATCGGGATGGTATTTTCATCCAATGTGTTCCTGTTTCTGTTCTTGCCGATCTTTCTCGGCTTGTACTACTTGAGCGGGCAACGCTATCGCAACCTGCTGCTGCTGGTCGCCAGCTATGTGTTCTATGCCTGGTGGCGGGTGGACTTCCTGGCGCTGTTCGCCGCCGTGACCCTGTGGAACTACTGGATCGGCCTGAAAGTCGGGGCCGCCGGCGTGCGCACCAAGCCGGCCCAACGCTGGCTGTTGCTCGGCGTGGCGGTGGACCTGTGCATCCTGGGCTACTTCAAGTACGCCAACTTCGGGGTGGACAGCCTCAACGCGATCATGACCAGCTTCGGTCTCGAACCGTTCATCCTGACCCATGTGCTGTTGCCGATCGGGATCTCGTTCTACATCTTCGAGTCCATCAGCTACATCATCGACGTCTACCGTGGTGATACCCCGGCGACCCGCAACCTGATCGACTTCGCGGCGTTCGTGGCGATTTTCCCGCACCTGATCGCCGGTCCCGTGCTGCGTTTCCGTGACCTGGCCGACCAGTTCAACAACCGCACCCACACCCTGGACAAGTTCTCCGAAGGCTGCACGCGCTTCATGCAGGGCTTCATCAAGAAAGTGTTCATCGCCGACACCCTGGCGGTGGTGGCCGACCATTGCTTCGCCTTGCAGAACCCGACCACCGGCGACGCCTGGCTCGGCGCCCTGGCCTACACCGCGCAGCTGTATTTCGACTTCTCCGGCTACAGCGACATGGCCATCGGCCTGGGCCTGATGATGGGTTTCCGCTTCATGGAAAACTTCAAGCAGCCCTACATCAGCCAGTCGATCACCGAGTTCTGGCGCCGCTGGCACATCAGCCTCTCCACCTGGCTGCGTGACTACCTCTACATCACCCTGGGCGGTAACCGCAAAGGCACGTTGATGACCTATCGCAACCTGTTCCTGACCATGCTGCTCGGTGGTCTGTGGCACGGCGCGAACATCACCTACGTGATCTGGGGTGCCTGGCACGGGATCTGGCTGGCGATTGAAAAAGCCGTCGGCATCAACACCACGCCACGCAGCCTCAACCCGATCCGCTGGGCCCTGACGTTCCTGCTGGTGGTGATGGGCTGGGTGATCTTCCGGGCCGAGAACCTGCACGTGGCCGGTCGCATGTACGGCGCCATGTTCAGCTTCGGCGACTGGTCGCTCTCGGAACTGACCCGCGCCAACCTCACCGGCCTGCAGATCGCGACGCTGGTGGTGGCCTACATCACCCTCGCCTTCTTCGGCCTGCGGGACTTCTACACCAACCGTCCACCGGTCAAGACCAAGCCTGATGTGAATACCCAGGCCGATGGCCCGGCCACCGCCCAACCGGGGATGATCAAAGCCGTTCCGGGCGACAACCCGTCGACCATCCATGAACCGGGCTACACCGTGGGTGTCGAAGCCCAGGTGCAACCGGCCTACTGGACCGTGGACTGGTCGCGCTACGTGATGCGTGCCCTGGTGCTGCTGCTGTTCATCGCCTCGATTCTCAAACTCTCGGCGCAAAGCTTCTCGCCGTTCCTTTACTTCCAGTTCTGAGGGATCTGACCATGACCCGCTCATTACGCATCTTTTACGTCGCACTGTTCATGCTGATCCTGACAGCATTGGGCCTGTGGTCGATGCGCAGTTTCTTCGGCTTCAGCACCAACCCCGACGCGACCGTGCTCAACGGTCGCTGGGCCAAGGCCGTGGAAACCCACTACGACGACGAGTTTCCGATCAAGCGCCTGGGCACCAACATCTGGGCCGCGCTGGACTACAAGCTGTTCAATGAAGGCCGCAAAGGCGTGGTCCTGGGCCGCGACCAGTGGCTGTTCAGCGACGAAGAGTTCAACCCGATCATCAACGAAGAGCTGAACCTGCAAGGCAACTACGCGCTGGTCGAAGGCGTGCGCCAGAAGCTCAAGGAACAGGGCATCACCCTGGTCATGGCCATCGTGCCGGCCAAGGCGCGGCTCTATCCGGAGCACCTGGGTGAAGTGAAGCCTTCGAGCATCCACGCCAACCTCTATCAGGACTTCCACGCTCGCGTGGCGGCCGACAAGATCCTCGCACCTGACCTGCTCGGCCCGCTGCAACAGGCCAAGCAAAGCGGCCAGCAAGTGTTCCTGCGCACCGACACCCACTGGACCCCGGAAGGTGCCCAGGTCGCGGCAGACAACATTGCCAAGGCGATTGCCGAACGCGTCCCGCTTGAAGGCCAACCACAACGCTTCGTCACCGAGCCCGGGGAAAAAATCACCCACAAGGGCGACCTGCGCCAGTTCCTGCCGCTGGACCCACTGTTCGAAAACCTGATGCCGGCCCAGGAGCCACTGGTCAAGCGCAACACCCGTGAAGCCGACGACCAGCCGGCCGGCGGCGACGCCTTGTTTGCCGATGCCCAAGTGCCCGTGGCCCTGATCGGCACCAGCTACAGCGCCAACCCCAACTGGAACTTCGTCGGTGCGCTCAAGCAGGCCCTGCACAGCGACGTCGTGAACTACGCCGAAGACGGCCATGGCCCGATCCTGCCGATGCTCAGCTACCTCAAGAGCGATGCCTTCAAGAACAGCCCGCCACAGGTGCTGATCTGGGAGTTCCCTGAACGTTATCTGCCTGTGAACAACGAAATCGGCGACGCCGACCCGCAGTGGGTCGCAGAACTCAAACAAGCCGGTGCGCGCCAACAGAACGTTGCCGCCAACACCCAATCCGAGACGCCCGATCGGGCGCAAAACTGAAAGAGAGGTCCACCATGACTTTCAACACTACTCCTCGTCGTCTCGCTGCTCGCTCCTTCAAGGCCGTTGCCCTCGCCGCCAGCATGAGCGCCCTTTCCCTGTCCGCCTTTGCCGGTGACTCGGCCCTGTACGGTCCGGTCGCGCCAAAAGGCTCGAGCTTCGTGCGTATCTACAACGCCAGCAACGCCGAAGTCAGCGCCACCGTCGGCAGCACCAACCTCAACGACGTGGCCCCATTGGCCAGCAGCGACTTCAGCTTCATGCCCGGCGGTGACTACAGCGCCAAGGTCGGCAGCCAGACCGTCCCGGTCAAACTGGCCCCCGATCACTATTACACCCTGGTCAACAACGCCACCGGCCAGCCTCAACTGATCGAAGAACCGCCGTTCAAGAACAAGCAGAAGTCCCTGGTTCGCGTGCAGAACCTGACCGACAAGGCCCTGACCCTCAAGACCGCCGACGGCAAGACCGAAGTGGTACCGAACGTGGCGGCCAAGGGCCGTGGCGAGCGTGAAATCAACCCGGTGAAAGTCAGCCTGGCACTGTTCGAAGGCGACAAGAAAGTCGGCGACCTCAAGCCTGTAGCGCTTGAGCGCGGTGAAGCAGCGGTGCTGTACGTCACCGGCTCCGGAAGCAGCTTGTCGCCGGTCTGGGTAAAGCGTCCAGTTTCAACCCGCTGATGGATTCGCTTGATTGACGCAGTACCTGTGGGAGCAAGCCTGCTGCTCCCACAGGGAATACGAGGCGCCATTCAGGCACGGAACAAAAACAAGAGAGTGAAACGACAGAACGCAGTAGCTCTAACAACCATTTCGCTTCAAAGGAGTAACAAACATGATTCCGGTGATCTTGTCAGGTGGTAGTGGCTCACGTCTTTGGCCGCTTTCGCGCAAGCAATTCCCTAAACAGTTCCTGGCCCTGACCGGCGAACACACCCTGTTCCAGCAAACCCTCGAACGCCTGGTGTTCGAAGGCATGGACACGCCGATCGTGGTCTGCAACAAAGACCACCGGTTCATCGTCAACGAGCAACTGAGCAACCGTAACCTGGAAGCCCAGCGCATCCTGATGGAACCGTTCGGGCGCAACACCGCGCCGGCCGTGGCCCTGACCGCAATGCTGCTGGTCAACGAAGGTCGCGACGAGCTGATGCTGGTGCTGCCGGCCGACCACGTGATCGAAGACCAGAAAGCCCTGCAACGCGCCCTGGCCCTGGCCACCGTGGCCGCCGAACGTGGCGAGATGGTGCTGTTCGGCGTTCCGCCGACCAAACCGGAAACCGGCTATGGCTACATCAAGTCGACCAACGATGCACTGCTGCCGGAAGGCGTGAGCCGGGTTTCGCACTTCGTCGAAAAACCCGACGCCAAGCGCGCCACCGAGTTCCTCGAGGCCGGCGGTTACTTCTGGAACAGCGGCATGTTCCTGTTCCGTGCCAGCCGCTTCCTGGAAGAACTGAAAAAACACGATCCGGACATCTACGACACCTGCCTGCTGACCCTGGAGCGCAGCGAGCAGACCGCAGACACCGTGACCCTCGACGAAGCCACCTTCGCCTGCTGCCCGGACAACTCCATCGACTACGCCGTGATGGAAAAAACTCAACGCGCCTGCGTGGTTCCACTGGCCGCCGGCTGGAGTGATGTCGGTTGCTGGGCGTCGCTGTGGGAAGTCAACGAAAAAGACACCAACGGCAACGTCACCAAAGGCGACGTGGTGGTCCAGGACAGCCGCAACTGCATGATCCATGGCAACGGCAAACTGGTGTCGGTGATCGGCCTGGAAAACATCGTAGTGGTTGAAACCAAGGACGCCATGATGATCGCCCACAAGGACAAGGTCCAAGGCGTGAAACAGATGGTCAACACCCTCAATGCCCAAGGCCGCACCGAGACCCAGAACCACTGCGAGGTCTACCGTCCATGGGGTTCCTATGACTCGGTGGACATGGGCGGGCGCTTCCAGGTCAAGCACATCTCGGTCAAGCCGGGCGCGTGCCTGTCGTTGCAGATGCACCACCACCGTGCCGAACACTGGATCGTGGTCAGCGGCACCGCCGAGGTGACCTGCGACGAAAACGTGTTCCTGCTCACCGAAAACCAGTCGACCTACATCCCGATCGCGTCGGTTCACCGCCTGCGCAACCCGGGCAAGATCCCACTGGAAATCATCGAAGTGCAGTCCGGCAGCTACCTGGGCGAAGACGACATCGAGCGCTTCGAAGACATCTATGGTCGCTCTACCCCGATCGAGCGCGGCGTGTCGGTGAAAACCATCGCGCAGTAACGATCAGCAGAACAAGAAGCCCCCATCCAGCCCACTGCGTCCCCTATCCGCAGCGGGTTGGGTGGGGGCTTTTTTTCGGGCCCGCGCCGGGGGGAATATCAGCGCTTCAACACTGCCCGCCTCCTTCGGTAGGATGTGCCTACGGTCTCGGAGGCTTTCACCATGCTTATCGGCGTCTTGCTGGTCATCACCTGGCTCATCCTCTTGTTGCGCTACCCGGCCAAGGCGTTGCCGGTGTCCCTGGCCGCGTTCGTCGGACTGGGGCTGGTGGCCGGTTGGGTGCTCTGGCAGGAAAACCGCGAGAACCGCCAATTGGATCGCCTGGAACTGCGGGTGACCTACGCCCCCGAACACTGCCCCGCCGACCGTCCCCTGGCCTTGAATCTGAACAACGGCAACGACGTGCCGCTGATTGAGTTGCGCTGGCGGATCGCGGCCTATGCGCCTGGGGACACCATCAATCTGGCCGACAACCCCTACGATGCGCCACGCTACCGTGGCCCCGGCGAACTGCAACCGGGCGCCAGCTGGCAGGACTGCCTGCCGCTGCCGCCACTGCGTCCCGGCTACCGTGCGCAGAGCCTGGAGTTTCGCGCCGAGCGATTGCACGGTAGTTTCTCCAACTGATCCCATTTCCCCCAATTTGCACAAGGAATGCACCATGCCTGTCGCGTTGATCACCGGATGTTCCAGCGGCATTGGCCGCGCCCTGGCCGATGCCTTCAAGGCTGCCGGCTATCAGGTCTGGGCCAGTGCGCGCAAAGCCGAGGATGTGGCGCTGCTCAGTGCTGCCGGGTTTACCGCCGTTCAGCTGGACGTGAATGACGGCCCGGCACTGGAACAATTGAGCGAGCGGATCAACCAGCAGCACGGCGGCCTGGACGTGCTGATCAACAATGCTGGCTACGGAGCCATGGGTCCGCTGCTGGACGGCGGTGTGCCGGCCATGCAGCGTCAGTTCGAAACCAATGTGTTCGCGATTGTCGGGGTGACTCGGGCGCTGTTCCCGGTGTTGCGTCGGGCCAGGGGTCTGGTGGTGAATATCGGCAGTGTGTCCGGGGTGCTGGTCACCCCGTTTGCCGGGGCATATTGCGCCTCGAAAGCCGCGGTGCACGCCCTGAGCGACGCGCTGCGCATGGAGCTGGCGCCGTTCGGCATCCGGGTGATGGAAGTCCAGCCCGGCGCCATCGCCTCAAGTTTTGCCAAGAATGCCGGTCATGAAGCTGAGCAACTGCTCAGCGAGCAGTCGCCCTGGTGGCCGCTGCGTGACGGCATCCGCGCCCGGGCCAAGGCGTCCCAGGACAACCCCACCCCGGCCCACGAATTCGCCGCCGGGCTGCTCAAGGCCGTGCAACACCCCAAGCCCCCGCGCCTGCTGCGCCTGGGCAATGGCAGCCGGTCGCTACCGCTGATGGCCGGCTGGCTGCCCAAAGGGTTGCTGGAGAAAGGCCTGAGGAAACGGTTCGGGCTGGGGGGCTCGCTTTAACCCCGGGCACTTTTTGGGGCGGCTGCGCCACCCAGCGGGAGCAAGCTCCCTCGCCACAGGGACCGCGGCGGCTGCAAATCTCCCGGCCATTCACGAACAACTGTGGGAGCGAGCCTGCTCGCGATGATGGCGGCACATCCAACAGCATTGCAAGCTGACCCACCGCTATCGCGAGCAGGCTCGCTCCCACAGGTCTCGTGGCATGCCACAAATCCCAAATACACCACAAATCCCCTGTGGGAGCGAGCTTGCCCGCGAAAGCGTCGGAACAGCCAATATATCCCTCAACTGACCCACCGCCTTCGCGAGCAAGCCCGCTCCCACAGGTCAGCGCCCGGCCTGGTTTTCCACCACCACCGTACACGTCATCCCCGCCGCCAGCAGCACGCCCTCCGGCACTTCATCCAAGTGAATGCGCACCGGCACGCGCTGGGCCAGGCGGACCCAGTTGAAGGTCGGGTTGACGTCGGCGATCAGTTCGCGACTCTGGGGGTTGTCGCGGTCGTAGATGCCGCGGGAGATGCTTTCCACATGCCCCTTGAGCACTTCGCCGCTCATCAACTGCAACTGCGCCGAATCGCCGATTCGCACCTTGGGCAGCTTGGTTTCCTCGAAGAAGCCGTAGACCCAGAACGAATTCATATCGACCACGGCCATCTTCGCCTCGCCGATACGCGCATAGTCACCGCGATGCACATTGAGGTTGGTGACGTAGCCATCCACCGCCGCGCGCACTTCGGTGCGCGACAGGTTCAGCTCGGCGGCCTCCAGCTGTGCCTGGGCGTGCTGGTAATCGGCCAGGGCCGAGTCGGCGATGTTGCTGGCGTCGTCGCGGCTTTCCCGGGAGATCACCAGGCTGTCGAGGTCAGCGCGGCGATGGGCATTGACCTTGCGCATTTCCCAGGTGGCCTTGCGCGACGCCACCAGTGAGCGAGCCTGCTGCACCGCGATGCGGTAATGCTCGGGGTCGATGCGCATCAGCAGGTCGCCCTTTTTCACCAACTGGTTGTCGCGCACCGGTACCTCGACCACCTCGCCACTGACGTCCGCCGCGACGTTGATGATGTCGGCTCGCACCCGACCATCGCGGGTCCAGGGAGTGTTCATGTAGTGCTCCCACAGCGTGCGGCCAATCCACAGCGCCAGGGCCAGCACCAGCAGCGTCGCAAGCAGGCTGAAAAATTTTTTCATCGCATCGATCTCAACGGTAGACCGTCAGCGCCAGCGCGCCGAACAGACAGGTAAACAGACTCAGGCGCAGCAGCGCCGGGTGCCAGAAATAGCGGTACAGGTCCAGCCCCGACAAGAAGCGATCCAACGCCCAGGCAAGGCCGGCGGCGATGAAAAACATCAGGGTCATGGTCGGCATGTACACGCCATGGAAGGCGATTTCACGGGGCATGTTCAGGTTCCTGGCGTAGCGGTGTGGCATAGATCGCCAACGGTGATTGCGGGTCGAGCAACGAGGTGCGGATAAAGTGCAGGTAGCTTTTCACCCGACGCAGGGCCGAGGTGTCGAAATGCGGCGCGAAGGGCTCGTCAGTGGCCTGCACCCGGTTGATCGCGTGGTCCACCGCCACCAGGGCGCGTTGCAGATTGCTCGGGCCTGGCTGGCGGAACAGGCGCACCAGCGAGCGCCCCATCACACGGATCGCCTGGCGCCACGGCTGGCTTTCGGCGTACGCCGGGTGCACCGGCAGAATCGCCTGTTCCTTGCGCAACTCAATGATCGCGTGCCCTACCTCCAACACCACGAACATCCAGCGCAGCAAGTCTCGCTGCACCTGGGGCTGCCCCGCCGCCAGCCCATAGGCCTGGTGCAGCAGGTCCCGGGTACGGCTTTCGAACCCCGAGGCCAGGCCCTTGAGCTTGCCGCTGATGGCAAACACCACTTGTTCGCGCAGATCCTGCTCGAGCCGGCGCCACAGCCAGCGACTGTTGGGCGGCAGGATGATCGCCCCGGCAGCGGCACAGACCAGCATGCCGAGGATCATCGCAATGTAGTCGTTGATGAAGGCGTAAGGGTTGTAGACCGTCAGGTTGTCCGGCACCGAGCCGGTGCAGAAGAAAATCAGCAACCCCAGCCCGACCCCGGCGTACTGCGGCCGCGAACTGAGGAACGAGCCGAACATGATCACCGGTGCGAGCATCACGCAGAGCAACGGAAAGCCGTCGATCAGCGGGAAGATGAAAAACATCTCGACGAAACCGACCAGCGCTCCGATCAAAGTGCCGCACGCCATCTGGAACGCCATGCGCTTGGGATTCGGCGTGGCTGCCGACAGCCCTACCGTGGCGGCGGCAATCATGGTCATGGTCGCGCCGCTCGGCCAGGCGGTGGCGACCCAATAGCTGCCCAACACCACGAGAATGAACGCTGCGCGAAGGCCTGAAGCGGCCGCCGCCAGCCAATTGGTCTGCGGCACGAATGGCTCGTCCCAGCGCTCCCGTTCGTGGCGGTGCTCGGCCAGGGAAGCATGGGTCAGTGCGTAGCCGTGCAGGTCGTCGACAAAGCGATAGAGCAGCTCGTAGGCGGTGTGGAAATCCAACTGTTGTGCGTCGCTGGGCTGTGTTTCCTGGAACGACGCCCGCAGCCGTCGTACCTGGGCCGGCAGCTCGGCTTTGTACTCGGCGAGCGCCGAAGCCAGGCGTGCCGCATCGGCGTCGGTCAGGGCCCGCCCACTGAAGCCGTCGAGCACCTCAGCCAGCGTGTACAAACCTGGCTTGATGGCGCTGACGACATGCTCCGCCGCGCTGCCGCGCAGTCGTTCGAGCAACTGGTGCAAGGCATTGAAGCGCGTGGTGACGCCCATGAACTCGCTGTTCAAGCGACTGAGCCGGCCGTTGCGCCGACGCATGTGCGGGTCTTCGAACACGGTGACACTGCGCAGGCTTTCCAAGCCGACGGCCTCGGCAATGAAGCGCACATTGCCGGCCTCGAACGCCTCGCGCCGGCTACGTCCGCGCAAGCCATCGGTGACGAACAGGGCAAACACTCCGAAGCGTTGGTACAAGGCGTTGCGCATCGCGGCGCTGGCGGTCTGCGGCAGGATCGCGGCACTGACCAGGGTCGAGCAGACAATCCCCAGGGAGATTTCCAGCACCCGCCAGACCGCCGCCATGAACGCCCCCTCCGGATGCGCCAGGGCCGGCAGGCCGATCATCGCTGCGGTGTAGCCGGCCAGCACGAAGCCGTAGGCCCGGAAGTTGCGATAACGCGCCGCCCCCGCTGTACAGATGCCGACCCAGATCGTCAGGCAACCGAGGAACAGCTCGGTGTTCTGGGCAAACAAAGCGATCAACGCCACCATCACCGCCGAGCCGGCCAGGGTGCCGAGGAAGCGATAGAAACTCTTGGCGAACACCTGGCCGCTCTGGGGTTGCATCACGATAAATACGGTGATCATCGCCGTGCGCGGTTGCGGCAGCTCCAGGCGCATCGCCAGCCACAGTGTCAGGAACGCGGCGAACAGGACCTTGAAGATGTAGACCCAGGTCACCCCATCACTGCGGGCCCAATCGTAGAAACCCCGGCGCCATTCGAGGCGGTACAGTCGGCGCATCAGACTCAGCATCGTGGCGAGGGAGCTTGCTCCCGCTTGGGTGCGCAGCACCCACTTGCAGGTACACCGGAGGGGACTGCTGCGCAGTCCAGCGGGAGCAAGCTCCCTCGCCACAGTGCCTGGCTCGACTGAGTGGGTTCGGGTGCGGTGTCATTACCGGCATCGAGCCCGCCACCCAATGCAGTCACCAACTCGGCATGCACACTCAGGCGCGCGGCCTCCACCTGCTGTTGCACCTGTTGCTGCTTGAACAACAGGCTCTGGGCATTGAGCACGTTGAGGTAGTCGGTCAGGCCGCGCTGGAAGGCGACCATGGCAATGTCGTACGTGCGCTGGGCCGCAGCCACCGATTCGGCGGCGAAGGCCTGTTGCTTGTCCATGGATTGGCGGCGGATCAACTGGTCGGAAATGCTCTTGAGCGCATTCACCAGAGTCTGGTTGTAATGCGCGACGGCGACGTCATAACCGGCCGCCGCCTCACCCAACTGCGAGCGCAGCCGCCCGCCGTCGAAAATCGGCAACGAAATGGCCGGCCCGACGCTGTAGGTGAGCTTCTTGCCCGTCAGAAACTCCAGCGCCCCGCCGCCAGTCGCCATGTAACCAATGCTGCCGACCAGATCGACGTTCGGATAAAAACCGGCGCGGGCCATATCGATGCCCCGGGCCTGGGCCGCCACTTGCCAGCGCCCGGCAACCACATCCGGACGCTGGCCGAGCAGTTCAGCGGGCAAGGTCGAGGGCAGTTTCAACGCTGCGCCAAGGGCCAGGGTGGGACGTTGCAGACGCGCGCCGTCGCCCGGCCCCTTGCCCGCCAGCGCCGCCAATTGATTGCGACTCAAGGCGATGGCCTCATCGAGCGCGTCGAGTTGACGATGAGTTTCAGGCAGCGGCGCCTGGGCCTGGCTGACTTCGAAATGCGTGCCGATGCCGCCGTCCAGGCGCTTTTGCGCCAGTTCCAGAATCTGTTCCTGTTGACGGAGCGTCGCAGCGACGATATCGCGCTGGGCGTAGTGCAGCGAAAACTGGATGTAGGCCTGCACGATGTTGTTCTGCAACTCCAACTGTGCCTGGCGCCCTTCGGCCACGCTCATGTGCGCCAGATCCACCGCCCGCTCGCTGGCGTTGCGTTCGCGGCCCCAGAGATCCAGGGCATAGCTCAGGCCCAGGCCGGCGTTGTTGTCCCACGTGGTGGTATTAGCCAGCTCGCCCGGGCCATAGAACTGATCGGTGGGCCAGTTGTGGCGCTTGAGGGTCGCGTCAGCGTTGACCTGCAGCGACTCGGCCGCCTCGGCCACGCCGGCCAGGGCCTTGGCCTGACGCACCCGGGCTGCCGCCATGGCAAGGCTCGGGCTGTCTTGCACGGCCAGGTCGATCCAACGATCCAGTTGCGGATCGCCATAGGCTGTCCACCATTGACGGGTGGGCCAGTGGGCGTCGTATGCAGCCTCGCGGATCGCGGCGTCGGTGGCCAGTTGATTGGCCGGCAACGCCTCGCCGTGCGGTGCAATCCCTCCTGTCCCGATGCAACCGCTGATGGCTGACGTCAAAACCCAAACAATGAGAGTCTTCAGCTCTCTGCTGATGCAACGCGGCACTTGCGACAATTTCCTAGAAGAGAGAATCGAGAACCTGTGGGAGCGGGCTTGCTCGCGAAGAGGGACTGACATTCAACATCACCGGTAACAGGCACACCGCTTTCGCGAGCAAGCCCGCTCCCACAGGATGCGCGCCAGACCCCAGGCGGCCCCAAGCCACAACGCCGGCAATTCTAGGTACGCCACCCACCGGCGATAAGCCGACCTTTCTGCGAATCTTTGTTACCGTAAACGCGATAATCCATAAGTCGGGGTCGGTAAGGCCGTAACTTCATGTCACAATTTGCTACCTCCCAAGAGAGCCCCCCATGGACACCTTGCAAAACATGCGCGCGTTCAGCTGTGTGGCCGAAGCCGGCAGCTTCACCGCCGCCGCCGTGCAACTGGACACCACCACGGCCAACGTCTCGCGTGCGGTTTCCAATCTGGAAGCCCATCTGCAAACCCGACTGCTCAACCGCACCACCCGCCGCATTGCGCTGACCGAGGCCGGTAAACGCTATCTGCTGCGCTGCGAGCAGATCCTGGCCTATGTCGAGGAAGCCGAAGCCGAGGCCAGCGATGCCCATGCGCGGCCCGCCGGCCAGTTGAAAGTCCACACCATGACCGGTATCGGCCAGCATTTTGTGATCGACGCCATTGCCCGGTATCGCAAGACCCATCCGGACGTGACCTTCGATCTGACCCTGGCCAACCGTGTACCGGACATCCTCGACGAGGGCTACGACGTGTCCATCGTGCTGGCCAGCGAGCTGCCGGATTCGGGCTTCGTTTCCCAGCGCCTGGGGATCACCTACAGCATCGTCTGCGCCTCGCCGGCCTACGTGAAAGCCAGCGGCTGCCCGCAAAAGCCCAGCGACCTGCTCAACCACGCGTGCCTGCGCCTGGTCAGCCCGGTCATTCCGCTGGAAAAATGGGTGTTTGACGGCCCCGAGGGCCAGGAGATGGTGACCATCAACAGCTCACCGTTCCTGGTGAATTCCGCCGACGCCATGAAAACCGCGATCACCAGCGGCATGGGCGTCGGCGTGCTGCCGGTGTACGCCGCCATCGAAGGCCTGCGCAACGGTACGCTGGTGCGGGTCATGCCCAACTACCGCTCCCAGGAATTGAACCTCTATGCGATCTACCCTTCGCGCCAATACCTGGATGCGAAGATCAAGACCTGGGTCGAATACCTGCGCGGCTCATTGCCGGAAATTCTTGCGGCACACCAGGCAGAATTGACGGCCTACGAGTTGAGCGGAAGCCTGGCGGGCGCACGGGTCGCGAGCTGAAGTCGCGGGCGTGCGCCGGTTGGGAAATTCAGCGTTTGCCCATCGAGCGGCGTGTGCCGGGAGGCGCAGCGCCTGGTGTCTTGGTGTGACCGTTCTTCACGCCGCTCTTGTACCACGGTTGCTGCGCAGCACCTTTGGCCGCCGCCAGTTCACCGGGCTTGAACGGGAATTTGAAGGCCGGGATTGGCGCTTTTTCACCCTCGGCGCTGGAAACATCGCTGGCGTGCAACTCGGCCTGTTCGTCGGTGGCCGACGGGGTCTGGGAAGTCATGTAAATAGTTTCACTTAAGGTGGGATATCTGTGGCGAGGGAGCTTGCTCCCGCTGGGACGGTCCGACGCCTCGGGCGCAGCAGCCCTAAAATCTATGCAGTGCGGGCCGCGAAAGACGCCAGTATACCCGCCCGTAATCGCAATGCATCGGCCAGATTCGCTCAGCGCCACCACCGTCCGACAGAACGCTGGGACAAAACTGACAAGCCTGTCAGCCAGGCGTCACCTTCCTGACCGCCTCGCAACGCTATATAACGACAATCAGAATCCTATCGTCTCGAAGCGGCGCTCCCCATCCATGCACATCCAGAAAAAAAACGTCCTGCTCGTTGCTCTCCTGGTCGCCCTGGCGGCGCTAGCTATCTGGTTTGTGATGAAGCCTGCCGCCGTCAAACCCGGTGCTCCGGCCGCCGTTCCGGTGCGCGTCGTCAGCGTGGAGCAAAAGGATGTGCCACGCTTTGCCAGCGGCATCGGCACGGTGCTGTCGTTGCACAGCGTGGTGATCCGCCCGCAGATCGACGGCATCCTTACCCAGCTGCTGGTCAAGGAAGGTCAGCTGGTCAAGAAAGGTGATCTGCTGGCGACCATCGACGACCGCTCGATCCGCGCCAGCCTCGACCAGGCCCGGGCCCAGCTCGGCGAGAGTCAGGCACAACTGGCGGTGGCCCAGGTCAATCTCAAGCGCTACAAACTGCTAAGCGTCGATGATGGCGTATCGAAGCAGACCTACGACCAGCAGCAAGCGCTGGTCAATCAACTCAAGGCGACCGCCCAGGGCAACCAGGCGGCCATCGACGCGGCCCAGGTGCAGTTGTCCTACACCCAGATCCGTTCACCGGTGTCCGGCCGGGTCGGTATTCGCAACGTAGACGAAGGCAACTTCCTGCGCACCAGTGACGCCGAGGGTCTGTTCACCGTGACCCAGATCGACCCGATCGCCGTGGAGTTCTCCCTGCCCCAGCAGATGCTGCCCACTCTGCAACGCCTGATAGCGGCCCCCGACCAGGCCCTGGTCAAGGCCTACATCGGCGCTGAGGACACCACCGGGGAACTGCTTGGCGAGGGGCGCCTGAGCCTCATCGACAATCAGATCAATGCCAACACCGGCACCCTGCGAGCCAAGGCTGAGTTCAACAATGCCGCGCAACGCTTGTGGCCGGGGCAGCTAGTGACCCTGAAAATCCAGACGGCCATCGACAAGGGCGCCCTGGTGGTGCCGCCGACCGTCGTCCAGCGCGGACTGGAGCAACACTTTGTGTACCGGATCAAGGGCGATAAGGTCGAAAGCGTGCCGGTGCAGATGGTCTATCAGGACAGCGACATGCAGATCATCAAAGGGGTGAACGCAGGTGACCAACTGGTGAGCGATGGCCAGTCGCGGCTCAAGCCGGGCTCCAGCATCCAGGTCCTGAGTGAACCACCGGCCCTGGCCAAGACCTCGGAGCCGCAACCATGAAAGGCCGCGGTTCGGTTTCGGCCTGGTGCATCGATCACCCTGTCGCCACGGTCCTGCTGACCTTTGCCCTGGTGCTGTTGGGCTTTATCGCTTTTCCCAAACTGCCAGTCGCGCCGCTGCCGGAGGCGGAATTCCCGACCATCCAGGTCAACGCCCAGTTACCTGGCGCCAGTCCCGAAACCATGGCGTCCTCGGTGGCGACGCCGCTGGAAGTGCAATTCAGCGCGATCCCCGGCATTACCCAGATGACTTCCAGCAGCGCCCTGGGCTCGACCAACCTGATCCTGCAATTCAGCCTCGACAAAAGCATCGACACCGCGGCCCAGGAAGTCCAGGCAGCCATCAACACCGCCGCCGGCAAACTGCCCAACGACATGCCGAACCTGCCAACCTGGCGCAAGGTCAACCCCGCCGACAGCCCGGTGCTGATTCTGAGCATCAGCTCCACCCTGATGCCCGGCACCGAACTGAGCGATTACGTCGAGACCCTGCTCTCGCGTCAGATCAGCCAGATCGATGGCGTAGGGCAAGTCAACATCACCGGCCAGCAACGCCCGGCGATCCGGGTCCAGGCCTCGGCCGACCGCCTCGCGGCCATCGGCCTGACCCTGGCGGACATTCGCCTGGCGCTGCAACAGGCCAGCCTCAACCTGGCCAAGGGTGCGCTGTATGGCGACTCGAGTATTTCCACCCTATCCACCAACGACCAACTGTTCCAACCCGAGGAATACGGGGAGCTGATCGTCTCCTACAAGAACGGCGCCCCCGTTCACCTCCGAGACATCGCCAAGGTGGTCAACGGTTCGGAAAACGCCTACGTCCAGGCCTGGGCCGACGACGAGCCCGGGGTCAACCTGGTGATTTTCCGCCAGCCCGGGGCCAACATCGTCGAGACCGTCGACCGCATCCAGGCTGCCTTGCCCTCCCTGCAAGCCATGTTGCCCGCCGCCGTGCAGGTCAAGGTGCTGATCGACCGCACCCAGACCATCCGCGCCTCGCTGCATGAAGTGGAGCTGACCCTGCTGATCGCGGTGCTGCTGGTGGTGGCGGTGATGGCGTTGTTCCTGCGCCAGCTCTCGGCCACCTTGATCGTCTCGGCGGTGCTGGGGGTTTCGCTGACGGCCAGTTTCGCCCTGATGTACGTGATGGGGTTCAGCCTGAACAACCTGACCCTGGTGGCGATCGTCATCTCGGTGGGGTTCGTGGTGGACGATGCGATCGTGGTGGTGGAGAACATCCACCGGCACCTGGAGGCCGGCGACAGCATGCGCGAGGCGGCGATCAAGGGCGCCGGAGAGATCGGCTTCACCGTGGTTTCCATCAGCTTTTCGCTGATCGCCGCGTTCATTCCACTGTTGTTCATGGGCGGCGTGGTCGGGCGGCTCTTCAAGGAATTTGCCCTGACCGCCACCTCGACCATCCTGATTTCGGTGGTGGTCTCGCTCACCCTGGCGCCGACACTGGCCGCGCTGTTCATGCGCGCCCCGGTGCATCATGCCCACGCCCGACCGGGGTTCGGCGAACGGCTGGTGGGCTGGTACGAACATGGCCTGCGCCGGGCCCTGGCCCATCAAAAGTTGATGCTCGGCGTGTTCGGCCTGACCCTCGCGTTGGCGGTGGTGGGCTACGTGTTCATCCCCAAGGGTTTCTTCCCGGTGCAGGACACCGGCCTGGTGCTGGGCACCAGCGAAGCCGCCGCCGACGTGTCCTTCCCGGACATGGTGGCCAAGCACAAGGCCCTGGCCGAAATCGTCGCCGCCGACCCGGCGGTGCAGACGTTCTCCCACTCCGTCGGCGTCTCGGGCAGCAACCAGACCATCGCCAACGGCCGCTTCTGGATCGCCCTCAAGCCCCGGGACCAGCGTGACGTGTCGGCCAGCGGCTTCATCGACCGGATTCGTCCCAAGTTGCTGAAGATCCCCGGCGTGGTGCTCTACCTGCGGGCCGGACAAGACATCAACCTCAGTTCAGGCCCGAGCCGCGCCCAGTACCAGTACGTGCTCAAGAGCAACGACGGACCGAGCCTGAACGCCTGGGCACAAAAGCTCACTGACAAGCTGCGCGGTAACCCGGCGTTTCGCGATATCTCCAATGACCTGCAACTGGGCGGCAGCATCACCCACATCAATATCGACCGCAGCGCGGCGGCGCGCTTCGGCCTGACCGCCACGGATGTCGACCAGGCCCTGTACGACGCTTTCGGCCAGCGCCAGATCAATGAATTCCAGACCGAGACCAACCAGTACAACGTGATCCTGGAACTCGACACCCGGCAGCGCGGCAAGGCCGAAAGCCTGGCGTATTTCTACCTGCGCTCACCCTTGAGTGGGGAAATGGTGCCGCTCTCGGCCCTGGCCCGCTTCGATGCGCCGAGCAACGGCCCGCTGTCCATCGCCCACGACGGCATGTTCCCGGCCGCCAACCTGTCGTTCAACCTGGCGCCGGGCGTGGCATTGGGCGACGCAGTGCGCATGCTCGACCAGGCCAAGAACGAGATTGGCATGCCGGCCGCCATCACCGGTAACTTCCAGGGCGCGGCCCAGGCGTTCCAGAGCTCCCTCGCCAGCCAGCCGTGGCTGATCCTCGCCGCGCTGGTGGCCGTGTATATCATCCTCGGCGTGCTCTACGAGAGTTTCGTGCATCCGTTGACGATCATCTCCACGCTGCCCTCGGCCGGCCTCGGCGCGCTGATCATGCTCTGGCTGCTGGGCCAGGACTTTTCGATCATGGCGCTGATCGGGCTGGTGCTGTTGATCGGCATCGTCAAGAAAAACGGCATCCTCATGATCGACTTCGCCCTCGACGCCCAGCGCCGGGGCGGGCTGGCACCTCAGGAGGCGATTTTCCAAGCCTGCCTGACACGGTTCCGGCCGATCATGATGACCACCCTGGCCGCCCTGCTCGGCGCCCTGCCGCTGATGCTCGGCTATGGCCCCGGCGCGGAGTTGCGCCAGCCCCTGGGGATTGCGGTGGTAGGCGGCCTGCTGGTGAGCCAGGCGCTGACGTTGTTCACCACACCGGTCATTTACTTGTGGCTCGAGCGCCTGTTCCATCGGCGTCCCCTTCCACCTGAGCCCGCGCCTGCCACGGCGCTGACGACCACCGACTGAGGCGGGCCATGCGCGTTCTGATCATCGAAGACGAAGAAAAAACCGCGGACTACCTGCACCGCGGCCTGACCGAACAAGGCTATACCGTGGACGTGGCGGCGGACGGCATCGAGGGCCTGCACCTGGCCCTGGAAACCGACTACGCGGTGATCGTGCTCGACGTGATGCTGCCGGGCCTGGACGGCTTCGGCGTGCTGCGCGCCTTGCGCGCCCGCAAGCAGACGCCGGTGATCATGCTCACCGCCCGCGAACGGGTCGAAGACCGCATCAAGGGCCTGCGCGACGGTGCCGACGATTACCTGGGCAAGCCGTTCTCCTTCCTGGAGCTGGTGGCGCGCCTGCAAGCCCTGACCCGACGCAGCGGCGGTCATGAACCGGTGCAGCTAAGCATCGCCGACCTGTGGATCGACCTGATCAGCCGCAAGGCCACCCGCGCCGGTCAACGCCTGGACCTGACGGCCAAGGAATTCTCCCTGCTCAGCGTCCTGGCCCGCCGCCAGGGCGAAATCCTCTCTAAAACCGCCATCGCCGAAATGGTCTGGGACATTAACTTCGACAGCGACGCCAACGTGGTGGAAGTGGCCATCAAACGCCTGCGGGCCAAGCTCGACGGCCCCTTCGAGCACAAACTGCTGCACACGATCCGCGGGATGGGCTATGTGCTCGAAAGCCGCGATGAATAACAGCATCGCCCTGCGCCTGAGCGGCCTGTTCACGCTTGTGGCGGCGCTGGTGTTCCTGTTGATCGGTGGCGCGTTGTACCAGCAGGTGGAAAAAGGCCTGGGCCTGTTGCCCGAGGCCGAACTCGATGCCCGCTACAGCGTGCTCGAATCCACCGTGGGCCGCTACGGCACGCCCGAGCACTGGGTCAAGATCCACAACAAACTGCGACTGCTCGGTGAAGAGGACAAGCGCATCCACTTCTGGATCGTCAGCGGTGACCCGCACTTTGAATATGGCGATCCCGATGAGCAGATCCGCGCTTTTGCCACAGGGCCGCTGGGCAAACGCGACCTGAAGCTGCCCCATCGGCAATACCCGATGAAGGTGCTGGTGAGCCAGTTCCCGGCCAAGGACCAGCGTCCGCCGCTGCGCTTCATGATTGGTATCGATACCGAGACGTTCTACCAGACCCAGCACAATCTGTTGGTCGCGTTGGTGAGCCTGGCGATTGTCGGTGTGGTCCTGGCCTCGTTGCTGGGTTATTGGGTGGCGCGCATTGGCCTCAAGCCGCTGATCAAACTGTCCGATGAAGCCCAGCGCCTGACACCTCCACGCTTGTCCGGGCGCCTGCGCCTGTCGCCGTTGCCGCCGGAACTGAGTCAGTTCGTCAGCTCCTTCAACGCGACGCTCGACCGGGTCGAACAGGCTTACTCGCGACTGGAGTCATTCAACGCCGACGTTGCCCATGAACTGCGTTCGCCCCTGACCAACCTGATCGGCCAGACCCAGGTGGCCCTGACCCGTGGGCGTTCGGCCGAACATTATTTCGAAGTCCTGCAATCCAATCTCGAAGAGCTGGAGCGGCTGCGCTCGATCATCAATGACATGCTGTTCCTCGCCAGCGCCGACCAGGGCAGCAAGGCCACCAAGCTGACCAGCGCCTCCCTGGCCGACGAAGTCGCGACGACCCTCGACTACCTCGATTTCATTCTCGAAGACGCCCAGGTCCAGGTCCGGGTCAGCGGCGACGCCCAGGCCAACATCGAGATTGCCCACCTGCGCCGGGCATTGATCAATCTGCTGAGCAACGCCGTGCGACACACCGCACCCGGACAGGTCATCGACGTAAGCATCGAGACCAACGGCGGCCAGATCACCCTCGCCGTCACCAATCCCGGAGACCCGATTGCCGGCGAGCACCTGCCGCGCCTGTTCGAACGCTTCTACCGGGTCGACGCCTCGCGCAGCAACAGCGGCGCCAACCACGGGTTGGGCCTGGCCATCGTCAAGGCAATCGCCCTGATGCATGGCGGCGAAGTGTTCGTGCGCAGTGAGTCGGGCGCCAACACCTTCGGGATCCGCTTACCGGCCTGACACTGCAAGACTCAGCTACGCTCCTACAACTTTCCAAACAGTTGAATGCTGAGCGAAAGCCAACTGGATCAAAATATTCGGCAATTCCCCCTGCTCCAGTCGGTTATTGCGCGATCACTGATTGCCCGCCCTCGCCGATCCAAGCACAATTGAGCAAAAGGCCAGCATCTGGTTCATTGCCGATGGTGCGACCCTTTGGGACGGATCCCGGCCACACGACAATGCAGACACCCGAACCATGAGCGCGAGCAGTACGACACCCGGCAACACCCCGCTTCCGATACGTTCGGAACGCGTACTCGTACTGGCAAGCTCCCTGGTGGTCATCGCTATCGTTAGCATCGTGACCTTCCTGTTGATTCGCGAACACGCCAGCGCCCAGCAGGACGCAACCCGCGCGGCGACCAATATCGTGCAACTGATCGATGCCGATGTGCTGCGCAACGTCGAACTCTATGACCTGTCGCTGCAAGGCTTGATCGCCGCGGCAAAACGCGACGACCTGCGTGACGTTTCGCCGACGATCCGCCATCTTGCCCTGTTCGACCGCGCCACCGCCGCCCCCTACAAGGGCGACATCCTGCTGCTCGACAAGCGCGGCGATGTGATCGCCGATTCCGCCTCGATCGAGCCGCGCAAGGGTAACTACGCCGACCGGGAATACTTCCAGTCCCATGTCCAGGACCCAAGTCCGCGCATGATGATCAGTCGTCCGTTCCGGGCCAGAAGCGGCGAGCACGACTGGCGCATCAGTTTCAGCTATCGACTCAATGACGATCAGGGTGGTTTTCTGGGCGTGGCCGAAGCCGCGATGCGCCTGAGCTACTTCAGCCAGTTGTTCAAAAGCCTGAACATCGGCCACGGCGGTACGGTCAATCTGGTCAGCCGCGACGGCATTGTCCTGGCACAGGAGCCGCCACTGGCCGAAGACATGATTGGCCGTGACTACAGCAAACGACCTAACTTCATCAGGATCCTGCGCGAAGGCAACGGCAGCTTCACTGCCATTTCCAGCACCGACCAGACATTGCGCCTGTACACCTTTTCCCAAGTGGGTGACCTGCCGCTGGTGGTGGTGGTTGCACTGTCCTCCCAGGCAGTGTTCGCATCCTGGGAGCGAACCGCGCTGCTGGTCAGCGGCGCTACGGGCGCCCTGTGTATCGGTTTACTCTGGCTCACCTGGAGGCTGCGCCGCGAATTGAGACGCCGCCATAGAGCCGAGCGGGAGTTGGCCCATCTGGCTTCTGTCGATTCGCTGACAGGTTTGGCAAACCGGCGAGCCCTGGACGAGACTCTGCGACAGGAGTGGCTGCGGGCCCAACGTTCTGGTCAGCCGCTGTCGGTGTTGATGGTCGATGCGGACCACTTCAAGGCGTTCAACGATCGTTATGGCCATCAGCGTGGCGACGAGGCCCTGCGAGCCTTGGCGCAGTTGATCGGCCAACATGTCCGCCGCCCTGCCGACCTGGCGGCGCGCTACGGAGGCGAGGAGTTCTCGGTGGTACTTCCCGAGACGACCACCGCCGGCGCCTTCACCATGGCGCAGAACATTCGCGAGGCTGTGGAGCAGCTGCCAGCCATCGTCGCGGGTGACACGCCCATGACGGTCAGCATTGGCATCGCGACCTGGGCACAGGGGCCCTATAGCGAAGTCCAACAACTGCTGCTTGCTGCGGACAAGGCGCTGTACCAGGCCAAGGCGAGTGGGCGTAATCGGGTGGTTTGTGCGATGTGATGTGCTGGTGACTGCATTCATCCTGTAGGACGCCCCTACGAAGCCGTCGTGTCATTCAGCATAAGGTTGGCTGACACACCGCCATCGCGAGCAAGCTCGCTCCCACACCAGATCTTCAGCGAACACAAATTTCGTTTACGAACCAGATTCCCTGTGGGAGCGAGCTTGCTCGCGATGGCGGTGTATCAGCTGACATCAATGCCGAATATGCCGCCACATCGCGAGCAAGCCCGCTCCCACAGTTGGATCGAGGTGAGGCCGAGGAGATAGGTCGGCTGCAAGGCCGCCTTGCTTTTGCTTTGCTTTGGCTTTTGATCTCGGGCGCCCCGTTAACCACAAGGGCCGAACGCAGGCATTGCATAGTGGGCAAGCCGGCATGGATGCCGGGTTAGCCGCGCTGGGTCATGGATGACCCTTCGCGGCGGGCCCACGGAGCATTGCCGGAGTGAGGGAACACCGAGCCTTGGCGAGGTGCCCAGTGGTGGGGCAAGAGCGTTTTGGTTACTTTTGCGCTGTTCAAAAGTGACCCGCCGTCAGGGCGGAACCATAAGACGCCGTAACCGCAGCAACGGATATGTCCCCACCCTGAAAGAAACCCAAAACCAGCCCATAAAAAAAGGCCACCCAAAGGCAGCCTTCAAAAAACTAGAGAGGTTTTTTACTTACACCGCCGCAACCGGCCGCATGTAAGAGATCGGTGCAGTACTGGCATCTTCAAACGTCACCACTTCCCAAGCATCTTTCTGCTCAATCAACTTGCGCAGCAGCTGGTTGTTCAGTGCGTGGCCGGACTTGAAGCCCTTGAACTCACCAATCAGGCTATTGCCCAGCAGGTAGAGGTCACCAATTGCATCGAGGATCTTGTGCTTGACGAATTCGTCTTCATAGCGAAGGCCGTCTTCGTTCAAGACACCATCGGAATCGACCACGATTGCGTTTTCAACACTGCCGCCGAGTGCGAGGTTGTGCTTGCGCAGGTACTCGATGTCACTCATGAAACCAAAGGTACGGGCGCGGCTGACTTCTTTTACGAACGAAGTGCTGGAAAAATCCACGCTTGCACTCTGGGTGCGGTCACGGAAAACCGGGTGATCGAAATCGATCTCGAAGCTCACCTTGAACCCTTCGAAAGGGACGAAAGTGGCGCGCTTGTCGCCGTCTTCCACTGTCACTTCCCGCAGGATGCGGATGAACTTCTTGGCGGCGTCCTGCTCTTCCAGGCCAGCCGATTGAATCAGGAATACGAAGGGTCCGGCACTGCCATCCATGATCGGGACTTCGGACGCGGAGAGCTCGACGTAGGCGTTATCGATGCCCAGGCCAGCCATGGCCGAGAGCAAATGCTCCACCGTATCCACCTTGGTGTCACCGTTGACCAGCGTGGTCGACATAGTGGTTTCACCAACGTTTTCCGCGCGAGCAGGGATCTGCACCACAGGGTCGAGGTCGGCACGACAAAACACGATGCCGGTATCGACAGGCGCAGGCTTGAGGGTCAGGTAGACCTTCTCGCCGGAGTGCAGGCCGACACCTGTGGCACGGATAATATTCTTCAGGGTGCGTTGTTTAATCATGGCATGGGCCGCTTCAGCGCAAATTGCGAACTGGTATCAACAAAGGCTGGCGATGATAGCAGACCAGACCTTTGCTGAACACCAATCACCCGTATCCCCCTGATACATTTCATCAATCGGCCTGACGACGCAGGAAAGCCGGGATGTCCAGGTAATCCAGATCGTCTTGCGGATTCATCTTCGCGGCAGTCGCAGCACCGGCCTGGGCCTGGTTGCGCATGACGGTCGGACGGTCCAGGTCACGGTAGTTCACCGCAGGCTGTTCCTGACGAACGGGGGCTTGCTGCTGTGGCTGCGAGGCCAGGGAGGTCTGCACGGTGTTGTCGATCACCTTCATCGGCTTCTCGATTTTCGCGCCCAGGCCAGTGGCAACCACGGTCACGTGCAGCTCGTCGCGCATGTCCGGATCGATCACGGTGCCGACCTTGACCATCGCGTGGTCAGAGGCGAAGGCTTCGATGATGCTACCCACGTCGGAGTACTCGCCCAGGGACAGGTCGGGACCGGCGGTGATGTTCACCAGGATGCCGCGAGCGCCTTGCAGGTTGACGTCTTCGAGCAACGGGTTGCGGATCGCCGCTTCGGTGGCTTCACGCGCACGGTTCGGACCGCTGGCGCAGCCAGTGCCCATCATCGCCATGCCCATTTCGGACATCACGGTGCGCACGTCAGCGAAGTCGACGTTGATCATGCCCGGACGCTTGATGATGTCGGAGATACCGCGAACGGCACCGGCCAGTACGTCATCGGCCTTGGCGAACGCCGACAAGAGGCTTGCGTCTTTACCGAGGATGGTCAGCAGCTTCTCGTTGGGGATGGTGATCAACGAGTCGACGCTGTCGCTCAGCGCGCGGATGCCTTCGTCGGCGATCTGCATGCGCTTGCGGCCTTCGAACGGGAACGGACGGGTCACCACCGCAACGGTGAGGATCCCCATTTCCTTGGCCACTTCAGCAATGATCGGCGCCGCACCGGTACCGGTACCGCCGCCCATGCCGGTGGTGATGAACACCATGTTGGTGCCGGCCAGGACTTCAGCGATGCGCTCGCGGTCTTCCAGGGCAGCCTGACGGCCGACCTCGGGATTCGCGCCAGCACCCAGGCCCTTGGTCACGCCGGTACCCAGTTGGAGGATGGTCCGCGCGCCGATGTTTTTCAGCGCTTGAGCATCGGTGTTGGCGCAGATGAACTCAACGCCTTCGATGTTGCTCTTGACCATATGGTTGACAGCGTTGCCGCCGCCACCGCCGACACCGATTACCTTGATAACCGGGCTAGCGGGGATGTTGTCTACGAGTTCGAACATTTTCCCTCTCCTTTCATTCTCTAGTTTTTTCGCCTACTGCGTTTGTTGCCGCCTTCCGGCGCCGGGCCTGAAACCCGGCGCTTGAAGCCTTGAATCAGAAATTGCCCTTGACCCACGCCTGGAGCCGCTCGAACAGCGGTGCCTTCGGCTCGTCGCTGCTGTAGCTGTCGCGGCTGCCGATGCCTGAGAACGAGATCCCGTCGGACTGCTTCTGCAAGCCGTACATCAACAGGCCCACGCCAGTGGAATAGATCGGGTTGCGCACCACGTCATCCAGGCCCTTGACGCCATGGGGCACGCCCAGGCGTACCGGCATGTGGAAAATCTCTTCGGCCAGCTCGACCGCGCCTTCCATCTTCGACGTACCGCCGGTCAGCACGATGCCGGCCGGGATCAGGTCTTCGTAGCCGCTGCGACGCAGCTCGGCCTGGATCAGCGTGAACAGCTCGTCATAACGCGGCTCGACCACCTCGGCCAGAGCCTGGCGCGACAGCTCACGCGGCGGACGGTCGCCGACGCTCGGCACCTTGATGGTTTCACCGGCACCGGCCAGTTTCGCCAGGGCGCAGGCGTAGCGGATCTTGATTTCCTCGGCGTACTGGGTCGGGGTGCGCAACGCCATGGCGATGTCGTTGGTCACCTGGTCACCGGCAATCGGGATCACCGCAGTGTGGCGAATAGCGCCCTCGGTGAAGATCGCGATGTCGGTGGTGCCGCCACCGATGTCCACCAGGCACACGCCCAGTTCTTTTTCGTCGTCGGTCAGCACCGAGTAGGCCGAGGCCAGTTGTTCGAGGATGATGTCGTCGATTTCCAGGCCGCAGCGGCGCACGCATTTCTCGATGTTCTGGGCCGCGTTCACCGCGCAGGTGACCACGTGGACCTTGGCTTCCAGACGCACGCCGGACATGCCCAGCGGCTCACGCACGCCTTCCTGGTTATCGATCACGTAATCCTGCGGCAGGGTGTGCAGCACCCGCTGGTCGGCCGGGATCGCCACGGCCTGGGCGGCGTCGAGCACGCGCTCAAGGTCGGCGGAGCTGACTTCGCGATCACGGATCGCGACGATGCCGTGGGAGTTCAGGCTGCGGATGTGATTACCCGCCACGCCGACGAACGCCGAGTGGATCCGGCAACCGGCCATCAGCTGCGCTTCTTCGATGGCGCGCTGGATCGATTGCACGGTGGACTCGATGTTCACCACCACGCCTTTCTTCAAGCCACGGGACGGGTGCGTGCCGATCCCGACGATGACCAGCGTGCCGTCGTCCGCGACTTCGCCTACCAGCGCTACCACCTTGGAAGTGCCGATATCCAGACCGACGATCATTTTTCCGCTTTGCACGTTTGCCATGGGTCCTGCCTCTTCTTAATTCTTCGCGACGGCGGGTACGGCCGTCGTCGGCGCTACAGGTTCGCGCCAGCCAACGGCGAGGCCGTTGGCATAGCGCAGATCGATGCGCGCAATGTTCGTAATCTGTTCTTTGAGCGTCTTGTCATAGATGGCGATGAAGCGGCGCATCTTTTCCACCAGGTTGCCGCGCCCGAGCAACAGCTCGATGCCCGGCCCCGAGCTGCCCGCGCCAGTGGTCAGGAACCAGCTGCCGCGCTCGCGCAATTCCAGGCGCGCGATGGAGAAGCCCAATGGCCGCAACATCTGGCTCAACACCTGGTACTGCTGCATCACTTGCTGCTGGGCCCGCTGTGGACCGAACAGTTGGGGCAAATGTTCATAGTTGGCCAGCTCCCGCGGGGTGAACGCCTGGCCCTGGTTGTTCAACAGCGACTCATCGCCCCAACGGGCCACCGGCAGTTGTTCTTCCAGGCGGATCGACACCTGGTCCGGCCAGACGCGCCGGACTTCGGCGTGGGCGATCCACGGCATCTGTTCCAGTTCGGTGCGCATGCCCGCCAGGTCGATAGTGAAGAAGCTCGACGCCACGTACGGGGCGATCCGTTGCTGCACCGCCTGCTGGCTGATGTAGCTCAGGTCGCCCTGGACGTTGATCCGGGCAATCGGCCGGTCGGCATACGGCAGCAGTCGTTGCGCGCCTTCATAGGTACCGAACCCCAGCGCCACCAGCAGCACCGGCCAGAACAGGCTCTTGAGAAAACCAAAATTGGCTTTCGGCAGGCGCGCCGACATCGGCTCCTTGGCCACCATCCGGCTGGCACCCCGCGGCACCGGCTTGCGACCGGGTGCGGAGGGCTGATGACGAAGCGATGCGCCTTGCATGGCTTAACCTCTTGGCTCTTGAGAGCCGACACTGGCTGCCAGGATCGACAGCACCAGTTGCTGGAAATCCAGGCCGGCGGCACGGGCCGCCATCGGTACCAGGCTGTGATCGGTCATGCCGGGGGCGGTGTTGACTTCCAGGAACCAGAACTGCCCGTCGGCGTCCTGCATCACGTCCGCCCGGCCCCAACCGGCAATACCCAGCGCCTCACAGGCCTTGGCCGTGAGGTCCATCAGTTCTTGTTCCTTGGCGCTGTCCAGCCCGCAGGGGATGCGGTACTGGGTATCGTTGGCGATGTACTTGGCGTCGTAGTCGTAGAACGTATGCGGGGTGCCCAGCGCAATCGGGGGCAACACCTGGTCACGCAGGATGGCGATGGTGAACTCGGGACCGGTGATCCATTGCTCGACCAACACTTGCGAATCGTAGGAACTGGCGTCTTTCCATGCCGCGGTCAACTCAGGCAGCGAATTCACTTTCGCCATGCCGATACTTGAACCTTCATGGGCCGGTTTGACGATCAAAGGAAAGCCCAGTTCCGTGGCCGCCGAAATACAATCGGCCTCGCTCGCCAACACGGCGTGACGCGGCGTCGGGATACCGAGGCTGTGCCAGACCTGCTTGGTGCGCAGTTTGTCCATGGCCAGGGCCGACGCCAGGATGCCGCTGCCGGTGTAGGGAATGCCCAGGCATTCGAGCAGGCCTTGCATGCTGCCGTCTTCACCGCCGCGACCGTGGAGAATGATGAACGCGCGGTCGATTTTTTCGCTCAGCAGGCGTTGCAGCAAGTCATCGCCCACGTCGATGCCGAACGCGTCGACACCGGCGCCTTGCAGGGCTTGCAGCACGGCATTGCCGGACTTGAGGGAGACCTCGCGCTCGGCGCTCTTGCCGCCGAACAGCACGGCCACGCGGCCGAAGGCTTTCGGGTCAAGGGTCGAGGCCAGGTTGGCGTAGGCAGCAGTCATTTCAGTTTCCCCTCGCTGGGCGCCACGATGGCCCCGGCGAATAACGGACTTTTCAACAGTTTCGGGGCCAGGCCACCGATGTCACCGGCCCCCTGGCACAGCAGGATGTCGCCGGCGCGCAGCAGCGGCTTGACCAGCGGCGCGAGGTCCACGCCACGGTCGATGTAGATCGGATCGAGCTGACCGCGCTGGCGGATGCTGTGGCACAGCTGACGGCTGTCGGCCCCCGGGATCGGCTCTTCGCCGGCCGGATAGACATCCATCAGCAGCAATACGTTGGCGTCGGCCAGTACCTGGACGAAATCGTCGTACAGGTCACGGGTGCGGCTGTAGCGGTGCGGCTGGTAAACCATCACCAGACGGCGCTCCGGCCAGCCACCGCGCACGGCCTTGATCACCGCGGCGACTTCGGTCGGGTGATGGCCATAGTCGTCCACCAGCATCACGTTGCCGCCCTCCACCGGCAGTTCGCCGTAGACCTGGAAGCGCCGGCCCACACCCTGGAACCCGGACAGTCCCTGGACGATGGCTTCGTCGCTGACGCCTTCATCGGTGGCGATGCAGATGGTTGCCAGTGCATTGAGCACGTTGTGGTTGCCCGGCATGTTGACCGACACATCCAATGGCGCGCGATCAGGACGCAACACGGTGAAGAAGGTCTGCATGCCCTGCTGGCGCACATTGATGGCGCGCACGTCGGCTTCTTCGCCGAAGCCGTAGGTCACGGTCGGACGCTTGACCAGCGGCAGGATCTCGCGCACCACCGGGTCGTCCAGGCACACCACGGCCAGACCGTAGAACGGCAGGTTGTGGAGGAACTCGACGAAGGTTTTCTTCAGTTTGTTGAAGTCACCGTCGTAGGTCGCCATGTGGTCGGCGTCGATGTTGGTCACCACCGCCACCAGCGGTTGCAGGTGCAGGAAGCTCGCATCGCTCTCGTCGGCTTCGGCGATCAGGTAGCGGCTGGTACCCAGCTGGGCGTTGGTGCCCGCGGCATTCAAACGCCCACCGATCACAAAAGTCGGGTCCAGGCCACCGGCGGCGAACACCGAGGCGATCAGGCTGGTGGTGGTGGTCTTGCCGTGGGTACCGGCGACGGCGATGCCGTGGCGATAACGCATCAGCTCGGCCAGCATCTCAGCCCGTGGCACCACCGGAATGCGGCGTTCCAAGGCAGTGGCGACTTCCGGGTTGGACGTGTTCACGGCACTGGACACCACCAGCACGTCGGCATTGGCGGCGTTCTCGGCGCGGTGGCCGATGAAAATCTGGGCACCGAAGGATTCCAGGCGCTCGGTGACCGGCGAAGCCTTCAGGTCGGAACCAGACACCTGGTAACCCAGGTTCAGCAGCACTTCGGCGATCCCGCACATGCCCACGCCGCCGATACCGACGAAGTGGATGCGACGGATACGGCGCATTTCCGGTTGTGGCATGGCTTTGCGATTCTCAACCATGGGCCACCTCCAGGCAGGTATCGACCACTTGGGCCGTGGCATCGGGTTTGGCCAGGCGGCGTGCGGCGCGGGCCATGTCTTCAAGTCGTTGCGGCTGCATCAAAACCTCTGTCAGGCGAGCGGCAAGATCCGCGGCGCCAGTCGTTCTCTGCGGCATCAGGAAGGCAGCGCCTTCGCGGGCCAAATAATCGGCGTTGCGGGTCTGGTGGTCGTCGATGGCATGGGGCAAGGGCACCAGCATCGAGGGCAGACCGGCGGCAGCCAGTTCGCTGATGGTCAACGCGCCTGCGCGGCACACCACCAGGTCGGCCCAGCCATAGGCTTGGGCCATGTCTTTGATGAAAGGCTGCACCTGCGCCTCGACGCCAACGGCGCGATAGCGTTCGGCGGTCACTTCATCGTGGTTTTTGCCGGCCTGGTGAAACACTTCCGGGCGCAGTTCGGGGGCGACCTGCGACAGGGCTTCGGGCAGCAATTTGTTCAACGGCTCTGCCCCCAGGCTTCCACCCAGGATCAGCAAGCGCGCCTTGCGACCGGCCAGGGCCGGGCGCGGTGTATCGAGAAACAGCTCGGTACGCACCGGATTGCCGGTGGTGCGGCGGCTGCCCGACAGGGTAAAGGTGTCGGGAAAGGCTTCACAGACCCGAGCGGCCAACGGCACCAGTAACCGATTGGCGGTACCGGCCACTGCGTTCTGCTCGTGAACGATCACCGGAACCCCGGCCAGTTTTGCCGCAACGCCACCAGGACCGGTCACATAACCGCCAAAACCCACCACACAGACTGGCCGCAACCGCCGGATCACCGCCCGAGCCTGCCAGATGGATCTGAGCAACATCAGTGGCGCCTTGAGCAGCGACAGTTTGCCTTTGCCCCGCAGGCCGCTGGCATCGATCCGGTGCAGCTCCAGGCCGGCGCCGGGCACCAGTTCGTTCTCGATCCCCCGAGGCGTGCCCAGCCAATGCACGGTGTAGCCGCGTGCCTGGAATTCCCGGGCACAGGCCAGCGCCGGGAACACATGCCCGCCGGTCCCGCCAGCCATGATCAGCACGTTAGCGCCCATGAGTCGGCTCCTCGGCGAAGTCGCTCTCGTGGAACTCCATTTCTTCGCTGCCCAGGTGGGTTCGACTCTCCCACTCGATGCGCAGCAACAAGCCCAGGCAGGCACAGCAGATCACCAGGGAACTGCCGCCATAACTGAGGAACGGCAGCGTCAGGCCCTTGGTCGGCAACAGGCCGACGTTCACGCCGATGTTGATCAGGAACTGGCCGATCCACAGGAACGACAGGCCATACGCCACGTAGGCCGCGAAAAACTGCTTGGCCTTCTCGGCCCACAGACCGATGTACATGCCGCGCACACAGACGAACACGAACAGCGCCACGGTGCACAGCGAACCGACCACACCCAGCTCTTCAGCCAGCACCGAGAACACGAAGTCGGTGTGGGCTTCCGGCAGATAGAATTGCTTCTGCACGCTGTTGCCCAGGCCGACGCCCAGCCACTCGCCGCGACCGAACGCGATCAATGCCTGGGTCAACTGATAGCCGGAACCGAACTGGTCGGCCCACGGGTCGGTGAAGGTAATCAGACGCGCCATCCGATAGGGTTGCGCCTGCACCAGCACCGTCACGGCCGCTACTGCCAGCACCACCATCAGGACGAAGCGAAACAGCCCGACGCCACCGAGGAACAACATCGCCGCCGCCGCGCCCATCATCACCACCGTGGCACCGAAGTCCGGCTCCATCAGCAGCAGGCCCGCCATCGGCAGCAGGACAATGAACGGCTTGAAGAACCCCATCCAACTCTCGCGCACTTCCTTCTGGCGCCGCACCAGGTAGCCGGCCAGGAAGATCACCACGAACACCTTGGCGATTTCCGAAGGCTGGACGTTGAAGAAGCTGAAACCGATCCAGCGCATCGAACCGTTGACCTCACGGCCGATGCCCGGCACCAGCACCAGCACCAGCAGGCCGAAAGCCCCGAGCAACATCATCCAGCCCAGGCGCTGCCAGGTGGCGATCGGCACCATCATGGTAACCACGCATGCTCCCAGGCCGATCACCAGGTAAACCAGGTGACGGATCATGTGATACAGCGCATTACCCGACTGCACGGCAGCCACTTCCGACGACGCCGAAGTGATCATCACCAGCCCCAGGCCGAGCAATGCCAGGCAACCGGCGAGCATCGGGAAGTCCAGGTCGATGCCGCGCCCGGTGATCAACGGCGACGGGTACGGCTTGATGATATTCATCAGGCTCATGCCAAGTCCTCCGCAGCCCGGGCGAACAACTGTCCACGCTCTTCGTAGTTCTTGAACATGTCGAAACTGGCGCAGGCCGGCGACAACAGGACCGCATCACCCGGCTGAGCCAGGGCGCGGCATTGCTGCACCGCTTCGTCCAGCGAAGCGACGCGCACCAGCGGCACGGCATCACCGAGCGCCTGGGCGATCAGTTCGCGGTCGCGGCCCATCAGCACCACGGCGCGGCAGTTGGCCGCCACAGGATCTCGCAGGTCCTTGAAGTCGGCACCCTTGCCATCGCCGCCGGCGATCAGCACCAGCTTGCCTGTAACGTCTGCGCCAAGCCCTTCGATGGCGGCCAGTGCGGCGCCGACATTGGTGGCCTTGGAATCGTTGTACCAGGCCACGCCATCCAGGTCGCGCACCCACTGGCAGCGGTGTTCGAGGCCGGCGAAGGTGCGCAGGGCTGCGAGCATGGCGTCGAACGGCAGGCCCACCGCGTGCCCCAGGGCCAGGGCCGCCAGAGCATTGGCCTGGTTATGGGCGCCGCGGATTTTCAGTTCGCGCACCGGCATCAGGCTCTGGAATTCAAAGGCCAGGTACTTCTCGCCGTTCTCTTCGCGCAAGCCGAAACCTTTGAAATCCGGAACGCCCAGGCCGAAGGACCAGCACGGCATACCCTCGCTCAGCAACGGACGGGTCAAGGCATCCTGACGGTTGAACACCACTTGCCGGGCGCCCCGGAAAATCCGGTGCTTGGCCAAGTGATACGCCGGCAAGCCGCTGTAGCGGTCCATGTGGTCTTCGCTGATGTTGAGCACAGTCGCCACTTCGGCGCCCAGGTGGTCGGTGGTTTCCAGCTGGAAGCTCGACAGTTCCATCACATACAGCTCGACGTCGTCGCTGAGCAGGTCCAACGCCGGGGTACCGAGGTTACCGCCCACGGCGACGCGTTTGCCGGCCGCTGCCGCCATCTCGCCCACCAGGGTGGTGACGGTGCTCTTCGCATTGGAACCGCTGATGGCCACGATCGGCGCCTTGGCGTTACGCGCGAACAGCTCGATGTCGCCGGACAAACGTACGCCACGGGCAGCGGCTGCCTGCAGGGCCGGGGTCGCCAGGGCCAGGCCGGGGCTCACGTAGAGCTCATCGGCGCGGCACAGGAATTCGACGTCCAGCTCGCCACAACGCACCTCCACCTGCGGATAGTCACGTCGCAGCGTGGCCAGCTCAGGCGGATTTTCCCGCGTATCGGCGACAGCGAACGACACGCCCCGGTTCGCCAGGAAGCGAACCAGGGACATGCCGCTCTTGCCGAGGCCGACAACGATGCGGAAGTGGTCAGAAGCGATCAGGGACACTCGTTCTACCTCAGCTTCAGGGTGGCAAGGCCGATCAGCACCAGAATCACGGTGATGATCCAGAAACGGACGATCACACGTGGCTCGGGCCAGCCCTTGAGTTCAAAGTGGTGGTGGATCGGCGCCATACGGAATACCCGGCGGCCGGTCAATTTAAAGGAAGCAACCTGAATGACGACTGACAGGGTCTCCATCACGAAGACGCCGCCCATGATGAACAGGACGATTTCCTGCCGAACGATCACGGCGATGGTGCCCAGGGCCGCGCCCAGCGCCAGTGCGCCGACGTCGCCCATGAAGACTTGCGCCGGATAGGTGTTGAACCACAGGAATCCCAGGCCCGCGCCGATCAGCGCGCCGCAGAACACGATCAGCTCACCCGCGCCCGGTACGTAAGGAATCAGCAGGTACTCGGCGAACTTCACGTTACCCGACAGGTAGCAGAAGATCCCCAGCGCGCCGCCCACCATCACCGTCGGCATGATCGCCAGGCCGTCGAGGCCATCGGTGAGGTTGACCGCGTTGCTCGAACCGACGATCACCAGGTAGGTCAGGACGATGAAGCCTGCGCCCAACGGAATGCTGTAGTCCTTGAGCATTGGCAGGATCAGGGTGGTTTCCACCGGCGAAGCGGCGGTCATATAAAGGAAGATCGCCGCGCCGAGGCCGAACACCGACTGCCAGAAATATTTCCAGCGGCTCGGCAGCCCACGGGAGTTCTTCTCGATCACCTTGCGGTAGTCGTCGACCCAGCCGATGGCGCCAAAAAACAAGGTCACCAGCAGCACGACCCAGACGTAGCGGTTCGCCAGGTCAGCCCACAGCAAGGTGCTGATGCCGATCGACGAAAGAATCAGCGCGCCGCCCATGGTCGGGGTGCCGGATTTGGACAAGTGCGATTGCGGGCCATCGTTACGCACCGACTGGCCGATTTGCAGGTTCTGCAAAGTGCGGATCATCCACGGGCCCAGGAACAGCGACAACGACAGCGCGGTCAGCACCCCCAGGATCCCGCGCAGGGTCAGGTACTGGAAGACCGCGAAGCCTTTGTAGAACTGTTGCAGGTACTCCGCTAGCAGCAGCAGCATTAATGTTTCTCCGTACGGGTGCCGCACAGCGCCGCGACGATGTTTTCCATCGCTGCGCTACGAGAGCCCTTGATCAATAGAGTGGTGTTCGGGTCCTGCTCGGCGCCCAGCGCCTGGATCAGCTCGGCCTGCGTGGCGAAATGCCGGCCGTGCTCGCCAAAGGCGGCGACCGCATGGGCCATCATCGGTCCGACGGCATACAGCGCATCGACCTTGCCGCGCGCATAAGCGCCGACGTCGTGATGACCTTGCTGCGCCCATTCGCCCAGCTCGCCGATATCCCCCAGCACCAGTACGGTACGGCCGGAAAAACCGGCAAGGATATCCACCGCTGCGCACATGGACGTCGGGTTGGCGTTGTAGGTGTCGTCGATCACGCGCATGCCATTGCTGGCCAACTGCGCGACGGTGCGTCCCTTGACCGGCTGCACCGCGTTCAGCCCGGCGACGATGCCCGGCAACGACACGCCCAAGGCATGGGCGGCAGCCGCAGCGGCCAGGGCGTTGGCAACGTTATGGGTACCGAGCAGGTTCAACTGGACCCGCTCGGCGCCATCCGGGCCGTGCAGGTTGAAAGCCGGGCAGCCACGGGCGTCGCGGTCCAGATCACTGGCGTAGAAATTCGCCGCGACGTTGCTCAGGGCAAAGGTCAGCACCTTGCGCTCGCCAGCGCGGGTCTTCCAGATCTCGAAAGCCTTGTCATCGAGATTCAGCACGGCGACGCCATCGGCAGCCAGCCCTTCGATGATCTCGCCCTTGGCCTCGACGATTTTATCCGGACCGCCGAACTCGCCGACATGGGCGGTCCCGGCGTTGTTGAGCACCGCCACGTGGGGCTTGGTCAGGCCTACTGTGTAGGCGATTTCGCCGAGCCGCGAAGCCCCCAATTCAATGACGGCGGCGCTGTGTTCCGGTGCCAGCTCCAGCAAGGTCAACGGCACGCCCAGGTCGTTGTTCAGGTTGCCGCGGGTTGCCAGCACCGGACCACGGGTGCGCAGGATGCTCGCGAGCATTTCCTTGACCGTGGTCTTGCCGCTGGAGCCGGTGATGGCCGCGACCGGCTTGTCGAAGGCAGCGCGGTTCAGCGCCCCGAGCTGGCCGAGGGCCTGGCGGGTATCCTCTACCTGCAATTGCGGCAAGATGCTGTTGGTCACTTCCCGCTCGACCATTGCCGCGACCGCGCCCTTGGCGGCGACGTCGTTGAGGTAATCGTGGCCGTCGAAACGCGGCCCGGTCAGGGCCACGAACAATTGCCCCGATGCAATGGCCCGGCTGTCGATGCTGACGCCGTCGAAACTGGCGTCGGCCGCAATGAGGCGCGCGTTCAGGGCGTTGGTCAGCTCGCTGAGTTTCAAGGCCTTAAGCATGGGCCACCTCCCACGCGGTCAAGGCATGATCGGCTTCCACCAGATCGGAGAAAGGCTGGCGTTCACCGTTGATTTCCTGGTAGTCCTCGTGCCCCTTGCCGGCCAGGACGATGACGTCGTCCGCCGAGGCGCTGGCGATCAATTGGGCGATGGCCTGGCCGCGGCCGGCTACGAACTCCACGTTATCGACGGCCGAGAAGCCGGCGCGGATGTCGTCGAAGATCCGCAACGGATCTTCGCTGCGCGGGTTGTCATCGGTCACCAGCACGCCATCGGCCAGCCGCTCGACCACTTCGGCCATCAGCGGACGCTTGCCACGGTCACGATCGCCGCCGCAGCCAAACAGGCACAGCAACCGGCCCTTGGCGTGTGGCCGCAGGGCCGACAAGACTTTTTCCAGGGCATCGGGGGTGTGGGCGTAGTCGACCACCACCAGCGGCTGGGTACCGCCACCCAGGCGTTGCATGCGTCCGGCCGGACCTTCGAGCTTGGGCAGGACCTTGAGGATCTCGTCCAGGGCGTAGTCCAGGCCAAGCAAGGCGCCAACAGCGGCCAGCACGTTGCTCAGGTTGAAGCGGCCCAGCAAGGTACTACGCAAATGGTGCTCACCCTGAGGCGTGACCAACGTGGCGCGCACGCCTTCGTCATCGAATTGTGCGTGGCGTACATAAAGGTAGGCGCTGGCATCTTCCAGGCTATAGGTGATCAACCGCGACTCACGTTTGTCGGCGGCCAATTGCCGACCGAATTCGTCATCGAGGTTGATGACCCGGCACTTCAGGTCATTCCAGGCAAACAGCTTGGCCTTGGCTTCGCCGTAAGCCTGCATCGTGCCGTGGTAGTCCAGGTGATCGCGGGACAGGTTGGTCAACACCGCAACGTCGAACGCCAGCGCGGTGACACGCCCCTGATCCAGACCATGGGAAGAGACTTCCATGGCCACCGCCTTGGCACCGGCCTTCTTCAGGTCGGCCAAAGTCGCTTGCACGGCAATCGGGTTCGGCGTGGTGTGCAAGCCGCTTTCCAGCGCGCCATGGAAGCCGCTGCCCAGGGTCCCGACGATGCCGCAATGCTGGCCGAGCAGGTCCAGGGCTTGGGCCACCAGTTGGGTGACACTGGTCTTGCCGTTGGTGCCGGTCACGCCGATCAGGTTCAGGTGCCGGCTCGGCTCACCATAGAAACGCCCGGCGATATCCGACAGTTGCGCCGCCAGGCCCTTGACCGGGATCAGCGGCACATCGGTGATCGGCAGCACGGTGGCGCCGTCCACTTCATAGGCTACGGCCGCCGCGCCACGTTTCAGGGCGTCGGCGATGTGGGCCCGGCCATCGAAGCGGGCACCGGGCACCGCCAGGAACAGGTCGCCGGCGCGCACATTGCGGCTGTCCAACGCCAGTTCGCGAATCAGCAGGTCGTGACCGGCATGGGCAAAAATCTTGTTCAGGCTCAGGGACATCAGCCACGCCCTCCTTCGGCTTTCAAGGGAATGACCGGTGCAGTATTGGCCTGCTGGGTCGGCGGCAGGTTATCCGGGGTAATGTTCATCAGGCGCAGGGTGCCGGACATCACTTTGCTGAACACCGGCGCCGAAACCAGACCACCGAAGTAACCGGCCTTGCTCGGTTCGTCGATGACCACGACGATCGCATAGCGCGGATCGCTCATCGGGCCGAAACCGGCGAACAGCGAGCGGTAGGAGTTCTCGGCATAGCCTTTGGTGCCCACGGAGGTCTTCCGGGCCGTACCCGACTTGCCTGCCACGTGATAGGCCGGCACCTGCGCGCGGTATACGCCACGCGGCGCCTCGATCACCTGCTGCAACATGCCCTGCATGGTCTTGGCGACGTTTTCCGGGATCACCTGGGTGGCCTGCGGCGGTTTGTCGGTTTTGATCAGGGTCAGCGGTACGATACGCCCGTTGTTGGCCAGGGCGGAAAACGCGTGGACGAGCTGGATCGCCGTCACGGAAACACCGTAGCCATAGGACAAGGTGGCCGTCTCGGCCTTGCGCCAGTCGCGGTAGTTCGGCAGGTTGCCAACACGCTCGCCAGGGAAGCCCAGGCCAGTGTCCTGGCCGAGACCGATTTTCTGGGCGAGGCGATAGATGGTTTCGCCGCCGATATCGAAGGCGATCTTACTCATGCCCACGTTACTGGAATTGATCAGGATCCCGGTCAGGTCGAGCACCGGGCCCTCGGTCTTGGACACGTCGCGAATGGTGTACTTGCCGATCTGCAAGGTGCCAGGATAAACCTCGACGGTGTCGCTCGGCTTCCAGCGCCCGGTTTCCAGAGCCGCGGCCATGGACACGGCTTTCATGGTCGAACCCGGCTCGAACACGTCGATCATCGCGCGGTTGCGCATCATCGCCGGCTGCAGGTTGCGACGGTTGTTGGGGTTGTAGGTCGGCTGGTTGACCATGGCCAGGATTTCGCCGGTCTTCACGTCCATGATCACCAGACTGCCGGCCTTGGCACCGTTCTCGACGATAGCGTTGCGCAGCTCGCGGTTGGCCAGGTATTGCAGGCGCAGATCAATGGACAACGCCAAGGGCTTGCCGGCCTTGGCGTTTTTGGTGACTTGGACATCCTTGATCAGCCTGCCGCGCCGGTCCTTGATGACCTGGCGCTTGCCGGCGACTCCGGCGAGCCACTCGTCATAGGCCAGCTCGACGCCTTCGCGACCTCGATCATCGATGTCGGTAAAGCCGACCATGTGGGCAGTGACTTCGCCGGCCGGGTAGAAACGCCGGAACTCTTCGATGCCATAGACGCCCGGCACTTTCAGGTCGAGCACGCTCTGACCCTGCTCGGGGGTCAGCCCGCGCACCAGATAGATGAATTCTTTATTGGCCTGGGATTCGAGGCGCTCGGCCAAGGCCTTGGGGTCCTGCCCGAGGGCGGCCGCCAGTGCCGGCCACTTTTCCTTGGCCAACTGCATTTCCTTGGCGTTGGCCCACAGGGTGGTCACCGGTGTACTCACGGCCAACGGCTCGCCATTGCGGTCAGTGATCAGACCCCGGTGAGCCGGAATCGGAATGTGCCGCACGCTGCGGGCATCGCCTTGCCCCTTGAGGAAGTCACGGTCGACGACCTGCAGGTCGATGATCCGCCAGGAAATCGCCGCCACCATGATCCCGAGCAAACCCAGGACCAGACGGAACCGCCACGGGAACAATGCCCCTTCGAGCTTCATCATGGCGCCACCATCTGCACTTCGGCAGCGCCGGGAATGCGCATTTTCAGCTGTTCGGTGGCCAACACTTCGATGCGGCTGTGGGCGGTCCAGGTGCTTTGCTCCAGGATCAACCGGCCCCACTCAGCCTGCGCCTTGTCGCGCACGCTCAGCTCGTTATAAAGGGTGTTGAGCAACTGCCGGTTCCAGTGCGCGCTATAAGACACCGCGATGGCCGACACGAGCACGCCGATAAACAGCAGCAGCATGAAAAAGCTGCCGCCGGGCAGTGGCTTGGCGAAGAGCTTGCTCACCGCAACTTCTCCGCAACACGCATGACAGCGCTACGGGCGCGCGGGTTGGCCTTGAGTTCGGCCTCGGAGGCGAACTGCGCCTTGCCATGGATCTTGATTTTCGGCACGAAGGCCTCAAAACGCACCGGCAGGTTGCGCGGCAGGTTATCGACTTCGCCCTTGGTGAGTTTGCGCATGAACAGCTTGACGATGCGGTCTTCCAGGGAGTGGAAGCTGATCACCACCAGACGACCGCCGACTTCCAGCGCCTCAAGCGCTGCCTCAAGACCTGCCTCCAGGTCACCCAGCTCATTATTGACGTGGATGCGCAAACCCTGGAAAGCACGGGTCGCCGGGTTCTTGCCCTTCTCCCATGCCGGGTTGGCAACTTTCAGCACCTCGGCCAGATCGCCGGTACGCTCGAATGGCTTGATCTCACGGCGCTCGACCACCGCGCGCGCCATGCGGCCGGAGAAACGCTCTTCACCGTATTCCTTGAACACCCGGGCGATTTCTTCCACCGGAGCGGTATTGACGAACTCAGCAGCGCTGATGCCGCGGGACGGATCCATGCGCATGTCCAACGGACCGTCATTGAGAAAACTGAAGCCACGCTCCGGGTCGTCCAGCTGCGGCGAAGAGACGCCCAGGTCCAGCAAAACGCCGTTGACCTTGCCCGCCAGGCCACGCGCGGCGACCTCCGAGCCCAGCTCGGCAAAGCTGCGCTGCACAACGACAAAGCGGCCGTCATCGGCCGCTAGCGCTTGCCCGGTGGCAATCGCTTGAGGATCCTTGTCGAATCCCAACAGCCGGCCACCCGGACCGAGCTTGCTGAGAATCAACCGGCTGTGCCCGCCGCGCCCGAACGTACCGTCCAGATAGCAGCCATCAGGACGTACGGCGAGAGCCTCGACGGCTTCGTCAAGCAGTACGGTGATGTGGTTAAAGCCGCTATCAATAGTCACAGGATCAAATCACGCAGTTCATCAGGCATGGCGCCCGGTTGTTGAATAGCAGCGAGGTCAGCGGCAGAAACCGCGTTCCAGGCATCTTCGTCCCACAATTGGAACTTGTTCAGTTGGCCCACCAGCATCGCGCGCTTGTCGAGCTTGGCATACTCGCGCAGACGCGGCGGAACCAGGAAACGACCGCTGCCATCGAGCTCCAGGTCGACGGCGTTGCCAATCAGCAAGCGTTGCAGGCGGCGGTTTTCTTCACGCAAGGACGGCAGTGCGCGCAGTTTGGTTTCGATGATTTCCCACTCATCCAGAGGGTAAACGCATAAACATGGGTCAACGGCGTCGATCGTGACGATTAACTGGCCGGAACTTCGCGAAACGAGCTCGTCACGATACCGGCTCGGCATGGCGAGACGGCCTTTTGCATCGAGACTGATAGCGTTAGCTCCGCGAAACACGTCAGCGTTTCTCCAAAATTTAGCGTTTTACGCTCAAAAAACCCACTTCATGCCACTTTCCGCCACTTGCGCACACTATAGGAATGCGCCCACTGCACCGTCAAGGAGCGTATTGAAGGAAAAGCCTTATAGATCGGAGATTTAGGAGCGTTTCAGGAGGGGGAACAAGAATCTGACGTAGGAAATTTCACCTCAACCTGAGGAGGCACAGGAGGCTGCGCGCACAAGTTAAAGTAATTTATTAAGAGTAAGATTTTTTTGGTCTTAGGAACTGCGTCTGCCAGCGATTCCGGCAGGAGGGGAAAAAGGTGGAGAGTCGATCTGTAAGCCGGGTTCTGTCTTGAACAGTCATTCGTCTACGATGGCCATCACTGGACATCTTTAGCAACCTACCCGGTCCCAGCGCGGGCCACGCCTTGGGACCCTATTTGGTCTTGCTCCAAGTGGGGTTTACCTAGCCACGAACTGTTGCCAGCCGTGCGGTGCGCTCTTACCGCACCTTTTCACCCTTACCGGCGCCGAAACGCTTAGGCGGTTATTTTCTGTGGCACTTTCCGTAGGCTCACGCCTCCCAGGCATTACCTGGCACTTCGCCCTATGGAGCCCGGACTTTCCTCCCCCCCCTAATTTTCATAGAGGGCAGCGACTGTCCGATCGACTCTCCGCCGCGAAGGTTAACGGTAGAGCGCCTCCAGGACAAGCAATAAAAGCCTTGGGCCAGCCTGGAGCGCTACCCTCATTACTCCTTTTGCATGTCCAACGCGACCTGGTACAGCACATTCTTGCGCTCGCCAGTGATCTGCGCCGCCAGGGCTGCGGCGCGCTTGAGCGGCATTTCTTCGAGCAGCAGGTTCAGGATGCGCATCGCTTCGCCACTCACGGCGTCCTCGTTTTCCGGCGGCGTCCAGCCCGCCACCAAGACCACGCACTCGCCGCGCTGCTGGTTGCTGTCGTTTTCGACGAAGGTACGCAACTCGGCCAATGGCAGGCCCTTGAGGGTTTCAAAAGTCTTGGTCAACTCACGGGCCAGCAGCGCCGGACGCTCGGCGCCGAATACCTGTTCCATGTCTTGCAGGCACTCAAGAATGCGATGCGGCGCTTCATAGAAGATCAGTGTCCGCGGCTCTTCTTTTATAGCCTCCAGACGTGCACGTCGCCCCACGGCCTTGGCCGGCAGGAAACCTTCGAAGATGAAACGGTCCGACGGCAGGCCTGCCGCCGACAGCGCCGCGATCAGGGCACACGCCCCAGGCACCGGCACCACGTTGATTCCTGCTGCCCGAGCCTGGCGCACCAGATGATAGCCAGGGTCGGAAATCAGCGGCGTTCCCGCGTCGGAAATCAGCGCAACGTTGTCGCCGGCCAGCAACCGAGTAATAAAACGGCTGCCCTCATCCCGCTCGTTGTGCTCGTGACAGGCCGCCAACGGCGTGGAAATACCGAAGTGTTGCAACAGACGTTGGGAGTGGCGCGTATCTTCGGCTGCGATCAGGGCCACGTCCTGCAGGACTTTCAGCGCCCGGGCACTGATATCGTCCAGGTTGCCGATGGGCGTCGCCACCACATAAAGCGAGCCAGCGGCGGAATTCAAAGCACCTGGAGCAGTCAAAACGCACACCTCATGATGGGTAAAAACCGCCATTGTAGCGTGCGACGGCCGTCTCAGCCGTTCACATCAGCCATTGTGGCGAGGGAGCTTGCTCCCGCTCGGCTGCGCAGCAGCCGTAAAAACCTGCAATCGCATCGTGATGTAGCGGGAGCAAGCTCCCTCGCCACAGAAGCAATACCTTGTCTTTTGTGGCGTGCCGCACTCTTTGAAATACCTAAATTGATCGATTCACACCACTGACATCGCGCCCCGGCCAGTGCTTGGGTACAATTCGACGCTAATTTGATCTCGTATCAGGAACATTTACATGATCGCTTGCCTGCGGCTGCTCTCCGCCCTTTGCCTCGCTGCCCTCCTGGCGGCCTGCGCCAGTTCGCCTTCGTCCAGCCTTGGCGAACTTCCACGGACCCCGGATGCCAGTATCGAGCAGTTGCTCGAACAGGCCGCCCAAAGCAAAACCCCGGAAAAAGCCGCCCTGCTGCGCCTGAGTGCCGCCGACCTGGCCTACCGCCAGGGCAACGCCGGCCAGTCCGCACAGATCCTGCAGCAAGTCCCAATGGAACAGCTCAAGCCAGGCCAACAGATTTTCGCCAGCACGCTGTCGGCGGAACTGGCAATGACACGCAACCAGCCCAAGGCCGCGCTGACTGCCCTGAGCCATCCCAGCCTGCAACACCTGAGCGAAATGCCAGTGGAGCAGCAAGTGCGTACCGGCACCGTGCGTGCCCGCGCCCTGGAGGCCGAAGGCCAGACCCTGGCCGCCGCCAAGGAGCGGATCTTCATCGCACCACTGCTCAAGGACGACGCCGCGGCGAAAAACCACGAAGCCATCTGGACATTGATCGCCTCGTTACCCACCGACCAACTGCAACCGACCTCCAACGATGACCTCGGTGGCTGGCTGAGCCTGGCCCAGGCGGTGAAAACCGCCGGCACCCTGGAACAGCAGCAAGCGGCCATCGACCACTGGCGCGAGCAGAATCCGAAGCACCCCGCTGCCCTGCAATTGCCGACGCCGCTGGTCAAGCTCAAGGAATTGGCAAGCCAGCCACTGAGCAAGATCGCCTTGCTCCTGCCGCAGAACGGCCAGCTGGCTTCCGTCGCCAAGGCTCTGCGTGACGGTTTCATGGCTGCGCACTACCAGGCTCAACAGGCCGGGCAGAAGCCACCGAGCATCCAGCTTTATGACAGCTCCACTCTGACCTCCATGGACGAGTTCTATCGCAAGGCGCAAGCCGATGGCGTGCAACTGGTCGTGGGTCCGCTGGAAAAACCTCTGGTCAAGCAAATCAGCAGCCGCCCGCAACTGCCGATCACTACCCTCGCCCTGAACTACAGCGAAGGCGAACAAGGGCCGTCCCAGTTGTTCCAGTTCGGCCTGGCGCCTGAGGATGAAGCCCGTGAAGTGGCTCGCCGCGCCCGCGCCGACGGCCTGCACCGCGCCGCCGTCATGGTGCCGAAGAGCGAATGGGGCGACCGCGTGCTGAAGGCCTTCAGCCAGGACTGGCAAGCCAACGGCGGCACTATCGTCGCCACCGAACGCGTCGACCAGCCAGTGCAACTGGCCCAGCAGATCGCCGACATGTTCCAACTGCGCCAGAGCGAAGGTCGCGCCAAGAGCCTGCAAAGCACCGTTGGCACCAACGTCGCTGCCCAGCCGTCGCGTCGCCAGGACATCGAGTTCATTTTCCTGGCATCGACTCCGCAGCAGGCCCAGCAGATCAAGCCAACCCTGAACTTCCAGTACGCCGGTGACGTGCCGGTCTATGCGACATCTCTGGTGTTCAGCGCCAGCGGCGACCAGAACCAGTACAACGACATGAACGGCATCCGCTTCTGCGAAACCCCCTGGCTGCTCGACGCTAACGACCCGCTGCGCAAACAGGTCACTGCCCAATGGCCGCAGGCCGGCGGCACCCTGGGCCGGCTGTACGCGATGGGCGCAGACGCCTATCGCCTGGCACCGCGCCTGGGCCAGCTCAAGACCCTGCCGGACAGCCGCATCGAAGGTTTGACAGGCAGTCTGGCGGTGTCGGCATCCCAACGTGTACAGCGTCAATTGCCCTGGGCCGAGTTCGTCAACGGCCAGGTCCAGCGCCTGCCGGACACCCAGCGCTGATGCCTGAGCGATCACGCCAGCAAAGCGGACGAGATGCCGAGGGCCTGGCCCTCGCGCATCTCCAGCAGCAAGGCCTGCGGCTGGTGGCGCAGAACTGGTTGTGCAAACGCGGCGAGCTTGATCTGGTCATGCTTGATGGCGATACAGTAGTATTCGTTGAAGTCCGTTACAGAAAAAATACCCAATGGGGTGGCGCGCTCGATAGCATCGACGCGCGCAAACGCCAGAAGCTTATTTTTGCCGCGCAATATTTCCTGCAACGCGAATCCCGCTGGGCTGATCACCCCTGCCGTTTCGACGTGGTTGCCATCGACAGCAATGCCGATCAGTTGAACTGGCTGCAGAACGCCTTCGACAGTTGAACGTCAATGTTCATGACGAACCGAACCGGATACTTCCACCCAATTTTTGCTCTTTGCTTTGCGCGCCGCACACGTTTGTGCCGATAAGTCGCGCCACTTAAGGTCACACAGATGGACATGCAATCGCGAATTCGCAAGCTCTTCCAGGCCAGCATCGATACCAAGCAACAGGCGATGGACGTACTTGCACCGCACATCGAGCAAGCCAGCCAGGTGATGGTCAATGCGCTGCTCAACGAGGGCAAGATGCTTTCGTGCGGCAATGGCGGCTCGGCCGGCGACGCCCAGCACTTCTCCTCGGAGCTGCTCAACCGCTTCGAGCGCGAGCGCCCTAGCCTGCCGGCCATTGCACTGACCACCGACAGCTCGACGATCACCTCGATCGCCAACGACTACAGCTACAACGAAGTCTTCTCCAAACAGATCCGCGCCTTGGGCCAACCCGGCGATGTACTGTTGGCGATTTCCACCAGCGGCAACTCGGCCAATATTATTCAAGCGATCCAGGCCGCACATGATCGCGAAATGATTGTCGTAGCATTGACCGGTCGTGACGGTGGCGGCATGGCTTCACTGCTGCTGCCCGAAGATGTCGAGATTCGCGTACCGGCCACTGTCACCGCACGTATCCAGGAAGTCCACCTGCTGGCGATCCATTGCCTTTGCGACTTGATCGACAGCCAACTGTTCGGGAGTGAAGAATGACCCCTAATCGCCTCGGCCTTCTGGCCCTGACCCTGTGCCTTGGCATCAGCGGCTGCACCTCGGTGGTTAACGCCAGCCGGGAAGCGCCGATCGAAGATGACCGCGGCACCCGCACCTTCGGCAGCAAGATCGATGACTCGCTGATCGAAACCAAGGCCGGCGTGAATATCGCCAAGGCCGACCCGGACCTGGACAACAACTCGCACATCGTCGTCACCAGCTTCAACGGTGTCGTGCTGCTGGCCGGCCAGACCCCACGCGCCGACCTCAAGGCCAAGGCCGAACAGGCCGCCAGCGCCGTGCAACGGGTCAAGACGGTGCATAACGAGTTGCAGGTGCTGCAACCTTCCTCGCTGCTGGCGCGTCAGAACGATGCCTGGCTGACCACCAAGATCAAGACTCAGATGCTCACCGACGCGAGCATTCCTGGTTCGCGGATCAAGGTTGTGACTGAGAATGGCATTGTTTATCTGCTGGGGTTGCTGACCAAGCAGGAGGCTGCCCAGGCGACCAATCTGGTGCAAGGGGTGTCCGGGGTGCAGAAGATCGTGAAGTTGTTTGAGTATATTGATTGAGGGTGGTTGTGGTTCTTGATGCTGGGCTTGGCTTGGCTTGGCTTGGCTTGGCTTGGCTTGGCTTGGCTTGGCTTGGCTTGGCTGGAAAAACGGTGCTTCTTCATATAGGAGGGGCGCCGTTTTTTTTGATTGGTTGGTGTGTATATCCGTTTCTGCGGTAACGGCTGCTTAGGGTTCCGCCCTGACGGCGGGTCACTTTCGAAAAGCGCGAAAGTAACCAAAGCGCTCTTGCCCCACCACTGGGCACCTCGCTTACGCTCGGCGTTCCCTCACTCCGGCATTGCTCCGTGGGCCCGCCGCGATGGGCCCTCCATGGCCCTGCGCGGCTAACCCGGCATCCATGCCGGGTTGCCCACTACGCAATGCCTGCGTTCGGCCCTTGTGGTTAACGGGGCGCTCAAGATCAAAAGCAAAGCAAAAGCAAAAGCAAAAGCAAAAGCGAGGCGGCCTGGCGGCCGGCCTGTTTCTACGACTGCACCTCAATCCAACTGTGGGAGCGGGCTTGCCCGCGAAGGCGGCCTCACAGCCGACCTATCTCTCCCGGCTGTACTCCGATCCATTGTGGAGCGAGCCTGCTCGCGATTGCGGTGCCCCAGTCAACATCAATGCTGCTGACCCGACGCCATCGCGAGCAAGCTCGCTCCCACCGGGAATCTGAGGTAGGTGCTAGGTGTGTATGTACTGAAAATCTCATGTGGGAGCGGGCTTGCCCGCGAAGGCGGCCTCACAGCCGACCTATCTCTCCCGGCTGTACTCCGATCCGTTGTGGGAGCGAGCCTGCTCGCGATTACGCTGTGTCAGTCAACATCAATGCTGCTGACCTGACGCTATCGCGAACAGGCTCGCTCCCACCGGGAATCTGAGGTGGGTGCTAGGTGTGTATGTACTGAAAATCTCATGTGGGAGCGGGCTTGCTCGCGATTACGGTGTGTCAGTCAATATCAATGCTGCTGACCTGACGCTATCGCGAACAAGCTCGCTCCCACAGAAGGCCGGATGCTGAGTGCTAACTTACTTGGCTGTTAACGGCTATCGTGGGTCGACGTTATCCAGCACCTGGTTCGCCAGCAATGAACTCAGTTCGATCAACTGTTGAATGTCAAGTGCCAGGCTACGCCGTGAGCCTTCCAGGTCGAAGGCGAGTTCGTCGACCATGGCATCCGCCGAGGCCAGGGTTTCGCTGAGGTTGGCGAGTAGACATTCGTTATCGAGACCTTTCACGACCGTGAATACCTGGCCCGGTTTTGGCGCGTCTTGGGATTTATCCGGCTTCGGCAGTAAGTAGTGATCAAGCACGCGTTTCGTGACTTCGTCTTGCTGCTTGGCTTTGGATTTTGCGGATTGTGCGGTGGAGGCTGCTTCTGGGGGATTCGGAGTAATTTTGTACATTGAATATTTCCTTCAGTAGGGCCGCAACCGCATCGCTACTAAACGAAATGGCGGCAGCTGTGCGCAAGTTAGTAGACCGGTGAAATACACAAAGCCCGGCGCGCCCGAAGGCGCCATGCGCACAGCTACCATTGAGTGCAGGCAAATGCCCGACTGATGAGACTCGTGCAACCGTCGTGTATTTCCTGGGCTACTAAACCCGACCACTGATGGGCAGTGGCAGGAAAGACAATAAAATCCAGGGACAAGGCGCACAAGCGGGCGGATTCTGGCGTAGTTGTAGGCAAAGGCGCAAGGATATGTGGGTTACGCGGGGAAAATGCTCAGGTTGAACATTCATCTGAAGGCGCAGGACTACCCTGTGGCGAGGGAGCTTGCTCCCGCTCGGCGGCGTAGCCGTCGTGGGGTGGGTTCAGGTGGTTTACCTGGGGGAATGCGTTGTTGGTTTTGGGGCGGCTTCGCCGCCCAGCGGGAGCAAGCTCCCTCGCCACAAGGGGTAGGTGTGGAAATTCAGCGCTGTGCTGAGCCATGGCATTCGTTCCACTGGGATACAACCCTGAGAGATAGGTTGGCTGCCAGGCCGCCATCGCGAGCAAGCTTTGCTCCCACATGAAATCTTCAGTACATACAAATCTTGGCCCACCTCAGATCCCCTGCGGGAGCGCGGTACAGCTGGTAGAGATGAGCCGGCTGCCAGGCCGTCTCGCGAGCAGGCTCGCTCCCACAGGGGATCGCAGGTGTACTCAGAATTTGTGTCCGGCACAGATCCAACTGTGGGAGCGGGCTTGCTCCGGGCGGCGATCCGACGAAGGCGGTGGTTCAGCGACATTTATGGCGACTGGCACGGCCTCTTCGCGAGCAAGCCCGCTCCCACAGGGTTCAGGTACAGCCGGAAAGTCAGGCCGGCCGTTAGGCCGCCTCGCTTTTGCTTTGCTTTGCTTTGGCTTTTGATCTTGGACGCCCCATCAACCACAAGGGCCGAACGCAGGCATTGCGTAGTGGGCAACCCGGCATGGATGCCGGGTTAGCCGCGCAGGGCCATGGAGGGCCCATCGCGGCGGGCCCACGGAGCAATGCCGGAGTGAGGGAACACCTCGCCTTGGCGAGGTGCCCAGTGGTGGGGCGAGGCGCTTTTGGTTACTTTTGGCGCCTTTTCAAAAGTGACCCGCCGTCAGGGCGGAACCCTAAGTGGCCGTTACCAAAGAAACGGATACACACACAAATCCCACCGAAAACTACTAGCCCCGCTACTTCACCACCTTAAGACTAGGCCGCCCACTAGGCCGCGGCGGCTCATCATCCGGTGGCGGCAGATCATCATCCGCCTCGTACTCATCCTCGCCATCCACCGGCGCTTCCAGCTCAAACACCATGCCCTGGCCATTCTCCCGGGCATAAATCCCCAGGATCGAAGCAATAGGCACATACAGCGTGTGCGGCACACCGCCAAAGCGGCCTTCGAAGCTAACGGCATCGTTGTCCATGTGCAAATGACGCACAGCAGCCGGCGACACGTTCAGGACGATCTGCCCGTCATTGGCAAAGCCCTGCGGCACCTGCACCGATGGATACTCGGCGTTGACCAGCATGTGCGGGGTGCAATCGTTGTCCACAATCCACTCGTAGAGCGCGCGGACCAGATAAGGTCGACTGGAGTTCATAGCGGCTCCTTAAGCCTCAGCGCATGTCGCGTTCGACACCAGACAGACTCGCCTGGAAAGCCTCACGCGCAAATTGGCGCTCCATATAATCAAGCAGCGGCTTGGCAGGCCGCGGCAGTTCGATACCCAGAATCGGCAAACGCCAGAGTATGGGCAATAGGCAGCAATCCACCAGACTTTGTTCCTCACTGAGGAAAAACGGCTTGTCGATGAACAGCGGCGACACGCCCGTCAGGCTTTCGCGCAACTCTTTACGCGCCACCACTCGCGCCGGCTCCTTGGTCCGCGGATCCAGGATCAGGTCCACCAACCCACACCAGTCGCGCTGGATGCGATGCATCAGCAAACGACTGTTGGCACGCGCGACAGGGTACACCGGCAGCAGGGGCGGATGCGGATAACGCTCATCCAGGTATTCCATCACTACGGTCGATTCCCACAGGGCCAGGTCGCGATCGACCAGTGTGGGCAGACTGCCGTAAGGGTTCACCTCGATCAGCTTCGGCGGCTGGCGGCCGGTTTCGACGTAAATGATCTCGGCGCTGACACCCTTCTCTGCCAGTACGATGCGTACCCGGTGGGAATAGTGGTCGGCGGGGTCGGAGTAACAGGCCAACCGATTGGTCACGCCCATGGCGATCCTCCTCGCTTGTTGAAATTATCGAAAAACGGAAAAACGAGCGCGCCCAGAGGGTGTCTCCCGTAACGCCTGGCCGACCAGGCTCGTTACACTTTCAGAGACGCCCTTGGGCGCGCACGATTAACAGCAACGGCTTACAGCTTTATCAATGTACGTCTTTCCAGTATTCACGCTTGAGCAGATAAGCGAATACGAAGAAGAACGCCAGGTACAGCAATACATAGGTACCGATGCGCTGATGCTCCAGCTTCACCGGGTTGGCCGAGTAGGCCAGGAAGGTCACCAGGTTCTTGACCTTCTCGTCGAACTGCTCCGGGGTCAGGCTGCCGGTGTTTGGCACAATGGTCAACTGATCGCAGGCTTCGTGAGTCAAAGCAGTGCCGGTCAGCGGGTCATATTGCTTTTTACCACCCTCGACAACCTGGACCTGCTTGCAGCCTACCACTTGGCGACCCTGCAGGCCGACCAGGACGTTAGGCATGCCGACGTTCGGGAAAACCTTGTTGTTCACGCCCCAAGGACGCGCAGGATCTTCGTAGAACGAACGCAGGTAACCGTAGAGCCAGTCGGTGCCACGTACACGGGCGACCAGAGTCAGGTCCGGCGGTGCAGCGCCGAACCAGGTCTTGGCATCGGCCGGCTGCATGCCGATGTTCATGTGGTCGCCCAGCTTGGCACCGGTGAACACCAGCTTCTCGAGCATCAGATCGTGAGGGATCCCCAGGTCATCGGCCACGCGCTCGTAGCGCTGGAACTTGGCACTGTGGCAACCCATGCAGTAGTTGGCGAAGGTCCGGGCGCCATCCTGCATGGCGGCTTTATCGGACACGTCGATGTCGACTTGTTCCAGCTCTGGACCACCGTGTTCGGCCGCGAAGGACAAGACAGGCATGGCAGCAAGAATCAGTACAGCGAATAGTTTTTTCATCAGCCAGTCACCCTTTCCGGAACCGGTTTGGTCTTCTCGAGCCGGGTATAGAACGGCATCAGAATGAAGTAGGCGAAGTACAGGAAGGTGCAAACCTGCGATAGCAACGTACGCTCCGGTGTCGGCGCCAATACGCCCAGCACACCCAGGATCACGAACGCGATGCAGAACACCACCAGCCAGATCTTGCTCAGCCAACCCTTGTAGCGCATCGACTTGACAGGACTGCGATCCAGCCACGGCAGGACGAACAGTACGGCGATGGCCGCGCCCATGGCGATGACGCCCAGCAGCTTGTCCGGAATGGCCCGCAGAATCGCGTAGAACGGCGTGAAGTACCAGACCGGGGCAATGTGCTCAGGGGTCTTGAAGGCGTTCGCCTGCTCGAAGTTCGGCTTCTCGAGGAAGTACCCGCCCATCTCAGGGAAGAAGAACACGATGGAACAGAAGATGAACAGGAAGACCACCACGCCGACGATGTCTTTCACGGTGTAGTACGGATGGAAAGCGATGCCATCCAGCGGCACGCCGTTCTCATCCTTGTGTTTCTTGATGTCCACGCCATCGGGGTTGTTCGAACCGACTTCGTGCAGCGCCAGGATGTGCAGCACCACCAGACCCAGAATCACGATCGGCAGGGCCACCACATGCAGGGCGAAGAAGCGGTTCAGGGTAATACCGGAGATCAGGTAGTCACCACGGATCCACTGGGTCAGGTCGTTGCCGATGACTGGAATCGCACCGAACAGCGAGATGATCACCTGGGCGCCCCAGTAGGACATCTGGCCCCATGGCAGCAGGTAACCCATGAAGGCTTCGGCCATCAACGCCAGGTAGATCAGCATGCCGAACACCCACACCAGCTCACGCGGTTTCTGGTACGAACCGTAGAGCAGGCCACGGAACATATGCAGGTAGACCACGATGAAGAACGCCGAGGCGCCGGTGGAGTGCAACAGGCGCAGGATCGAACCATACTCGACGTCGCGCATGATGTATTCGACGGAGGCAAACGCCTCTTCCGCCGAAGGGGTGTAGCTCATGGTCAGCCAGACACCGGTGACGATCTGGTTGACCAGAACGAGCAGCGCCAGGGAGCCAAAGAAGTAGAAGAAGTTGAAGTTTTTCGGAGCGTAATATTTGCTGAGATGGTCTTCCCACATCTTGGTCGCGGGGAAGCGCGCATCAACCCAATCCATGAATTTGCTCATCACGCTTTCTCCGTGTCGACGCCAATGACAATGAGGTCATCGGTTTCATAGGAATGCGGGGGAACTGGCAGGTTCAGCGGTGCAGGCTGAGATTTGTAGACGCGACCGGCCAGGTCGTAGTGAGAGCCGTGGCAAGGGCAGAAATAGCCACCGACCCAATCCTTGCCCAGGTCGGCAGGGGCTACTTCAGGACGGAACGTTGGTGAGCAACCCAAGTGCGTGCAGATCCCGATCAGCAGCAGGATTTCCGGCTTGATCGAACGCGTTTCAGGATTGACGTATTCCGGTTGGGTCGAGTTCTTGGAGGAAGGGTCGGACAGCTGGCCCTCGATCTTTTTCAGATTCCCCAGGATTTCCTCTGTACGGCGGACGATGAACACCGGCTGGCCGCGCCATTCAGCAATCATCTGCTGGCCTGGCTCGATCTTGCTGACGTTCACTTTCACCGGTGCACCTGCAGCTTTCGCCTTGGCACTGGGAAACCATGACCCCACGAACGGGACCGCAGCCCCCACCGCCCCTGCAGCACCCACCACGGATGTGGCTGCTACCAGGAAGCGACGCCGGCCTGCATTCACGCCGTCATTGCTCATTCAGTCCTCTCCCATCAGCTTTGTGGCCTGTTAGATCAGGCGTCTACTAAGTAAAAATCTGAACTTATAAAAATTTTGCCGAATGGTAATGAAAACCCCCAATTCTGACAAGGTAATTACCAAGCGGCCAAACCGCCAGGCCTTGTAGTATAGGGGCTCTACGAATGTGGCAAGTTGTCACAGAGCAATTATTTCGCCCATAAAAAAACGCCCGGCTCCGTGAGGAACTGGGCGTTTTGTGAAAGCGGAAGCGAAATTAACGCTTCGAGTACTGCGGACGCTTACGCGCTTTACGCAGACCGACTTTCTTACGTTCAACTTCGCGAGCATCGCGAGTCACGAAGCCAGCTTTGCGCAGGGCGCTACGCAGGGTTTCGTCGTAGTCCATCAGGGCGCGAGTGATGCCGTGGCGGATTGCGCCAGCCTGGCCACTTACACCACCACCGATAACGGTGACGTAGATGTCGAATTTTTCGACGGTCTCGGTCAGTTCCAGCGGCTGACGAACTACCATGCGGGCAGTTTCGCGACCGAAGAAGTTATCCAGGGAGCGGTTGTTGATGGAGATGTTACCAGTGCCCGGACGCAGGAAAACGCGTGCGGTTGCAGTCTTGCGACGGCCAGTGCCGTAATTTTGAGTCGCCGACATAATGAACTATTCCGTTAAAACTTCAGTTCTTGGGGCTGCTGAGCAGTATGAGGGTGAGCAGCGCCCGCATAAACCTTCAGCTTACGATACATGTCGCGACCCAGCGGGTTCTTAGGCAGCATGCCTTTAACCGCGGTCTCGATCACGCGCTCAGGGGCTTTGGCGATCAGCTTTTCAAAGTTGATCGACTTGATGCCGCCAGGAAAACCGGAGTGGGAGTAGTACATTTTGTCAGTGGTTTTAGCGCCAGTAACACGTACTTGCTCAGCGTTGATGACGACGATGTAGTCACCGGTGTCGACGTGAGGGGTGTACTCAGGCTTGTGCTTGCCACGCAGACGGCTCGCGATTTCGGTGGCCAGACGACCCAGGGTCTGACCAGCAGCGTCGACGACAAACCAGTCGCGCTTTACTGTTTCCGGTTTAGCAGTAAAAGTTTTCATTCTTTATAGCCTCAGGGGCCGCCCTGTAAATTAGACGGCGGATCTTACTGAATAGTGCGTACTTTGACAAGTCAAAGGCAGCCGGATACAGACGCTTTCGGGGGCTCGGGTCGGCGCGTCCGTTCAACGGCAAGATTCTTCGGCGGCGGCGCATCACTTCCACTGCAGAAAGAGGTGCGCAATTATGCAGATTGCGAAAAATATTTCAACCTGCTTTTATGATTGTTTTGCCCAAGGAGCTCCACGATGGACTATCGCCAGCTAGGCCGTACCGATCTGAATGTGAGCGCCCTGTGCCTCGGAACCATGACCTGGGGTGAGCAGAACAGCGAAGCCGAGGCCTTCGCCCAGATCGAACGCGCCAAGGCAGCCGGCATCAATTTCATCGACACCGCCGAGATGTACCCGGTGCCGCCGAAAGCCGAGACCTATGCCACCACCGAACGCTACATCGGTAATTATTTCAAGAGCCGCGGCGACCGCGCCGACTGGATCCTGGCGAGCAAGATCGCCGGCCCCGGCAACACCATCGACTACATCCGTGACAAAAATCTCAAGCACAACCGCCGTCACATCGTCGAAGCCGTGGACGCCAGCCTCAAGCGCCTGCAGACCGACTGGATCGATCTTTACCAGTTGCACTGGCCGGAACGCAGCACCAATTTCTTCGGCCAGCTTGGCTACAAGCACAATGCCGACGAAACGTTTACGCCGCTGGAAGAAACCCTCGAAGCCCTGGATGAACAGGTCCGCGCCGGCAAGATCCGCCACATCGGCCTGTCCAACGAAACGCCGTGGGGCACCATGAAGTTCCTGGCCCTGGCCGAAGCCCGTGGCTGGCCGCGAGCCGTGTCGATCCAGAACCCCTACAACCTGCTCAACCGCAGCTTCGAGGTCGGCCTGTCGGAAATCGCCATTCGTGAACAGTGCGGCCTGCTGGCTTACTCCCCCCTGGCGTTCGGTTTCCTGTCTGGCAAGTATGAAGGCGGCGCCCGCCCGGCCAAGGGCCGGCTGACGCTGTACAGCCGCTTCATGCGCTACTTCAATCCACAGTCGGAAGCCGCGTGCAGCCGTTACGTGGCCCTGGCCCGCGAGCATGGCCTGGACCCGGCGCAGATGGCCCTGGCGTTCGTGACCCAACAGCCGTTCGTGACCAGCAACATCATTGGCGCCACGACCCTGGAGCAACTGGACAGCAACATCGAAAGCGTCGGCCTGAAGCTGTCGGATGAGGTCCTGGCGGGGATCGAGGCGATCCACAAGGACCATCCGAACCCTGCTCCTTGATCACCCAGTAAAAAGCCTTCGCGAGCAAGCCCGCTCCCACAGGAGTCCTGCGTCGATCACCAAAGAGTGTTCAGACCCAATCCCCTGTGGGAGCGGGCTTGCTCGCGAAGACGATCTTGAATTCACCCTGGATCAAAGCGCCCGCGCAATAATCTCCTTCATGATTTCATTGGTCCCGGCGTAGATCCGCTGCACCCGCGCATCCGCCCATGCCCGGGCGATCGGGTATTCCCACATGAAGCCGTAGCCGCCGTGCAGTTGCACGCATTCGTCGAGCACCTTGCATTGCAGGTCAGTGCCCCAGTATTTAGCCATCGCCGCCGTCGGCACATCCAGCTTGCCCTGCAGGTGCAGTTCCAGGCAGCGGTCGATGAAGACCCGGCCAATCTGGATCTCGGTGGCCATTTCCGCCAACTTGAAACGGGTGTTCTGAAAGTCCGCGATGGATTTGCCGAATGCCTTGCGATCACGGGTGTAATCCAGGGTCCATTGCAACGCCGCTTCGGCCGAAGCCAGTCCACCGATAGCCACCGTCAGGCGTTCCTGGGGCAGCTCCTGCATCAGGTAGGCAAAGCCCATTCCGGCCTGCCCCAGAAGATTTTCCTTCGGCACTCGGACATCCTGAAAGAACAATTCCGACGTGTCCTGGGCCTTCATTCCGACCTTTTCCAGGCGTTTGCCTTTCTCGAAGCCTGGCGTGCCCGCCTCCACCAGGAACAGGCTGGTGCCCTTGGCGCCGGCCTTGGGATCGGTCTTGGCCACCACAATTACCAGGTCGGCCAGGAAGCCATTGGTGATAAAGGTTTTCGAGCCGTTGATGACATAGTCGTCACCGTCCAGCACCGCGGTGGTTTTCACGCCTTGCAAATCGGAACCAGCGCCCGGCTCGGTCATGGCGATGGCCGTGACCATTTCGCCGGACACCAGCTTGGGCAGGTACTTGTGCTTCAGCGCCTCGCTGCCGTAGTGCAGGATGTACGGCGCGACAATGTCGGAATGCAATGAAAAGCCGATCCCGGTCAGTCCCAGGCGACCGATTTCCTCGATCACCACGGTGCTGTAGAGGAAGTCTGCGTCCAGTCCGCCATAAACCTCCGGCAGATGGGAGCACAACATCCCCGCCTCCCCCGCCTTGTTCCAGAGCTGGCGATCGACATGACCCTGTTTTTCCCACTGACCGTGGTACGGCACGGCCTCTTTTTCGAGGAAGGTTCGTACACTCTGGCGAAATAATTCGTGCTCGGGACTGAACAGTGTTCTTGGGATCATGGCGCACCTTGGGTCAGGGTTGGGCGTGTTTTCCCACAGAGCCTAAGCCTGCGATGTACAACAGGACACTGGACACATCCGACAAAAAATAAGACGATCCAGCCGTCTAATGACCACTTTCCCCTATAAAAACAAGATTAATTATGTCCATGCACGCCTCCACGCCCCTGCGGCGCGTCAGCATCCTGGCAATCGACCGGGTTTTCGCTTTCACCCTCATGCAAGCCAAAGACTTCTTTCATCTGGCCAGCCTGCGCTATGGCAAACAACTGGGCCAGGGCCTGACGCCGGCATTCGAAATCCGCCTGGTCAGCCCCGACGGCAAACCGGTGAACAGCTTCAGCGATGTGGTCATGCCGGTGGACGGCGGCCTGGAAGACACCGATGTCATTATCCTTCCGGCCTTCTGGGATGACTTCCAGACCCTCTGCCAGCGCTACCCACAGATCCTGCCCTGGCTGCGCGAACAACACGCGCGCGGCGCCGTTCTCTGCGGCGAAGCCACCGGGGTGTTCTGGCTGGCCGAGGCCGGGCTGCTCGACGGCAAGGAAGCGACCACCTACTGGCGCTTCTTCAACGCCTTCAAGGAACGTTTCCCGCAAGTCCACTTGAACCAGGACAAGCACCTGACCGACGCCGACAATCTGTTCTGCGCCGGCGGCACGACCTCGGCGTGCGATCTTTACATTTACCTGATCGAACGCTTCTGCGGCGCCAACATTGCCCAGGCCGTGGCGCGGGATATTTTGTACGAGGTGCAGCGCAGCTATTCCCCCGGAAGGATCGGCTTCGGCGGACAGAAGCTGCATCAGGACGTGATCATCCTGCAGATCCAGCACTGGCTCGAAGAGCACTTCGCCGACAAATTCCGCTTCGAAGACGTCGCCAGGGAACACGGCATGAGCATCCGCAATTTCATGCGCCGCTTCCAGACCGCCACCGGAGACAAGCCGCTGCATTACCTGCAACGACTGCGGATCGAAACCGCCAAGGGTCTGCTGTCCGGCAGCCGCAAGAGCATCAAGACCATCAGCTATGAAGTCGGCTACGACGATGCGAGCTTTTTCGCACGGCTGTTCCGGCAACATACCGACCTGTCGCCGAACCAGTACCGGCAGCAGTTTCAGCGGGCGGCGTGAACGGAGCTGAACACAAACCTCTGTGGGAGCGGGCTTGCTCGCGAAGGCGGTGTATCAGCTACACATGTATTGGCTGACAAACCGCTTTCGCGAGCAAGCCCGCTCCCACAAAACATAAAAAAGGCCTGCATATGCAGGCCTTTTTTATGTTGAGAAACGCTTAAGGCTTATGCGCCCGCGCCAGGAATTCGTGGGACTGCATTTCCAGCAACCGACTCAGGGTCCGCTGGAATTCGAACGTCAGGCGACCGCCGGTATAGAGGTCCTTGAGCTCAACTTCGGCCGAAATGATCAGCTTCACGTTACGGTCATAGAACTCGTCGACCATGTTGATAAAGCGCCGGGCGATGTCGTCGGTGGTGACGCTCATTTGTTCCACACCACTGAGCAGCACAGCGTGGAAGATCTTGCCCAGTTCGATGTAGTCGTTCTGGCTGCGGGGGCCGTCGCACAGTTCGCGGAAGTCGAACCAGGCCACGTCGTCGCAGGTACGGATCGCGCGGATTTCACGGTTCTCGATGATCAGCACGTCGTTCTCGACAGCCTGGGTGCATTCCGGCGTCAGGGCGCGGAAGCTCTTGCGCAGGCTTTCTTCAGCGGCGGCATCCAGGGGAAAGTGGAACAGCTCCGCTTGCTCCAGGTGACGCAGGCGATAGTCGACGCCGCTGTCGACGTTGACGATTTCGGTGTGTTCCTTGATCAGCGCGATGGCCGGCAGGAAGCGCGCCCGTTGCAGACCGTCCTTGTACAGGCCGTCCGGCACGATGTTGGACGTGGCGACCAGGGTCACGCCGTTCTTGAACAGCTCTTCCATCAAGGTGCCGAGGATCATCGCGTCGGTGATGTCGGACACGAAGAATTCATCGAAGCAGATCACCCGCGTCTCGCTGGCGAAACGCTTGGCGATGATGGTCAGCGGGTTCTTCTCGCCACCCAGGGTCTTCATCTCCTCGTGCACGCGTTTCATGAAACGGTGGAAGTGCGTCCGGGTCTTTTCCTTGAAGGGCAGCGCCTCGAAGAACGTGTCCACCAGGTAGGTCTTGCCACGGCCCACGCCGCCCCAGAAATACAGGCCCTTGACCGGCGCCTGGTCTTTTTTGCCGAACAGTTTGCCCAACAGCCCAGGCTTGTTGTTCGACGCGGCGATCAGGTCGTCGTACAGGCGCTGCAAATGGCGCACGGCCGTTTCCTGGGCTGCGTCGTGGAAGAACTCCGGGCGTTTCAGATCTGCTTGATATCGTTCTAGGGGCGTCATATTCGTTAGCAAGGCAACAAAAACGGGCCGACACTGTAGCGACGGCCCAGAGGAATGGCAATCGGCCCATAGGCGGGCCGATGATCGGATGACGCGACGGATCAGTCCTGGGCGGGCGTCAGGGCAACGCGCAACGCATCGACGGCGGCGTCTCGGGCAGCGCCGTCGGCGAAGGTCGGGCTGTCCGCCACGCATTCACCGTCGACCCAGACGCTGAAACTCAGTTCGTCGCTGCGCACGTCCAATGGCCGGCCGGCTTGCAGTTGCTTGGTGACCTGGCCTGCGGTCTTGCCATCGGCGAAGTGACGGGACAGCAACAATTGCTCGCCGCCAGCCGCCAGCAGACGGAAGCGGAAACCGCCGTCGTCTTCACGGAAGCTGACGAAGCGTGCCGCCTTGGCAGCCTTCTTCTTGGTGCTGGCCGCTACCTGGACCTGGCTGACGAACGAGCGCAGGCCAACGGCTTCACGCAGTTCGTTGAGAAACGGTGTCGCCACGGCCCGGGCTTTCTTCGCGCCCAGTTGCAGGATGTCTTCCAGGTCTGCCGGACGCTCGATCAGCTGATGGTAGCGTTCGCGGGCTTCACCCAACTGATTGTCGAGCAACTGGAACAGGCGATTCTTGGCTTCGCCCCAACCCAGGCCTTGTAGCAATTCACTGCGGAACTCGGCCGATTTCGCCGGGGTGGCGAAGGCCTGGTACAGCGTGAACAGGTGCGAGTTGTCCGGATCCTTGGCTTCGCCCGGCGCACGGGAGTCAGTGACGATCCGCGAGATCGCGTCCTTCATGTCCTTGGCGCTGCTGAACAACGGGATGGTGTTGTCGTAGCTCTTGGACATCTTGCGGCCATCGAGGCCCGGCAGCGTGGCGACGCTTTCTTCGATCAGCGCCTCGGGCATGGTGAAGAACTCCTTGCCCTGGCCGAACAGGTGGTTGAAGCGCTGGCCGATGTCGCGAGCCATTTCCACGTGCTGGATCTGATCGCGACCGACCGGCACTTTGTGGGCGTTGAACATCAGGATGTCGGCGGCCATCAGCACCGGGTAGCTGTACAGCCCCATGGTGATGCCAGCGTCCGGGTCTTCGCCGGCCTCGACGTTCTTGTCCACCGAGGCCTTGTAGGCGTGGGCGCGGTTGAGCAGGCCCTTGGCGGCGACACAGGTCAGCAGCCAGGTCAGTTCCGGGATCTCAGGGATGTCGGACTGGCGATAGAACGTCACGCGGTCCACGTCCAGGCCACCGGCCAGCCAGGTGGCGGCGATTTCCAGGCGCGAACGCTGGATACGCAGCGGGTCGTCGCACTTGATCAGGGCGTGGTAGTCGGCCAGGAAGTAGAACGAATCGGCGTTGCTGTCACGGCTGGCGAGGATCGCCGGACGGATGGCACCGGCGTAGTTGCCCAGGTGCGGAGTGCCGGTGGTGGTGATGCCGGTCAGGATGCGGGTACGAGTCGTCATGGGTTATCGCTTGTCAGACTGCTGTCAATTCGAGAGGCGCGGCAGGAGCAGATCCTTGAGATCGGTCAGCTTGCCATGGAAAAAGTGTCCGCATTCTGCCACTTTCAGCAGCTCATGGGGGCGTTGGAGCGTGTCGGACCATTCGTAGACGAGCTTGGGATCGACCACTTCGTCGTTTTCCGGCTGGATCACCGCCAGCTCACCGCCCATCGGCAGGGGTGACTGCTCGTTCAGGCGCATCACCGCCGGGGCCACCATGAACAGCTGCTTGAGTGCCTGGCCCTGGGCTTCCAGGCGCCCGCCCAGGCTGGCGGCGACAAACCCACCGAAGGAAAAGCCGAGCAAGGTCAGCGGCAGTTGCGGGTATTTCTCCAGCAACCATGCGGCGGCGGCCTGGGCATCGTCCACTTCGCCGCTGCCCATGTCATGGCTGCCGGCGCTGGCGCCGACCCCACGATAATTGAAACGCAACGTAACCAGGCCGGCATCGCGGGCGGTGCGTTGCAGGGTCGAGACCACTTTATTGAGCATGGTCCCGCCCTGTACCGGGTTGGGGTGACAGATCAGCGCCAGGCCACGGGGGGCCTCGCTGTCCAGGTACAAGGCTTCCAGTTGGCCGACCGGGCCATCGATGACTACAGGGGTTTCGCGCATAAGCAAGGGGTGAACTCCGTGACCCCGAATAGGGTCGACTCGTCTAGCTAAAAGTCTGTGCCTGGCATGATTGCGATGTTCTTCGCGGTATACAGCGCAGGTCCGAGCCGTTAACGTAAAGCAAAGCCGTTTATAGAGGAAGGACTCGTGGAACACTCGCTCTTAGTTTGGTTGTTGCCGACTCTTGCCCTGGTCGCGGGTGTCGCCATTGGATTCCTGCTTGCCCGACTGCTGCCCAACGCGGTGCCTAACAGCACGCAACGTCAGCTGGACGACATCCAGGAACGTTTCGACAGTTATCAGAATGAAGTGGTCACCCACTTCAACAGCACCGCAGCCCTGGTGAAAAAACTCACCCAGAGCTATCAGGACGTACAGGATCATTTGTCCGATGGCGCCAACCGTCTGGCCCTGGACGAGCAGACCCGCCAACGCCTGCTGGCCGCCCTGCACGCAGACGCCGGCCAGGCCCCACGGGAACGCCTGACCCCGCCCAGAGAGGTCCAGGAACCCCCTCGTGACTACGCCCCCAAGGCCCCCAATTCGCCCGGCATGCTCGATGAGCATTACGGTTTGAAGAAGTAGCGCTCCAAGCGACACCAGAAGCCCGCCCGGTCAGTTGACCCGGCGGGCTTTTCTTTGCCCTCGATTCACTGTGGGAGCGAGCCTGCTCGCGATGACGCTGGCACATTCAGCATCACCGACACAGACACACCGCTTTCGCGAGCAAGCTCGCTCCCACACTGGATCGCCATTTGACACAAATCCTGCGCACCCCACAGATCACCTGTGGGAGCGGGCTTGCTCGCGAAGACGGCGGCACATTCAACATCACCGGACACAGACACACCGCTTTCGCGAGCAAGCTCGCTCCCACACTGGATCTCCATTTAACGCAAATCCTGCGCACCACACAGATCACCTGTGGGAGCGAGCCTGCTCGCGATGACGTCAGCACATTCAGCATCACCGACACAGACACACCGCTTTCGCGAGCAAGCTCGCTCCCGCACCGGGAATGAGTAGCAGACATAAAAAACGGGGGGCCATGTTTCCATGGCCCCCCGTTTCACTGACGCTCAAGCATCAGGGGTATTGCTGATAGGTCTGCCCCTGCTGCTGAGGCGCCTGGTAGTTCTGCCCCGGGATGGCCTTGAGGTTGACTTCGACCCGGCGGTTTTGCGCCCGGCCATTGACGTCGGCGTTGCTCGCCACCGGATTATCCGGACCGGCGCCACGGGCGCTCAGGTTGGCGCCGCTCACACCCTGGGACGTCAGGTAGGTCGCCACGCTCTGGGCGCGACGCTGGGACAGGTCCATGTTGTGCTGTCGGCTGCCGGTGCTGTCGGTGTAGCCGACGATTTCGATCTGGTTCTGGTTGAACTCCTTGAGGGAGTTGGCCAGGTTGTTCAGCGGCTGGTAGAAGCTGGACGCGATGTTCGCCGAGTCGGTGGCGAAGGTGATGTTGCCCGGCATGATCAACTTGATCTGGTCACCCTGACGCTGCACTTCGACACCGGTGTTGGCCATGCTCGCCCGCAGTTTTTTCTCCTGCTGGTCAGCGTAATAGCCATAACCCGCTGCGGAGGCACCCACCACCGCTGCACCGATCAGCGCGCCCTTGCCACGGTTATCGTGACCGATGGCCGCGCCGGCCAGTGCCCCTGCCAGCGCACCGAGGCCGCCGTACTTGGCAGTCTTGCTCATGCCGGAAGATTCCGTGGAGGCTTGCCCCTGGTTGTCATAAGGGTTAGGCGACGCGCAGCCGGACAACAGGGCCACAGCGGTAGCGACAACAATCAAGCGACGCGAGGTGAACATGGAAATGCTCCTGGTATTTTCATTCTGAAAGGCCAGGGCGTAGGCAATCGACTCTGGCTGGCGTTGGAACGCGACAATCGTCAAAAATTCCGTCCCGCTGCGTCACGTTTACCTATTGCTTACAAACAGAAATCATCCCGCTCAGGGTTTGATCATCCGGCGCCGATGACAGTGCCCTCGGAGCGGCTGCCGCAACCCAAGTTTATGCGCTTTGGGGCTGTGTTGCGGTGTGCCTGTCGGGCGCGCTGATCAGTGCGACCGCCCTCGCCTATTGGATCTGGATCGATCTCATGGCTGGGCGAGAATCCGGCTCACGCCCCTGACAATCATCTCCACTTCCCGCTCATCGATCGTCAGCGGCGGCAGCAGGCGAATGGTCTTGCTGCGGGTAACGTTTATCAGCAAGCCATGGTCCCGAGCGGCACACAGGGCCAGGTCGCGGACCGGCTGCTTGAGCTCAACGCCGATCATCAGGCCCTGGCCGCGAATCGCCAGTACATTCGGGTTGTCCGCCAGTTCCGCCCGAAGTCGATTGAGCAAGCGTTCGCCCTGGCCTTTGGCATTGTTCACCAAGCCTTGCTCCTGGATGATATCCAGCACCGTGCAGCCCACCCGGCAAGCCAGCGGATTACCGCCGAACGTGCTGCCGTGACTGCCCGGGGTAAACAGCTCGGCGGCCTTGCCCCGGGCCAGGCAGGCGCCGATGGGCACGCCGTTGCCCAAGCCTTTGGCGAGGGTCATGACATCCGGCACGATGCCCTCGTGCTGGAAGGCGAACCACTGGCCGGTGCGGCCGATACCGGTCTGGATCTCATCGAGCATCAACAGCCAGGCACGCCGGGTACACAGCTGGCGCAAGGCCTTGAGGTAACCGGGCGGGGCGATTTGCACGCCGCTTTCGCCCTGGATCGGCTCCACCAGGACTGCGACGATGCGCTCTGCGTGCTCCTGCTGGATGTCCTCCAGTGCGGCAAGATCGCCGAACGGCACCTTGATGAAATCCCCCGGCAACCGATTGAAACCCAGACGCACCGAAGGCCCGTCACTGGCCGACATCGTACCCAAGGTGCGGCCGTGAAAAGCGTTCTCCATGACCACCACCAGCGGCTGCTCAACGCCTTTGTGCCAGCCGTGCAGGCGCGCCAGTTTCAGCGCGGTTTCATTGGCCTCGGCGCCCGAATTGTTGAAAAACACCCGCTCAAGACCCGACAGTTGGGTGAGCTTTTGGGCCAGGCGTTGTTGCCAATCGATGCTGTACAGGTTGGAGGTGTGTAGCAACAGGCCGGCCTGCTCGCTGATCGCCGCCACCAACCTGGGATGGGAATGACCGACATTGGTCACCGCCACGCCCGCCACCGCATCCAGATACTCGCGGCCGTCCTGGTCCCACAGGCGCGTGCCCAATCCGTGGGTGAAATTCAGCGCCAGGGGTTGGTAAGTGGTCATCAGGCAGGCGGCAGTCATAGCGATCAAGCTCCATTGAGTAGATTTTTTCCAGTATGGTTAGCCACTGATGCTGGATAAACGCCGTTTCACTTCAATCATTTAAAAGCAGAGCTTGATAATGGACCTGTTCCAGGCAATGACCGTTTACGTGAAGGTGGTGGAAGGCGGGAGCCTGACCGCAGCAGCCCAAGCGTGTGAAATGTCCACCACGATGGTAGGCAATCATCTGCGTGCGCTGGAGCAACGTCTCGGCGTGCGGCTGATCAACCGTACGACCCGTCGTCAGCGCCTGACTGAATTCGGCTCTACCTACTATCAGCGCTGCCTGGAAGTGCTGGGGCTGGTGGCGGATTCCGAACGCTTGGCCGAGCAGACCCAAGGCGAACCCACCGGCACCCTGCGCATCACTGCGCCGCTGACCTTCGGCACCGAACGACTCGCGCCGGCGCTGGCCGAATTCAGCCAGCGCTTCGCCCAGGTCAAGCTCGATGTGGTGTTGACCAACCAACGCCTGGACCTGCTCGACCATGGTTTCGACGTCGCAATCCGTCTCGGCCTTCCCGATCCGAAGCTGATCGCCCGCCCTTTGATGGACTACACCCTGACCATCTGCGCCTCCAAGGCCTACCTGGCAAGACGCGGCACGCCGCAACAGCCTGGGGATCTGCAACACCACGACTGCCTGTCGTTCGCCTATTCCGCAGGAGACGAATGGCGTTTCGCCCAGGACCACTGGCCGATCAACGGCCCGGACGGCGAAATCAAGGTGCCGGTGAATGGCCCGATGCTGATCAACAGTTCCGCCGGCCTGCACCGCGCCGCCCTGGCCGGCATGGGCGTGGTGATGTTGCCCGATGCGCTGGTGGCTCAGGATCTCAAGGATGGGCATCTGGTAGCGCTGTTGCAGGACTATCAACTGCCCCATCGCCCGATGAGCCTGTTGTATGCGCAGGATCGCTACCGCTTGCCGAAGTTGCGCAGTTTTGTCGAGTTTGCGCTAGAGAAATGGGCAAAGCCTCAAACCGGAATCGAGTGAGTGTGGCGAGGAGATTTAGCAGCGCTAGTGACGCACCGTCCCATCGGCTACTCTTGCGCCTCGGACGAGCATTTGGATTGAGGGAACGACCATGGAAGATGCCTCGAACATGGATACGCTGCGGTTCGACCTGTCTGATCTGGACGAAGGCGTGCTGCACACCATCCTGGAACTGGTCAGCGACGGCATCTGGGACTGGAATGCCAACACCGGGTTCGTCTACCGCAACCCCGGCTGGTACACGATGCTTGGCTACCAGCCCCACTCCCTGGACAACACGGTGCTGACCTGGGAGAACGTGATCCACCCGGACGATTACCCACGGGTGATGGCATTATTCGATGACTATCTGGAACAACGCGCCCAACGCTACCAGGCCGAATATCGCTGCCGCATGCGCGACGGGTCCTATATCTGGATCGAAGACCGCGGCTATGTGATCGCCCGTAACCCCGACGGTACCGTGGCCCGGATGATCGGCGCCCACCGCAGTATCGATGACAAGAAGCGCCTGTTCGAACAACTGGAGCGGCGTAACAAGTCCCTGGAAGCCGTCATCGAAGAGCGCACCCGCGAGCTGTCGCGGGTCAACCACCAATTGCAGATCCAGCTCGACGAGAACCGCAGGCTCGCCGAAACCGATGCCCTGACGAGGGTTGCCAACCGCTATCGCCTGGAGCAGGCCCTGCCGCTGGCCTGCGAGCGCGCCCAGCGCTTTCGCGAGCCGTTGTCACTGATCGCCATGGACGTGGACGATTTCAAGGACATCAATGATCGTTACGGTCATGCCTTTGGCGATGCCGCGCTGGTGCAAGTGGTGCAAAGCGTCAAGCGCTGCGAGCGCGACGGCGATCTGCTGGCGCGCTGGGGCGGTGATGAATTCATCATGGTCCTGCCCAACACTTCATTGGCTGACGCCTGTCTGCTGGCTGAAACCATCCGTCGGGGCTTGTCCGACCTGCTGCCGGTAGGAGACTTTCAGATCACCATGAGTTTCGGCGTGGTACAACGAGTGGAAGATGAGCAACAAGCGGCGTTGCTGCACCGAGCGGACCAGGCCCTGTATCGCTCCAAGCTGGCCGGCAAGAACATGATTTGTAAATGAGGCAGACACCAGGCCAGCGATAAAAAATTGCATCCTTGAGCGACGTGCAGCGGTCATAGGTTGTATCTCTCGTCATCGGGCCTCAGCACTTGCCAATTCGATCGTCCTCTTCACGCCTTTACCTGGGTTGCGCCGGTTGGTCACTGCCTCGCGAGCACTGGCCGGGCTTCCCGGTCGAGGGCACGCATCTGCAGCGCTATAGCGCCCGCTTCCCGGCGGTGGAGATCAACAGTTCGTTCTACCGCCCACACCGTCCCGCCACGTATGCCAGATGGGCAGACAGTGTCGCCGAAGATTTTCGCTTTGCTGTGAAGGTGCCCAAGCAGATCACCCACGAACGACGGCTGCTCGATTGCGAAGGGCTTGTGGATGCGTTTCTGAGCGAGTGTTCGCAACTGGGGAAAAAGCTCGGCTGCCTGTTGATCCAACTGCCGCCGTCACTGGCATTCGATGAAGCGGTGGCAGGGGCATTCTTCACGGCATTGCGCGACCGTTACCAGGGTCACGCGGTGCTTGAACCCCGGCATCCGAGCTGGCTCGTGGCGCAGGCTACAGCGCTGCTGCAAGGCGCGTGCATCGGACGTGTCGGCGCCGATCCATCACCCTTGCCTGGAGGCGACCAGCCCGCAGGTTGGCCCGGGATTCGGTATTACCGGTTGCACGGTTCGCCGCGGATTTACCATTCTGCCTACGAAGACACATGGCTGGAACAACTCGCCCGAGAACTGAAGGCCGACCCGGACACTCCGACTTGGTGCATCTTCGACAATACCGCCAGCGGCGCCGCTACGGCCGATGCGTTGCGATTGATGGCGCTGATGCGCGACTGAATTCCCATTGGCAATAATGGCGACCTCTTACCGGTCCGACCGTGACAACGCGGCTCGGGTCCAATAGATTAGGCGACCGAAAAAAACGCACCATGCCTTTGGGCTTATCCAGCTAACAGAAGTAGTGAAATTTCAATGTCCGATTTCAACACCGCTGAATCCGTAGCCACCCTGTCGAGCAAAGCGGAATACGAAAACTCCATCAATCTTTCACAGCATCTGCCCCAGGCCAAAAGCATCAGCGAGATGGTCCTCGATGCGTTCCAGTCCAATCGCGAAAGCGACCAGATCCGTGAACTGCGCACCGCCATCCGCCAGGCCCACGATGCGTTCGACGACGACAAAGCCTATGAACTGATGGGCCAGCTCAAGCAACTCAAGGACGCCGAGGCCGCCGATTTCGCGGCACTGGAAGATCTGAGCAGCCGCTTCCCAATCAGCCGCATCCTCTCCAGCTACAAGGACGACCCGGCCTTCCAGGAACTGGTTTACGGCCTGGCCCTGAAAGTACTGAACCAGACCCACCAGGCCATCAGCAACCCGAGCGGCAGCAAAGGCAAGGCCTCTCGTGCCAAGAAGGAAGCCGAGGTCTTCGTCATCAGCAAGGACGGCATCAGCGTCACCCTGCCCCTGCGCACCCCACGCTCCAAGCCGAACGTCGACCGCGAGGCCTTCGAGTTCCTGGGCTTCAACTTCGTCGGCGAAGGCGACGAAGCCGAACTGGAAAGCGAAACCTTCCTGGACAACGACGGCACCGAACAACAGGCCACCCGCAAAAGCATCGTCACCGCCCTGCAACAGCAAAAGGCCTTCGACGGCTACAGCATCGCCCAGCAATAAGTCCGCCCAGGTTTTCCTGTGGGAGCGAGCCTGCTCCGGGCGGCGATCCGACGATTGCGGCGCTACATTCAACATCCTCGCAAGCTGACCCACCGCCATCGTCGGATCGCCGCCCGGAGCAGGCTCGCTCCCACAAAGACCGAAACAATACCCATGAAAAAGCCCCGCACTTCTCACGAAGGCGGGGCTTTTCCATGTTTGATACTCAAACGGCCCCAAGCCGCTCGACCATGTCTGGAAACTTCTCAACCAGTTTGATCAACAGAGCCGCCTGGGCATTGGGCTTGGACTTTTCCTGCTCCCAGTTTCTAAGCGTACCGGGACTGGTCCTGATGCTCTTGGCAAAAACCGCCTGGGACATATGTAGCTTGTCGCGCAACGCGACGATTTCCCGCGCCGACACCTCGGGAGCGGGCTTGTCTTCAATCGATATCTGACGAAGGGTGATCTTGCCCTCTCGATGAGCAGCCATCTCCTCGACGCCTTGCATCAGCTCGGCAAACAGATCGCGCTTTTTCATACGGTACCTCGTACTTTCAACTCTGCGTCTATGGCACGCTTGAGTATCTTTTCCTGCTCAGAAGTCAGGTTCTCCAACTCATCCTTGTCATAAATCGCAAACATCCAGAATTGGCCATCATTCATAAGCCAATAGTAGATAACCCGCAACCCTCCTCGCTTCCCCTTGCCACGACGCTCGTCCACCCAGCGCAACTTACGAAAGCCCCCTGTACGAGGCATGAGATCGCCGGCGCCCGGGTGCTGCAACAGATGAGTTTGAAGCAAGCGATATTCATCGTCCGTCAGGTAACGGCTTACGGTGGCAGTAAATGACGAGGTTTCAAAAAATTGAGAGCGCATGGCAAAACTATAGGCAAATTGCTTATAGTTCAACACCCACCCATCTGTTGCAGCAGATGACAGACGATACCGCTCAAGGCTCCGCACCATGAAAAAGCCCCGCACTTCTCACGAAGGCGGGGCTTTTTACAGCGTCTGAAGCTTAAGGCGCGTAAGTCAGCAGCAGCTCACTCGGCACTTTGAAGTCCAGGGACATCATGACGCTCAGGGCGGTGATGGTGAAGATCGAGAACACGAACAGCTTGCGTGCCCAGACCGTGTCATCCACCGCCTTGTAGCCGGTCCAGGCCATGTACAGCCAGTACATGCCCATGGCGGCGGCGACGGCGAGGTAGCTCATGCCGGCGTAGCCGCTGAAGGTCAGCATCAACGTCGCCACGAGGAAGGCCAGGATGTAGACCAGGATGTGCTTCTTGGCTACGCGGATCCCACGCTTGACCGGCAGCACCGGAATCGAGGCCGCCAGGTAGTCGTTGAATCGGAAGATCGCGATGGCATAGGAATGCGGCATCTGCCACAGGCTGAACATCACCAGCAGCGTCAGCGCAGCCATGTCGAAGCTGTTGCTGACCGCGACGTAACCGATCACCGGCGGCATCGCACCCGACAGGCTGCCCACTAGCGTACCGTGGACCGACTTGCGCTTGAGGTACAGGCTGTAGAGGCCGACGTAGATGACAAATCCGATGACGGCGAACAACGCCGCCAACGGATTCGCCACCCGGTACAACAACGCAACGCCAGCCACACCCAGCACCGTGGCGAACGCCAGGGCCCATTGCACCGGGATCAGGCCCTGGACCAGGGCCCGATTCTTGGTGCGCTCCATCTTGATGTCGATGTCACGGTCGATGCAGTTGTTGAACACGCAACCAGACGCCACCACCAGGGACGTGCCGATCATCGCCGCCAGGAAGATGGCCAGATCGACATGCCCTTTCGAGGCCAGGAAAAACCCGCCTGCCACAGAAAGCACGTTACCGAAAATGATCCCCGGCTTGGTGATTTGGATAAAGTGCTTTAAGGACATCCGGACTTTCCTCAGTGCGCCATCATGTTGGTGTGGATGCTGAACATGATCCACAACGACAGGCCGACCAACAGGACGATCACGATCGCGGCAAAGACAAACGCGACCACGTTGTTACGCTGTGCGGCCGAGCGGTCCAGGTGCAGGAAATACACCAGGTGCACCAGGACCTGGACCACGGCGAAGATCAGGATGATCCACAGGGTCAGGCTTTTCGGCAGCGACGGGTACATCACCAGGCCGAACGGGATGACCGTCAGGATCACCGACAGGATGAAACCGATGGCGTAGGACTTGACGCTGCCGTGGCCGGCGTCGTGGCCATCATGGGAATGAGCGTTAGCCATTTACAGGGTCCCCATCAGATAAACAACGGTGAATACGCAGATCCACACCACGTCCAGGAAGTGCCAGAACAGGCTCAGGCAGCTCAGGCGCGTCTTGTTGGTGGCGGTCAGGCCGTTTTTCTGGACCTGGTACATCATGATCGCCATCCAGATCAGGCCGCTGGTCACGTGCAGGCCGTGGGTGCCGACCAGGGTGAAGAAGCCCGACAGGAAACCGCTGCGGTTAGGACCGAAGCCTTCGGAGATCAATACGTGGAACTCGTTGATCTCCATGCCGATGAAGCCGGCACCGAACAGGAAGGTCATGCCCAGCCAGCCCAGTACCTGGGACTTCTTGCCCTTGTACAAGGCCAGCATGGCGAAACCGTAGGTGATCGAACTGAACAACAGCAGAGCGGTTTCGCCCAGCACGTACGGCAGTTCGAAGATGTCGTGGCCCGACGGGCCACCGGCGACGTTGTTAACCAGCACCGCGTAGACCGCGAAGATCGACGCAAACAGGATGCAGTCGGTCATCAGGTAGAGCCAGAAACCGAATACGGTCATCTCGCCCGAGTCGTGGTGATGGTCATCGTGCCCATGGTCATGACCATGGGCGTGTCCAACATTGGTCACTAAATTAGACATGGTTTAAGCCTGTTCCAACGAGGTTTCAACACGGGTGGCGGTGGCTGGGATCTTCCCGGCCGCGACCAGACGTTTGTGCTGCTCGGCTTCGATGCGCTCGATGACATCCACCGGCACCATGTAGCCCTGATCGTCACGGGCGGCATGGATCACGAAGTACGCCACGGTGCCGACCAGACTGGCGATCGCCAGCCACCAGATGTGCCAGATCATGGCGAAACCGAACACCGTCAGCAGCGCGCCCATGACCACACCGGTCGCGGTGTTGTTCGGCATGTGGATCGGCTCGTACTTGGCCGGAGCCTGGTACGCGGTACCGTTTTCCTTGGCTTCGGTGAACGGGTCGATCACTTCTGCCTTAGGCAGCACGGCGAAGTTGTAGAACGGTGGTGGCGAGGACGTCGACCACTCCAGGGTATGGGCATTCCACGGGTCGCCGTGTTCGCACATGTTTTCTGGCTTCTTGCGGTCACGCACGCTGACGTACAACTGGATCAGCTGGCAGGCGATACCACAGGCGATCAGCACCGCACCGAACATGGCGACGTACAGGTACGGCACCCACTCAGGGTTGGTGGTGGTGTTCAGGCGACGGGTCATGCCCATGAAGCCCAGTGCATAGAGCGGCATGAACGCGACGAAGAAGCCGGTGATCCAGAAGCCGAACGCTGCCTTACCCCAACCTTCGTGCAGCTTGAAGCCGAACGCTTTAGGGAAGTAGAAGGCAAAGCCCGCGATGTAGCCGAATACCGCGCCGCCGATGATCACGTTGTGGAAGTGCGCGATTACGAACAGGCTGTTGTGCAGCACGAAGTCCGCACCCGGAATGGCCAGCAGTACGCCGGTCATACCGCCGATGGCGAAGGTCACCATGAAGCCCAGGGTCCACAGTACCTGGCTGGTGAAGCGCAGGCGGCCCTGGTAGATGGTGAACAGCCAGTTGAACAGCTTCACACCCGTCGGGATGGAAATCAGCATCGTCGCCAGGCCGAAGAAGGCGTTGACGCTGGCACCCGAACCCATGGTGAAGAAGTGGTGCAGCCAGACCATGAAGCCCAGTACCGAGATCGCGCCCGAAGCGTAGATCATCGAGTGATGGCCAAACAGTTTCTTGCCGGTGAAGGTCGAGATGACTTCGGAGAAGATACCGAACGCCGGCAGGATCAGGATGTACACCTCAGGGTGACCCCAGGCCCAGAACAGGTTGACGTACATCATCGGATTTCCACCCAGTTCATTGGTGAAAATGTGGAAATCCATGTAACGGTCAAGCGTCAGCAGTGCCAGGGTAGCGGTCAGGATCGGGAAGGAAGCGACGATCAGGACGTTGGCCCAGGTGCAGGTCCAGGTGAAGATCGGCATGTCCATCAGCTTCATGCCAGGGGTACGCATTTTCAGCACGGTGGCCAGGAAGTTGACCCCCGTCAGCGTTGTCCCCAATCCGGATAGCTGTAGCGCCCAGATGTAGTAGTCCACCCCCACGCCCGGACTGTATTGCAACCCCGACAGCGGCGGATACGCGACCCAACCGGTCTTGGCGAATTCGCCGACACCCAGGGACACGTTGATCAGCACCACGCCGGATACCAGCAGCCAGAAGCTCAGGGAGTTCAGGAACGGGTAGGCGACGTCACGGGCGCCGATCTGCAGCGGCACTGCCAGGTTCATCAGGCCGGTGAAGAATGGCATCGCCATGAAGATGATCATGATCACACCGTGGGCGGTGAAGATCTGGTCATAGTGTTCAGGCGGCAGGTAGCCAGGCGAACCCACGGTGGCCATGGCCTGTTGGGTACGCATCATGATGGCGTCGGCAAAGCCGCGCAGCAGCATGACCATGGCGACGATGATGTACATCACGCCGATTTTCTTGTGGTCGACCGACGTCAGCCACTCGGTCCACAGGTAGGTCCACTTCTTGAAGTAAGTGATACCGGCGAACAGCCCCAGGCCACCGAGCGCGATGATGGCGAGGGTCACCATGACAATCGGCTCGTGGAACGGGATCGCTTCCCAACTTAATTTACCAAACATCGTTTACTCCTCTGCCCCGGCAGCTGAATGCGAGCTCATGTCCATCCCTTCCATGTTGTGCGCCACTTCCTTCTCGTGCTTCTCGTGGTGCATCGGCTTGCCTGGATTCATCCCTTCATATTTGTCGATGATGGTCTGGAACAGGTTCGGCGTAACCGACGAGTAGAGTTCGACTGGGTTGTTCTGGCTCGGCTTGGAAAGGGCTTCGTATTCAGCTTTTTCAAGCTGTTTAGGTGCCTTTTTCACTTCGTTGACCCAGGCGTCGAATTCTTCCTGGGTGGTGGCGGTCGCTTTGAACTTCATGCCGGAGAAACCTGCGCCGCTGTAGTTGGCGGAGATACCTTCGAGTTCAGTGTTCTGGTTGGCGATCAGGTGCAGCTTGGTCTGCATGCCCGCCATCGCATAGATCTGGCCGCCCAGGCCCGGGATGAAGAACGAGTTCATCACGGTGTCGGAAGTGACCTTGAAGTTGATCGGCGTGTGGGCCGGGAACACGATCTTGTTGACGGTGGCGATGCCTTGTTCCGGATAGATGAACAGCCACTTCCAGTCCATCGAGACCACTTCGATGGTGATCGGCTTGACGTCGGAATCCAGCGGACGATACGGGTCCAGGGCGTGGGTCGACTTATAGGTGACATAACCCAGGGCGATGATGATCAGGACCGGGATGGTCCACACGGCCACTTCGATCTTGGTCGAATGCGACCACTTCGGCGTGTACGTGGCCTGGGTGTTGGAAGCGCGGTACTTCCAGGCGAACAGGAAGGTCATGACGATAACCGGCACGACGACCAACAACATCAGCAGCGTGGCGGTGATGATCAGGTTTCGTTCATCCAGGCCAACCTGGCCCTTGGGATCGAGCAAGGTCATGTTGCAGCCTCCCAGCAGCAACGTGCCGAGCAACGGCAACAAGCCTAGTAATCGGGGGTACCTGTTTTTACTCATCTCACGACCTCTAAAGCAGCTTGCGCAATGCAGTTGGGTTTTGATCGCCAACACTTCACCCTGCCAAGGGTTGGCATTTTCTTGGATTGAATAAGGGCTGCCCGTCAAACGTCAGACACTGTTCGACACATCCTGGGCCAGCAGTGAGTTCTTATTCGTTGGTCAAAGGCCTAGTTCAAGCCCAATTCCATTTGGTGCGGGTATTTGGAAGGCACCGACACCTGGGATCGCATGGGACGCTGGCGCCCTTCGACCACCTCTCGTGCTCAAGCCTGAGCCGGGTCGGATATTCGGTGCGGGCGATTGTAGTGAGCTGAAGCGCTGGAGACCATGACTTATCCCGAAATAATTTTTATCCGAACTGGCAATAATCCATCGCCAATATCGCAACTGGCGAGCATGTTATCGAAATTGATTCTCAACAAGAACCCCAAAAAACGTAGGTCTACTACGCCCGATTCAGACAGCCCACAGGGGTCATATCGGGGCTCCATGCGTAGCAAAGCGCCCATTTTTCGGGGGGCTGGGCGCCTGCCGCTTCGCTGTTAAAAATGCCTGCTGCACGAGAAACGGCTTGTGCGGCGCGAACCACTTTTTTGTTACAGGAAGAGGTGTTTATTCGTCGTCGAAAAGGTTGTAGGCGCCAAGATGTGTGACAACATGTCGCACACTGTCACAGGCCATTCTTGCGCCGGATCAAGGCCGGGACAGTTCAAGACTGAAACGCAAAATGCCCCGGTCGCGCGCGAGAGAATCCAGGGCATTTCATCGACGTGGATCAGCGAAGCGACTTGCGGTTACGCGACACCAGCAACGGCACCAGCACAGCCGTCAGCACAAACGCCACCAGCGCCCATTGCGCCAGGGACAAGCCCAGGATCGGCGGATAAGGGGTCGAGCAGAAACCATCGACCTGGAAAACCAACGGGAAGATCTTCGCCAGGGGCAGGTCATCGACAATCGGCTGCAGTACGTCGATGCCGCAACTGACCGCCGGGAAAAACTGGGTGTACACGTGGTGCCCCGCCACGCCGGCACCGGCCAGAGCGCAAAGCACCACCAGGCCTTCGAAAATCGTCAGGCTGCGACGGGTGCGCATGGCCGCGCCAATGAAGGCGAACAAGGCGATCAGCAACAATGCATAACGTTGCAGGATGCACAGCGGGCATGGTGCTTCCCCCAGGACCACTTGCATGTACAGCGCCCCACCGATCAGCGCCAGGCAGATCAGCCCCAACAGCACCAGATAGCGCCGTTCGCGGCCTAACCGCGTCTTTTCCTCACTCATTGCATTTCCCTTCATAGGCATGGATCGACGCGCAGCCATACGACGCTGGCGCGCGGTCGGATGGCCGAAGTCTACACGCTGACCATGACAATGAACGAGCGGACGCCGGCAACTTTGATGGGCAATAGACAGGGGGAGGGTTAAGTGCGGATTAATTCAGGTGGCGGGAAAGGTGTGGTGAATGTGCCGCCGCCATCGCGAGCAGGGCTCGCTCCCACAGGGATTATGGGTTGGCTGGAAATTGTGGGCACTATGCCCCCCTTGTGGGAGCGGGCTTGCTCGCGAAAGCGGTGGGTCAGCTTGAATAGATGCTGTATGCGCCGCCGATTCGCGAGCAAGCCCGCTCCCACAGTTTTTCGAGGTGGTCACAAAATCGTGTCCACCACAAATCCCCTGTGGGAGCGAGCCCTGCTCGCGATGACGGCGCCCCGCTCACCTAGGCTCGCCGCAGCCTTTACTCCAGCGCCGCCGCCGGGCCGAAGAACTCGTAGCGACTCTGCCCGTCAGGCACACCCAGCGCCTTAAGGTGGCTCTTCACCGCGCCCATGAAGCCTTTGGGCCCGAGGAAGTACGCGTCCAGGTCTCGCTGTTGCGGCAGCCATTGCGCCAGTTGCTCCTGACTCAACAAGCCCACGTTATCAGCCGCCGGGCTCACGCCATCATCTTCGTCGTAGCTGTAGAAACGCTTGAGCTGCGGATGCCGCTTGGCCAGGTCGTCGATCCACTCACGGAAGGCATGGACACGCCCGTTGCGTGCACAGTGGATGAAATGCACTGGACGCTCGGTTTGCAGCGCCGCTTGCAGCATCGCCAGGGTCGGGGTAATGCCTACGCCGCCACTGATCAGCACCAGCGGTTTGTCGCTGGCGGTCAGGTAGAAGTCTCCGGACGGCGGAAACAACTGAATGCTGCTGCCAATCTGGAAATGGTGGTGCAAGTAATTGGACACGCGGCCACCCGGCTCGCGCTTGACGCTGATGCGGTACTGACCGTTGTCTGCCAGGGCCGACAAAGAATAGTTGCGACGCACTTCCTCACCGTCCAGCACCAGTTTCATACCAATGTACTGGCCAGGCTCGGCCTGCAGGATCGGACCTTGGTCCGCCGGCTCGAAGTAAAACGAGGTGATCTCGGCACTTTCACGCACCTTGGCCGTGAGGATGAACGTCCGTTCACCACGCCAGCCGCCGGGCGCCGCAGCCTTCTGGTCATACAGGCCGGCTTCGGCACCAATCAGGATATCGGCCAACTGGTTATAGGCAGCTCCCCACGCGGAAATCACTTCTGGCGTAGCGATTTCTTCTCCCAGCACCTCGGCAATCGCCCGCAGCAGGCAAGAGCCGACAATCGGGTAATGTTGTGGCTGGATCTGCAAGGCGACATGCTTGTTGACGATTTTCGCCACCAGGTCACCCAGCTGGTCGAGCTGGTCGATGTGTCGCGCGTACATCAATACGCCGTTGGCCAAGGCGCGAGGCTGATCGCCGCTGGCCTGGTGAGCCTGGTTGAACAGCGGACGAACCTGCGGGTACTCGGACAGCATCATGCGATAGAAGTGAGTGATCAGCGCTTCACCGCCGCTTTCAAGCAATGGCACGGTGGAGCGGATGATGGCGCGTTCTTCTCGACTGAGCATAGGTAACTCCTGGCGTGTGCAGATAATTGATACTTGTGCTTATCAGGTTCCATGCCAGATTTTTTGTCCTCATATATCAGCAAGTTAAAAATAATGTAGTCATTACGACACCGTGGGATTTATAGTCATTACGACTACACGGAGTCATTATGACCGCAACCTCCCTGCTCACATCCCTGCTGCCTTTGGTGGCCGACCTGTCTCGCGAGCTGCCGGAAAGCGAGCGTTATCGCCGCCTGCTCGGCGCCCTGCGCGCCCTGCTGCCCTGCGACGCAGCAGCGTTGTTGCGCCTGGACGGCGATTGCCTGGTGCCACTCGCCGTGGATGGCTTGAGCACCGATACTCTGGGCAGGCGCTTCCGGGTCAGCGAACACCCACGCTTCGAAGCATTGCTGGCCAACCCGCAGCCGACCCGCTTCGCCGCCGACAGTGAGCTGCCCGATCCGTACGACGGGTTGGTCGATGGCCTCGATGAGCATCTGGAAGTCCACGATTGCATGGGCTGCCCCTTGTTTGTCGATGAACGCACCTGGGGCCTGCTGACCCTGGATTCGCTCGACCCGGAGCGCTTCGAACCCATTGATCTCGGTGCCCTGCAAGCCTTTGCCAGCCTCGCCGCCGCCACGGTGAGCGCCGCCGAACGCATCGAGCGACTGGCTTTGAAGGCTGAAGACGAGCACCGCCGCGCCGAGATCTATCGCCAGGCCAGCGGCGAGCAGCAACGCGACATGGTGGGCCAGAGCAAGGCCCACAAGCGTCTGGTGGAAGAAATCAAACTGGTCGGCAGCAGCGACCTGACGGTCCTGATCACCGGCGAAACCGGAGTCGGCAAGGAACTGGTCGCACAGGCCATCCATGCCGCGTCAAAGCGCGCCGGCCAGCCACTGATCAGCCTCAATTGCGCGGCCTTGCCGGACACGCTGGTGGAGAGCGAACTCTTCGGCCATGTACGCGGCGCGTTCACGGGCGCCACTCACGACCGACGCGGTAAATTCGAGCTGGCCGACGGCGGCACCTTGTTTCTCGACGAAGTCGGGGAACTGTCCCTGACCGTCCAGGCCAAGTTGCTGCGCGTGCTGCAAAGCGGGCAATTGCAACGCCTGGGTTCGGACAAGGAACACCGGGTGGACGTGCGCCTGATCGCAGCCACCAATCGCGACCTCGCCGAAGAAGTGCGCAACGGCCGCTATCGGGCTGACTTCTATCACCGTTTGAGCGTGTATCCGTTGCAGGTGCCGGCCCTGCGCGACCGTGGGCGGGATGTGTTGCTGCTCAGCGGTTTCTTCCTCGAACAGAACCGTTCGCGCATGGGCCTGGGCAGCCTGCGCCTGACCAGCGACGCCCAGGCCGCACTGCTGGCCTACGACTGGCCGGGCAATGTACGGGAGCTGGAACATCTGATTGGCCGCAGTGCCTTGAAGGCCTTGGGTAACTGCCCGGTACGCCCGAAAATCCTCAGTCTCAGTGCCCAGGACCTGGATTTGCCCCAACCCAACGGGGATAACCCCACGCCGGCGCCCATCAGCCCCGTACCTGCCGTGGCGCCAGTAGCGGGAGATCTGCGCGAAGCCGTGGAAGATTTCCAGCGCCGACTGATCAGCGCCTGTTTGGAGCGTCACCAGCACAACTGGGCCAGCGCCGCTCGGGAGCTGGGGCTGGATCGGGCGAATCTGGGGCGGATGGCCAAGCGGTTGGGGCTCAAGTAATCGCGCCTGCTTTTGTGGCGAGGGAGCTTGCTCCCGCTGGAGTGCGCAGCGCTCCCATCAGCCGTGGCGCGATAGCGAATTCTGACGACCGCTGCGCGGCCGAGCGGGAGCAAGCTCCCTCGCCACGACAGCCTGGTCGTCATCAGGTTGTCGGCCCGGCAATCCATGCCATCGACAGCATTCGTCCTAAAGCCTGCCCCCAACAAGTCGATAACCCAATATCACAAGCTGTTTTGGCGATCTTGAAGCTCGCCCCACCTTTTTCCACAGAAGGTTTTTATGTCTTCCAACAAAGCCCGCGCAGATTCACTTTCGCTTCTGCTGTTCACTTTGCGCAGCGGCAAGCTGATGGCAATCAACCTGCTTAAAGTCAGTGAAATCATTCCCTGCCCGCCGCTGACCAAGCTGCCGGAGTCGCATCCGCACGTCAAAGGCATCGCCACCCTGCGCGGGACGTCGTTGTCGGTGATTGACCTGAGCCGCGCCATCGGCGAGCGGCCCCTGGAAGATCCGGACGGTGGCTGCCTGATCGTCACCGATGTCAGCCGCTCCAAGCAGGGCCTGCATGTACAGGCCGTGAGCAAGATCGTCCATTGCCTGACCACCGACATCAAGCCGCCGCCCTACGGCTCCGGCGGTACGCGCGCATTCATCACCGGCGTGACCTCGGTGGATGGCACCCTGGTGCAGGTGTTGGACATTGAAAAAGTCATCCACGGCATCTCGCCGGCGCAGATCGAAACCGCGCCCACCGAGCTGAGCATGGAAGACGCTGAAGTGCTGGGCAACGCGCGGATCCTGGTGGTCGATGACAGCCAGGTCGCCCTGCAACAATCGGTGTACACCTTGCGCAACCTGGGCCTGCAATGCCATACCGCGCGCAGCGCCAAGGAAGCCATCGACTGCCTGCTGGACCTGCAAGGCACGGCCGAGCAGATCAACCTGATCGTGTCCGACATCGAGATGTCGGAAATGGACGGCTACGCCCTCACCCGGACCCTGCGCGAGACGCCAGACTTCGCCCATCTCTATGTCTTGCTGCATACCTCGCTGGACAGCGCCATGAACAGCGAAAAAGCCCGGCTGGCCGGGGCCAACGGCGTGCTCACCAAGTTCTCCTCACCAGAACTGACCAAGTGCCTGATCACAGCGGCCAAGGCTGTCGCCGCACAAGGTCATTGAAACCAGGCCAAACCATAGCCTGCCCGCCACGAAGAACTGCGCGCCAATGGCGCATAACTTGCTTCGCCCGGTCATAACGGCGATTTTCTGTCGCCGTTATCCAGCTAACTTCGACCGGGCGTTCAATGAATACGACGTTTTCCTGCGTAGGGTGCGGCAAGTGCTGCTCTGACCACCATGTACCCTTGACCCTCGACGAGGCCCGGATGTGGGCTGCAGACGGCGGTCAGGTGATTGTCCTGGTGGAAGCCTTCCTGCCGAACGGCCTTGGCCTGCCGGCGACGCAACGCGAGCATGCCGAACGCCGCTCGACAGTGGTCCACAGCGGAACCACCGAGGCGCACGTGGCGATCACCTTCGCCGCCTACAACGCCGGGCGTTGCCGCAACCTGGACGAAGAAAACCTGTGCCGCATCTACGAGCGCCGGCCATTGGTGTGTCGCATCTATCCGATGGAGATCAACCCACATATCCCACTCAATCCGGCAGCGAAGGACTGCCCGCCAGAGTCATGGGAAAGCGGGCCACAGTTGATCGTCGGCGGCGCGCTGGTGGATAAGGAACTGGCCCGGTTGATCGAGCGTTCACGCCAGGCCGACCGTGAAGATATTGGAGCCAAGGACCGCATCTGCGCCGCCCTGGGTATCCGCACCACCGCACTGAAGGGCGACGGCTTCACCGCCTATCTGCCGGACATGACAGCTTTCGCCATGGCCCTTGACCGGGTGCGCTTGCTACCGCAGGAGCAGCAAACCAGTGAATGGCAATTCCATTTGTCCGGCACTGACGTGGCGCAGCAGGTGGTGAACAGCGGAGCGCGGGTCGTCACTGAGACACCGGCCAACTACGCCTTTATTTCCCTGCGAGCAGCCTAGTTCTCCAAGCGACACCGCGCATCCCCTGTGGGAGCGGGCTTGCTCGCGAAGGTGTCAGAACAGCTTGCATCAGTGTTGAATGTAAGGCCGCTTTCGCGAGCAAGCCCGCTCCCACACCGATCGGCTGCACTTCTGTTGTTGCATCCCCTCTCGCCTAACCCCCGCCAGGAATGTTAGCGTGCTTGGTATTCTCTGCCAGACGAGCCTTGCACGATGAAAAAAACCGTACTTGCCTTCAGCCGCATCACGCCTCAGGTGGTCGAGCGCCTGCAACAGCACTTCGAGGTGATCGTTCCAAACCCGGCGAACGGCGACATCAACGCGCAGTTCAACGAAGCCCTGCCCCACGCCCACGGGCTGATCGGGGTCGGTCGCAAGCTGGGACGCGAGCAGCTGCAAGGCGCCGCGAATCTGCAGGTGGTGTCGAGCATCTCGGTGGGCTACGACAACTATGACCTGGCCTACTTCAATGAGCGCGGGATCATGCTCACCAACACGCCTGACGTGCTCACCGAGAGCACCGCCGACCTGGCCTTCGCCCTGCTGATGAGCAGTGCCCGACGCGTCGCCGAACTCGACGCCTGGACCAAGGCCGGGCAATGGCAGGCGACCGTCGGCCCGCAATTATTTGGCAGCGACGTGCACGGCAAGACCCTGGGCATCGTCGGCATGGGCAATATCGGCGCAGCCATCGCCCGTCGTGCCCGGCTGGGTTTCAACATGCCGATTCTCTACAGCGGCAACAGCCGCAAGACCGAGCTGGAAAACCAGTTGGGGGCGCAATTCCGCGAGCTGGATCAACTGCTGGCCGAAGCGGATTTTGTCTGCCTGGTCGTGCCGCTGAGCGAGAAAACCCGCCACCTGATCGGCCAGCGTGAACTGGCCCTGATGAAACCCAGCGCTATCCTGATCAATATCTCCCGTGGTCCGGTGGTGGACGAACCGGCGCTGATCGAAGCCTTGCAGAACAACCGCATTCGCGGCGCAGGGCTGGATGTCTATGAGAAGGAACCCTTGGCCGAATCGCCGCTGTTCCAGCTGAAAAACGCCGTTACCCTGCCCCATATCGGCTCGGCCACCCACGAGACCCGTACCGCCATGGCCGATCTGGCGGTGGATAACTTGCGCAGCGCATTGCTGGGCGAGCGCCCGCAGAACCTGGTCAACCCGCAAGTCTGGAAATAAACCGCTCGGCAGGCGTGATACCAAACCCGTGGCGAGGGAGCTTGCTCCCGCTGGGGCGCGAAGCGGCCCTATTCTTGGGGCTACTGCGTAGCCCAGCGGGAGCAAGCTCCCTCGCCACAGGATTATCATCCGACCCCAGGCTCAGCGTGCGCCCATGGCGACCTTCGCTGCCAGGGGCCGAGGCTTGCGAAACACCAATACGTTGCCCAGCATCACCATGACCAGCCCCACCAACGCCGGCGCCGTCCACTGATAGCCCTCGGCGAATGCCGATACGTTCAGCGCCACCACCGGAAACAGAACCGTGCAATACGCTGCCCGCTCCGGCCCCATGCGCCCCACCAGCGTCAGGTAGGCCGTAAAGCCGATCACCGAGCCCGGAATCACCAGATACAACAGCGAGCCGATGTAACGTGCATTCCATTCCATATCGAACGGGATCCCTTTGAAAGCACACCACACCGCCAGCATCGTCGCGCCATAGGCCATGCCCCAGGCATTGGTGGTCAACGGCCTGAGACCGGCCTTCTGCTGCAGGCTCGAAAGCATGTTGCCAGCCGAAAAACACAGGGTCCCCAACAGTGCCAGCGCCAACCCGAGCAGGGTTTGCGGACTCGCCCGCTGGCCGGCCAATTCCGGCCAGAACAGCAGCGCCAACCCCAGCAACCCCAAGGCGCCACCCATCAACACGTTGCGCGCGATGCGTTGAGCGAAGAACACCCGGGCATTCAGGGCATTCCAGAGCGTGGCGGTGGAAAACACCACGGCCACCAACCCACTGGGGATCCATTGGCTGGCGGTGAGGAAACACATGAAATTGATGCAGAACAGGCACAGCCCCTGGGCCACGCAGATCAAGTGACCACGGCGGTTCATCACTTGCAGGCGCCGGCTGAGCACCAGCATCACAAAAAGAATCAACGCCGCGAGGCCGAAGCGATAGACAATCGACACCGGGATCGCCACAACGCCCAGCTGCAGTTTCAGCGCGATCCAGGTGGTGCCCCAGATCAGTACGGTAAGCAAGTACAACGAGAGATTCATGACGACGGCTCCTGGCATGGACGTTCAGTGTCCCGCCGTTGCCTGTGCGGCGCTTGCATAAACTTGCGGTTTTCTCGACGCGCAGGCTGGCACGAGCCGGTCGACAGAGTAGGATTGGAGCCGGAGAGAACCGATCATGCCGACACTGCAAAGCCTGCAAGTCTTTCAAGCCCTCAACAGCTCGCCCAATGCTCGCCTGGAGCACAGTGCCGAGCTGGGAGATGGCATGGCGGCCGCGTTGTGGAGCAATCATCACGACGCCCAGGACTATGAGGCGCCAAGCCACCATACGCTGTCGTGCTATATCGCCGGCGGCACCGGCACGTTTCGTCGCGAGCGCCCCGACACCACAGGCGCCCCGGACAAACTCTGCATCCTGCCGGCCGGGCATGAATCGGCCTGGGTCATCAACGGCGACATTCGCCTTGCTCACCTGTACTTCAGCCCCGAACAATTCGCCCTCGGCTGCGTCACGCTGCTGGATCGCGAACCGCGTCAGGTACAGCTCCACGAGGCGACCTTCCTTGACGATCCGCAACAGGCACAGCGCTTTCGCCAGTTGATCGCACTGAACTGGAACGAGCCCGGCGAACGCCTGTTGACCACCAGCCTGGCCCATGACTTGCTCAACCACGTGCTGCTCAGCCAGGTCGGCCAGCGTCAGGGACTGCGGCTCAAGGGCGGGCTGGCCGCTCACCAGCGGCGCCTGCTGGTGGACTACATCGACAACCATCTGGCCGAGGCCATCAGCCTGGGACAATTGGCGGCATTGTGCGCGCTGTCCGAGTATCACTTCGCGCGGATGTTCCGTGAGAGCTTCGGGTTGCCGCCTCATCAATATGTCCTGGCAAGACGCCTGGCACGTGCGCGGCACCTGCTGCGTGGCACGTCGCAGCCACTGGGTGAGATTGCATTGGCTTGTGGCTTTGCCAGCGCCAGTCACTTCACCCATCGTTTCCGCCAGGCGTTGGGCGCAACGCCTGGGGAGTACCGACAGGCTTTTCTGCGCTAGCCCCGACCATCGCCATCGCGAGCAGGCTCGCTCCCACATCGGATCTTCAGCGAACATGAATCCTGTGTTCGACACAGAACCCTGTGGGAGCGAGCCTGCTCGCGATGCGGTGGCACATTCAACACAGGGGCAAGCTGAACGGACACCGTCTTGAGCCCACAACAATGACAAACGAAACGGGCCTGCATTGCAGGCCCGTTTTCAGTGAAAGTGGAAAGTGATCCGGCTCAACCGTGCCGTGCGGCCCGTTCATTCTCCAGGAACTCTTGCTCCAGCATCGCATCGGCCAATGCCAGGGATTCGGTCTGGGCTGCAGAGGCGGCGCGCTTGCCGCGCAGTTTGCCGAACAAGTGTTCCAAAGCATGTTCCAGCTTGGTCGCAGCCCCTTCGATCGCCAACTCCAGCGATTCAGCCTTGTGGGTCACCGAAACCGGCTGGTGGCCCTTAGGCCGGGCTTCAAGCTGGCAACGCATATCGTGGGGCCCGGGCTTGTCGCCGTTCTCATCCCCTAGATGAACTTCAATTCGTGTCAGGTCTTCCTCATAGCGTTCGAGCGTGCTTTCGATGGTTGTACGTACCCACTCCTCCAGTCGGATGCTGCTTTGAATATGGTTATCGCTGTTGACTTGGATTTGCATAGTTCATCCCTTATTTCAGCTAGCTCGCCGGGGGCCGTCGACGTTCTGCGGCGGCCCCTTGAGTACAGAGTCGGGCTGGCGGCCGAACATTTCAAGCCCCTGAAAAAGATAAATATTGATTTGCAAATAAAGCCGGACAACGGGCAAAAGCGCTGTTAATGTCGGGAGTTGCTTCCAAGGACTCCTGGCGATATCGCAGCCATCCTGGAGGTCGGCCGACTACTCCTCTCTTCGACGGGCTTCAGGGCGAGCCCGACGCTTATCGGTGCAAAGCCCCTGGGCCGCGGCTCTGTCCGCTTGCACTACCGGTTCGACATGGACCCGCCAACGGCCGCAAACACTACCTCCTGATATTCCTGGCATGTCCCTTGCTCCATCCCTCCCAAGGAGCCGGCGGCAATGCAATCGATCAAAAAGGCGACCGTCGCTTCCTGACGATGAACACGATCATGGAATGGCCGGTGGTCCGGTATCGCGAACTAATCCCGATCACGGCCGGTCAACAACTGCACGTTCAATCAGGCGGTGACGCATCATGGACAACCCTTTTCAGATCATTACCGACGCTTTTGCGCCGCACTATCAGATCAACCTGAGCATCCAGGGCCTGGATGGCCGCATCATGCTGACCCTGTCCAAGGCCGGGCGCATCGTCGCCAAACGCATGATCAGCGCCCAGCAGCGCAATGACCCGGAGCGGCTCAAGCGGCTGGTGCAGAGCATTCAATTCGGCATCGCTATCGAACAAGGCCACAGCGCAGTGGCCATCCTCGAAGCCATGACCGACAGCGACAACATCAAGCTGCCGCCACCCCAGGCACACGGCTCGACGGCATCAGCCGCCGGACTTTAGATTTCGCCCTTTTCCACTTCGGCGTGTTCACTGGAACCCGCGCCGACCTTGCGATGCGGGTGTTCGATTTTCACTGAAGGAAATTGCGACGAAGCGTAACGCACCACCAGGATCGCGAACGCCAGCAACAGAATGCCACCGCACAGGTAGATGATTCCCAGGTCCGGTGGATTGTGGTGGGAAACGTTGGAAATCAGCAGTCGCGTCAGCGCCGTGATCGCCACATAGATCAGAAACCGCACCGGCATATGGTTGGTCTTGAAGTAAATCCCGACCATCGCCCCCAATTCCAGATAAATGAACAGCAGCAGAATGTCATCGATCTTGATGTGCCCCACCTCGATCATCTGCAGGAACTCCATCACCGCCGCCCATGCAGTCACCGCACCAATGGCGAACAGCGCCAGGTAATGGAACGTCTCGACGAACAGGTTTCCCAGGGACTCGGCCAGCTGATGGACGTTCTGGCGCAAAGTCTCGGCCCAGTTGATTTTCACGATGTTATTTCCTTAGGTCGACTCGACCGGATCATGCGGGTTGGACGTGACGATTGTTCTGCATGCAGAAAAAAGGCCAGCGGCTGTGAGTGAGATGGCGATTGGCTGGTATTTGGCACTTTGCTTGCGCGACAAACCCCGAAATCGGTCTACATTAAAAAGCCACTATCCAAAGGAAGGGGATTGGCTTATTCTTTTGCCTGTATATAAATACAGTAGTCACAAAGACAACCAATGTGAAGGCATGTGAGGTGGTGAATGGCCGTCGAAGTGGTATACCGCAGCAGCCGAGATCTGGAGCGCTTGTTCATGGATAAAGCCGAAGCTGACCGTCATGACAAAATGCTGGAACTCGCCGAATTGCTGGCCGAGGTGTTGCAAAAAGCCGTTCCATCGCTGAGCGAGCAACAGGTGGAAGAAGCCGGGATCTACATGGCGAAGAATCGCGATGTGTTCGCCAAGGCCTTCAAGAGCCAACCGGACGCCTTGTCCGAACTGCTCAATCCGTCAGAAGAATAACCCGTGAAGATCGCAGCCTTCGACAGGCCTTTAGGGAATAGCCCTGGGGCACTGTCGAGGGCTGCGGTCTTTTTTGGTTCTTTTTAGTGGTTCTTTTTCAATAGTAACGGCGCGGGTCGGAATCGATCAGGCTGGCCAGCTTGGTCAGGGCGAAACGCAGCTCGTCCTGGCTGGTCGGGGACATCAACACCAGCCGTACGCAACGGTTCGTCCCATAGCGTTCAGCCTGGAACTGGGTACCACTGAGCACCAGGACGCCGTTGGCGCGGGCGAGCATCGTGAACTCGTCGCCGGTCCAGGGTTCGGGCAGCGTCAACCAGACGTGATACGAATACGGCTGGGTCTTGAGCTCGTAATTGGCAAAGATTTCCCGGGCAATCGCTTGCCTCGCAGCAGCTTCGTTGCGCTGGATACGGATCAGCTTCTTGTCCAGGCCTTCGGTGATCACATTGCTGGCCAGTTGCGCGGTCAACGGCGATGGCATCCACACGCTGCTGCGCACCATGGAAGTCAGGCGCGACAACAGCTTGGGCGGGCTGTAGATGTAGCCGATGCGAAGCGCCGGCATCACCGACTTCGACAGGCTGGTCAGGTACACCGAGCGCTCCGGTGCAAACGTCGACAACGGCTTGATCGAAGGATCGGTGGCGAGGAAGCCATAGATATCATCGTCCAGGATGATGAAGTCGAACTCCTCGGCAAGCGCCGCGATCTGGGCCCGGCGCTTGTGGGACATGATCGCCGCCGTCGGGTTCTGGCAGGTCGCCACGCAGACGAGCATTGCCGGCTTCTCCCTCAGGCACAGCTCGCGCAACGCTTCGGGAATGATGCCTTCCTCATCCATCGGCACGCCACGCAAGCGACGCTCCAGGCCATGGGCCAGGGAAATGATCCCGGGGTAACAAAGCGCCTCGCAAAGCACCAGGTCACCGGCGTTGGTCAGTGCGCTCATTGCGACCATCAAACCGTGCTGGGCTCCAGCGGTAATCACCACCTGCTGCCACTGCGCGTCGGGCATCGAATGGCGCAACCACTGCGCCCCCGCCTCGCGATGCGCCGGATGACCACCGTCCGGCGCGTAATCCAGGGCGCGCGCGAAATCCGTGGTGTTGGCCATGCCCACCAGTGAGTCACGCAACCAGTAAGCCAACGTTTCACTGTAGGGTTTGATGATGGATAGATCGAGCAGCTCGGGCTGCCCCAGATTCAGCGCAACTGCGCCGTCGCTTGCCGGCAACTCCAGCTGTTTCTGGCCGAGGACATACGTGCCGCGCCCCACTTCCCCCTGCACCAACCGGCGCCGCTGGGCTTCGCCATAGGCCCGGCTGATGGTGCCCGGCGTGACATCCAAAGCATCCGCCAGCTGGCGCAGGGTCGGCAGTTGATCACCCTCATTCAAGACACCGTCATGGATATCCCGTGCCAATGCATCGGCAATCGACAGGTACATCGGTTGGCTGAATTCGCTTAGCTGGGGAACCCACATGGATGATCAATGCCCATGGCAAAAATGATGAATATCGGAGCATATCACAAGGTTGATCGATGCCTGATGGGTCAACGCCAACGGAGAATTGATTCGATTGAATCCAACGATTCATCGGTCAAAAAAATCTTTAATAGATAAAAAACAATAAAAATCAGCGCATTAAGTGACAAAAGCGGAGCGGGCGACGAAGAATACATTGCATCAAATCAATTACATATTGAATCGATTCAATTTATTCAAATACACTGCGAAAAATTGGATCAACCGAAGAAATCCTTCCCTCACCACTGCGCGCCTCTGCCGCGCCAAGCCGAGACTTCATGGACACACTCAGAAAGGATCTATCTCTCTCAGCGGTCATCGCCGGCTTCATCGCCGTGATCATTTCCTACGCTGGCCCGCTGATCATCGTGTTCCAGGCCGCCAAGGAGGCGCACCTGCCCAACGATCTGGTGTCGTCCTGGATCTGGGCGATTTCCATCGGCAGCGGGATTACCGGCCTGCTCCTGAGCTGGCGGCTGCGTGTTCCAGTGATCACGGCCTGGTCTACTCCAGGTGCTGCGCTGCTGGTATCAATGCTGCCTACCGTCACCCTGCCCCAAGCCATCGGCGCCTATGTGATCGCGTCGGTGATCATCGCCGTGGTCGGGTTGTCCGGTGCGTTCGACAAACTGATGAGCCGACTGCCCAAGGCCATCGCCGCCGCCATGCTTGCCGGCATTCTGTTTCGTTTCGGCGCCGAGCTGTTCACTTCGATCAAGCTGCAGCCGGCGCTGGTGTTGGCGATGATCGCCGCCTACCTGCTGTTCAAACGCTTTTCACCCCGCTACGCGATTCTCTCGGTGCTGGTCGTTGGCTGCGCGGTGGCCGCCTCGTTCGGCGAGTTCAACAGCGGTTCGATCACCATCGCCGTGGCTGATCCGGTCTTCGTCGCCCCTGAATGGAGCTGGCATGCAATCATCAACATCGGCTTGCCCCTGGCCCTGGTGACCCTGACCGGTCAATACGTGCCAGGCATGGCAGTGATGCGCACGGCCGGCTACGACACGCCGGCACGCTCGATCATCTCAGTCACAGCCATCGGTTCAGTGTTAATGGCGCCTTTTGGCTCCCACGGCCTGAACCTGGCAGCCATCACGGCGGCGATCTGCACCGGCCGCGAAGCCCATGAAGACCGTGATAAACGCTATATCGCCGGGATCGCCTGCGGGGTGTTCTACATCCTGATGGGGACCTTCGGTGCGACCCTGGCCTCGGTGTTTTCCGCGCTGCCCAAGGAATTGATCGCTTCCCTTGCCGGCCTGGCCCTGTTCGGCGCCATCAGCACCGGGCTGACCGGTGCCATGGCTGACGATAAACAACGGGAGGCGGCACTGATCACCTTCCTGGTGACGGCCTCGGGCATGAGCTTCCTGGGACTGGCCGCTGCATTCTGGGGGCTGATCTTCGGCCTCGTGGCGCATTTCGTGCTGACCTACACCCGGGCAAGCACAACGACCGCCCTCGTGGAGGGCCGTCGATCTTGATCCGTCGTCAAGGACGCGGCCTCGACAGTTCCATCGGGTGCCTGCGCCTGATGTCGCGGTGAGTTCATCGGTACAACAAACGCTCCGCCAACTCATCGGCCACCCGGGCCGGTGAGCGCTTTTCCGCCTGGGCGTGAGCGAAGACTTCCGTGAGCCGGGCGCCGATTTTCGACAGGTGCGCGGTAATGGTTGGCAACTCTTCGCCACGATGCTTCAGGGCGACGTAAATCAGACCGCCGGAATTGATCACATAGTCCGGTGCGTAGAGGATTCCACGTCTCTCCAGTTGATCGGCCACTTGCAGATTGCTCAACTGATTATGGGCAGAGCCGGCCACCGCCGAGCAGCGCAGTTGCGCCACGCTGTGGCTGTTGAGCACCCCGCCCAATCCACAGGGCGCCAGGATGTCGCATGGCGTGCTGAGCAGCGCGTCATTGGCGATTGGGTGCGCGCCCAGTTGTTCCATCGCCAGTTGCACTTTGCCAGGGTCGATGTCGCTGACCAGCAGTTCGGCGCCCGCCGCATGTAACTGCTCGGCCAGGGCGAACCCCACGTTGCCCAACCCTTGGATCGCCACCCGCAGGCTTTCCAGGTTATCGCTGCCCAGGCGGGCCATGGCTGTGGCGCGGATGCCCGCGAATACACCCATTGCCGCATGGGGTGCGGGATCTCCTGCTGCCGTGGTGCTGGTGACGTGGCGGGTGTGCTGGGCGATGCAATCCATGTCCGCCACCGAGGTTCCGCTGTCGATAGCGGTGATGTAGCGCCCGTCCAATTGCTCGATACACCGGCCAAAAGCCTCGAACAACGCCGCCCGACTTTCTACATGGGCCGGGCGCATGATCACCGCCACCCCGCCGCCCACCGGCAAACCGGCCAGCGCGGCTTTATAGCTCATGCCTTGGGCCAGGCGCACAGCGTCAGCCACGGCACTTTCGTCGTCGGGGTAGGCAAGATAACGACAACCACCCAGGGCGGGCCCGGGGCGGCTGCAATGAATGGCAATCACCGCCTTCAACCCGGTCGTCGGGTCTACGCTTAGGTGCAGCGATTCAAGGCGGGAGCTTTGCATGAGAGCGAACATCGAAAGGCTCCCGAATCACTTCTGTTTGTTTCGCCAGTATAGGCGTGCAGATGAAATTTGCTGAAACACGCCGGCATAAGCCGTCGCAGCCACTGGCTCTTTCTGGCATAACCTGTAACGACGTCTGTCGGGCACTGGACGAAATTCCACGGCAGAGCTAAAACGAGGCATAGCCCGGAGATTTTGATGAAACCGCGCCAAGCCTTTTTTGACTGCCTGCACCGTTCGCCGCCGGCCCTGCTCGAAGCGGCACTGTGGATCGCGGCCGAACATGACCGCGCCGTGGACGTGGCGGCCTTGCTGAAGGATTTCAAGGATCTGCAACAACGGATCAGTCACGACCTGCCGATGCTGCCTGCCACCGAGCTGGGCCAGCCCTTGTTGCGGCGGCTCAATGACCTGGGGTTCGCCCAGGATGACTCCACGCCGCTACGCCCTCAGGCTGCATTGCTGGATAAGGTACTGGCGCGCAAACACGGACAACCCCTGGCGCTGGGCCTGATCGCCCTGGAACTGGCCCGGGGGCTGGAGATTCCGATGGTCGGCGTTAACTTCCCCGGTCATTTCCTCCTGAAGGTTCCCGGTGCCGACCATTTGCTCGACCCATGCGGTGGCCGCCGGCTGTACCCCAATGACTGTCGGGACCTGCTGCAACGCCAGTACGGCGCAAACATGCCGCTCAGGGCCGAACATCTGGTCAACGCCGAGCCGACGCAAATGCTCCAGCGCCTGTCGCGCAATCTGCGCCAGCTGCACCTGGCCAATGACGACTACATCGCGGCGCTGATCGATGCCGAGCGCGTGCTGGAACTGGGCAATGCCAGCGCTGCCGACTACCTGGCCCGCGCCAGCCTCTACCAGCGCCTCGATTGCCCCAACGCCGAACGATTCGACCTGGAGCATGCCTTGATGCTCAGTGAAGACCCGATCCAGCGAATCCGGTTGACGGAGCGGCTAGGGCATCTGCCGCCGAATACGATTGTGCATTGAGGGGTTGGGATGGCCCCTGCCCTGCCAGCGATGAGGTGATCCTGTGGCGAGGGAGCTTGCTCCCGCTGGGCTGCGCAGCAGCCCTATGTCCCTGATGCCGCTACGGTCGAGGGCCGCTTCGCGCCCCAGCGGGAGCAAGCTCCCTCGCCACAGGGTCGCGTGGCTTGAAATCAAGGCGTATCAGGCTGATTCGCCGGATGTGCCTGTTGGAATGCCGGATGGATAGCCGCCAACGCCGCAACGCGACGAATCCGTGGATATGCCTGCAGGGACACGTTGAACCGCTCAGCCGCATACAACTGTGGGATCAGATACACATCCGCCAGCCCTGGCAGAGTGCCAAAGCAATAGCCCTCGTCGCCGATCAGTTGCTCCACCGCCGCAAAACCCTGGCTGATCCAGTGGCCGATCCACTCGCTGACCTGCGTTTCATCGTGCCCCCACTGCCGCAGCTTGTTGAGCACACTGACGTTATGCAGCGGGTGGATGTCGCAACCGATCAGCGCCGCGACGCCTCGTTCATGGGCACGCAGCGCCAGATCGGCGCTGAGCAACGGCACCTGTGGATAACGTTCTTCCAGGTATTCAATGATGGCGGGCGATTGCACCAACAATGCCCCTTCATCAGTGCGCAGGGCCGGCACCCGGCCCTGGGGGTTGATCGCCAGGTAGGCCGGCTGTCGGTGTTCACCACCCGGCGCTGCGATCAGATTGACCGGCAAGGCCCGGTAATCCAAGCCCTTCAGCGCCAGGGCAATGCGTACCCGATAGGACGAGGTGGAACGGTAGTAGGTATAGAGATCCATGCCCTGCCCCCTCAATGCGCCGGTAAAATCTTGCCGCGACATTCGCCGAAGCCGATGGAGGCGAAGCCCTCGCGACTGCAACGGGCCCGCAGGATGATTTCATCGCCGTCCTCAAGGAATTTCCGGACTTCGCCCGAGGCCAGCTCGATCGGCTTTTTACCGCCTTCGGTGATTTCCAGCAGGCTGCCGAACTGGCCGTGCTGCGGTCCGGACAAGGTGCCCGAGCCAAACAGATCACCGGCCTGCAACTGACAGCCATTGACGCTGTGATGCGCAACCATCTGCGCTACGGTCCAGTACATATGCTGGGTATTGCTCAAGGTCAGGCGATGGGCCGGCAGGTTCTGCTCGCGCATGGTTTCGGTGAGCAACAGCACTTCCAGCTCGATATCGAAGGCCCCGCCGGCCTGGTCGCGCTTGTCCAGCAGATAGGGCAAGGGTTGCGGGTCGCCTTCCGGGCGCGGCGGCTGCGGGCGCCGGAACGGCTCCAGGGCTTCGGCCGTCACCACCCATGGCGACACACTGGTCAGGAAGCTCTTGGATAGAAACGGCCCCAGCGGCTGATATTCCCAAGCCTGGATATCCCGGGCCGACCAGTCGTTGAGCAGGCAAAAGCCACCGATGTGTTCGGCGGCATCGCCAATGGCGATGGGCTCGCCCAAGGCATTGCCGCGCCCGATCCAGATGCCCAGTTCCAGCTCATAGTCCAGCCGCGTGCTGGGGCCGAAGCTCGGCTCGCTCTGGCCGGCAGGCAAGGTCTGGCCCTTGGGCCGACGCACGTCGGTGCCGGACGGGCGAACGGTCGAGGCGCGACCGTGGTAGCCGATGGGCACGTACTTGTAGTTGGGCAGCAGGGGGTTGTCAGGGCGAAACAGTTTGCCGACATTCTGCGCGTGCTCGATCCCGACGTAGAAGTCGGTGTAGTCGTTGATCCGGGCCGGCAGGTGCATCTGGCAATCAGCCGCGACATGCAGCAATTGCGTGCCCTGGCTTTCAACCTTGCCACGCAATGGACTGTCTTCACACAACAGTTCCAACAGCCGTTCACGCAGGACAACCCGAGCGCCGCGCCCCAACTCGAAGAACCCGTTCAACTGGCCCCCGGCCATGGCTTCCACGGCGTCTCGCGAAGGGCCGTCAAACAGGCCGGCGTGCAGCGCGGCCGACAGATCGAAAATCCGCTCACCAATAGCCACGCCACTGCGCCGGGCGCCGCCGTCGATGCTGAAGATACCCAAGGGCAGATTCTGCAACGGGAAGTCGGCATGACCGTTAGCACTGGCGACCCAACTACGGGCAGGAAAAGATTGGCTCATGGGTTATCTCCGGGTCGGGTCGAACGTGACAGGCAGCGAGGCCCAGCACGCGTCGTAGTCGGTTTGCAATTGCGGGCAGTCCAGGGCGAAACGGCTCGGACGCAGCACCTGGCTGGTCTCGAACATGAACGCCATGGTGTTGTCGATCTTTGTCGGCTGAAGGTCGGCATTGATTGCCCGGGTGCAGGTTTCGCCGTCCGGGCCATGGGCGCTCATGCAACTGTGCAGCGAAGCACCGCCCGGCAGGAAGCCTTCGGCCTTCGCATCGTAGGCACCCTGGATCAGGCCCATGAACTCATTCATCAGGTTGCGGTGGAACCACGGCGGACGGAAGGTATTTTCGGCCACCATCCAGCGCGGTGGGAAAATCACGAAGTCGAGATTGGCCAGACCGTGGACGCTGGTGGGCGATGTCAGCACGGTGAAAATCGATGGGTCCGGATGGTCGAAGCTGACCGTGCCGATGGTGTTGAATCGGCGCAGGTCATATTTGTAGGGCACGTTGTTGCCGTGCCAGGCCACCACGTCGAGGGGCGAATGACCGAGTTCGCACGCCCACAACTCGCCGAGAAACTTTTGCACCAGTGTGGTCGGCTGCGCGAGATTTTCGTAGTGGGCCACTGGCGTCAGGAAGTCCCGGGGATTCGCCAGGCCGTTACTGCCGATCGGCCCAAGATCAGGAAGACGCAGCGGCGCCCCATGGTTTTCCGCGAGGTAACCGCGAGCCTCTGGATCGAGTAGCTCGACTCGGAATTTCAGGCCCCGGGGCAATACGGCAATCTCCAGCGGCGCCACTTCCAGCACACCCAATTCGGTGACGATCCGCAACCGCCCCGACTGTGGCACCAGTAGCCATTCACCGTCGGCATTGAAGAATACCCGCTCCATCGAACGGTTGGCGCAGTAGTGATAAAGGCTGACGCCAGCGGGTTTGTCCGCGCCGGCATTGGCGGCCATGCGCACCAGGCCGTCGATGAAATCAGTGGGCTCGGCAGGAATTTCCAAAGGGTTCCAGCGCAGGCGATTGGGCGTGACATCACCCAGCGAGTCGCCAGCGATTTGCCGCCCGAGCTTGATAAAGGCCGGGTGATTGGCCGACGGTCGGATGCGGTACATCCAGGTACGCCGCGCTTCACCGCGGACCATGGTGAAAGCAGTGCCGGAGAACAGTTCGGCATAGAGACCGTAGGGCGCTTTCTGCGGGGAATTCTGGCCAACGGGCAGTGCGCCGGGCAGCGCTTCACTGGCGAATTCATTGCCGAAGCCAGACTGGTACGCCAGGTCCGACGCGGTGGAGTCGAGGTTCATGGAGCCTCCTGAGTGGCGGTCCGTCGCTCAAAGGGAAGCTTGAGGCGCACCGGGTTGTTTTTATCGTAATCCAATTACGCATAACGTAATTTGCTCGTCGGCGACCGTCAAGCTATAAAGACGCCCATTCGCCTCTGGACCCAGCGCCGCCATGGAAATCCCGCTCAATAACGGTAAACAGAAAGTCCGCTCGGCCGAAGTGGGTACTGACATCCTCAAGGCCTTGGCCGAACTGTCACCCTCGACGTCGCTGTCACGTCTGGCCGACCACGTGCAAATGCCGGCGAGCAAGGTTCATCGGTACTTGCAGGCCCTGATCGCCAGCGGATTCGCCGAGCAGAACGCTGCCACCAACCACTACGGCCTGGGACGCGAAGCCCTGCGCGTCGGGCTCGCCGCATTGAATGGCATGGACGTGCTGCAAGTGGCGGCCCTGCCCCTCGCTGAACTGCGCGACGACCTGAACGAAACCTGCTTCCTGGCGGTGTGGGGCAATCATGGGGCGACCGTAGTGCGCATCGAGCCCGCCGTTCGGGCGGTGACCGTGGTGACGCAACTGGGCTCGGTATTGCCACTGCTCAGTTCGTCCACGGGGCTGGTGTTCGGCGCCTACCTGCCGGAGCGCGAGACCATCGGGCTACGGCAACAGGAAGTGCAGGAGGCCCGTCAACATGCGCTGGCCGACGACCGGGCCTATGAGGCGCTGCGCGAACAGATTCGCAGTCGCGGCCTGCATCATGTGCATGGCCTGCTGATGCCGGGGGTGGACGCCTTGTCCGCCCCGGTTTTCAATGCGGTTGGCCAAGTGGTGGCGGTGATGACCATCGTCGGCCCGACCTCGCTGTTCCACGCCGATGAAGATGGCCCGGCGGCGCAACGGCTGCTGGCGACGACCCGGGCCGTGAGCTGGCGGATGGGTTACGAGGCCGGCCCTGGATCAACCCAGGAAGTCGGGAACGATCCGGATCAGTAGCTCATTGAGATGAGCCGGGGCCAGCCGCGGATGAAGATGGCGCTCTTCCCCACTGTAGGCGACCAGGTAAATGCCTTGGTGATCGCCCTTGGCGTGGTAAGGAATCTCGTTGTTGCTTAAATGACCCAGCAAGTATTCCACCAGGGTCTGTGAAGAGGACACTATTCGCTCGCCGGAGTCATGGGTAATAAAACCGGTGACATAGACTTTATCCAGATCAACATCGGGCAGATGGACTTTCAAAGCCCCATGAATATCTTCGGAGCCCAAAGGCATGATGGATCGCTCGGATAAATCCATTGCCGGCTCTTTCGTCAGGCGGGCACGATATGCGCAACGATTCTTTCAAAGGCAATCAAGTCCAGCGCCTTGACCCGATCTTCTGAGGCAAAGGAATAGCGTTTACTGAAGATATTGCTGACGCCTTGCGTGTAATGGGGCGACTGCTGTTTTTCTACGCAGGCCAGCGCTTCATCCAGTAGCGTCCTGGACAAGCCAACATGGGAGTCGGGAAACGCCGCCAATGTATTGAGGTAGTTGTTGATCGGGTTGACGCCCAGCGGTTCCAGATGCTCGCCCAGTAGCACTTGCACGGCAAAATCCACGCGAGTGTTCTTGAGGGCGAGCAGTTTTTCAGAATAAGAAGAAAAGAGTCGAGTATTCATAAAACATCCTTGTCATGTCTTGGCCGAACTTCCTGTTCGACCGCACCGACGTTATACCTCAATCAACTTTCAACTTATAAAAAGCAAATGTAAGAACCCGTGAAACAGCCAGGTTTGATTAATCTAGCCCATCATGCCCATGACCTTGGCCTTCGCCACCGCCTGGGTACGCCGTTGCACGCCTAACTTGCTATGTATCCGGCGCGAGTGGGTCTTTACGGTATGCAGGGAGATGAACAAACGTTCGGCAATCTGCTGATTGGAATGACCTTGGGCAATCAGCTCCAGGACCTCCAGTTCACGATGACTGAGCAAGGTGTCCTCATTGATCGCCGGTGCCTCGCCCGGCTCGATCGATTGTGCCCAGCGCACCAGCTCGGGCTGGCGCAAGCGCAACTCACACCAGGCCTGCTGGGCTCGCCAGCAACTGACGCGTTCAAGCCCCTGCTGTAGGAGCAGTCGGGCCTCGGACCGGTCGGCGGTCAACCAGAGGACTTCAGCCAGCGCCAGATACAGCTCGGTTTCCAGGCTGTGCATCGCACCACGCTGCGCCTGGGCGATCATGGCCTGCAAACGGGCCTGCGGCTCCTGCGCTCGATGCAGATAAACCTCGGCCAGCACCAGCAGGTACTCAAGTCGCGGAATCAACTCCAGCGTCGCGGGAGGGGCATGCTTGGCCTGAGCTCCGCGAAAATGCCGCAAGACACGGGTCAAGGCTTCATGGGCCAGCTCTGCGCGCCCCTGCTGCAACCAGAACTGACAACTGGTTTGCAGCAACACGCCACGGTAGACGGTATCGGGAATGTGTCGCTGCTGCATGATCCGCTCGGCATCGCGCAATTGCCGGAAAGCCTCGCCATAGTCAGCCTGGTTCGCGGCCAGGCTGGCCTTGCCGAGAAAACCGTAGAGCACCTGTTTGTCCTGGCTGTGCAGGCTCGTCTGCAGCCCGGTTTCGAAATGCTCGGCGGCCCGTTCCTCAAACCCCATGCGCAAAGCCAGACGCCCACGGCGCAAGGCAATGCGCCCCGACAACGCTGAAAAATCCTGGCCTGGACGATCGAGCAACGCCTGGACGGCCGCGAGCAGATGATCAGCCCGATGGGGCGCGCCACGTTGCTCCAGCACCTGGGCATGATCGAGTTCCAGCAGGCCCTCGAACACCAACGAGCCTTGCGCGCGCGCCAGGCATAACGCCTGGCGATTGATCCACTGCGCGGAGGCCAGTTCGCCGTTGAGCAGCGCCTGCTGCGTCAGCCCCATCAAGCACAACAGACGCAGGGCCCAGGCTTGAGGATCCAGGCTGGCCTGGGCCTGTAGGAAATGTTCGCGTGCCCGGTCGCCATCGCCCGAGAGGTGCAACAACCAGCCTCGCAAAACCAGCCAGCGCGCCAGCAATTGTTGCTGGTGTCCAGGCAGTGGCTGCGGTACGAACCGGCCCAGTTGTTCAATGCAAGCTGACGCCTGGTCAAAGCGCCCGGCGAACAACAGGGCGGCGGTGACCAACCCCACCGACTGTGGCGTACCGAGGGCCAACGCCTCGCCTTGTTGATCGTGCAGATTGAGCAGCAGCACCACGTTGCGACGTTGCAAAATATGTTCGAAGCTCAAATGCTGGAGGAAGCTGACAGCGGCTTCGAACTCTTCAGCCAACATGGCTTGCTCGAACGCCATTTGCCAATCCTGTTCGGCGGCAAACCATTGGCAGGCCCGCCGATGCCAGGAGCGCCCTTGCGGCCAGGGTTGTTCGCGCACCAGCCGGGCGAGGGCCGGAAAAATCTGCAGCCAGTCGCAGGACTGCTCCCAGGATTCGATGAAGCAGCCCAGGTCCCGCAGCAAGGGCAGGCACTCAACGCCCACGGTGTCGCCGAACAAATGCTCGCAAAGCCGGGCATTGAAGCGTGGCAGATGCGCCAGCACCCGCCAGGCCTGCGCCAGGTCCGGGGCAAGCGTGCTGAACAACTCGTGCTCCAGGTAATCGAGCAAGGTCACTGCCCGCCCTGGCGTTGCCTGGCTGCGCGCCCATTCGCAGCGCTCGAGCAAAAGGATGCGCACCCCGGCGCACCAACCGCCGCTGCGCTGTACCACTTCGCGGGCCGTGCGGGCTGCCTGGGGTTCGGGCAGATGGCGGAGCAGTCGCTGGACGTCGTCGGGAGTGAAGACCAGCGCCTGGGGGTCAAACTCGTGCAACTCGTCATCAAGCAACAGTCGCGGCCAGTTACAGTGGGGGCGACGGCGGCCGTTCAACCACAGGTGCAGTGCCGGGCTGCTGGTGTTCAACAGACGGTCGAGCCACTGGTCCAGCTCAGGGTTCGGTACCCGGCAATAGTCGTCCAGAAACAGCCAGGTAGGCGTTTGCAGGCGCGCCAGATGCGCCAGCAGCCCCGCTTCATCCATCACCGGCAACCCAAGGGCTTGCGCCAGGCGCTCGCACATTTGTCCGGCGCTCAATGCCACGCCGCCCAATGGCAACCAGTGCAACCGATACTCGTCGGGCGCCTGGAGAAAACATTCGGCGAACAACGCACTCTTGCCACTGCCCGCCGGTCCGCAAAGCAGTTTCACCCGGGCCTCGGAGGTCAGCAGGGGCTCGCTCAAAGACCGCCGCGGCACATGCGTCGAGGACAGGCGAGGCAGCAATCCTGGACGGTCCGGACACGGAGTCATGGCGGTCATGTGCGAGGGTCCTGTTTATTGTTGTGTCATCACCCTAGTCCTGTGTCGCTGAGCTTTGGAGAAATATTCAGCGCGCTGATTGGCGCCCATAAAAAAACGACCGGCAGATGCGGCTGCCGGTCGTTCATGATGGTTAGAAAACATACCATCCCGTGGCGAGGGAGCTTGCTCCCGCTGGGTCGAGAAGCGACCCCGATCCAGTCAGCAGGATGCATCAGGTCCAACCGTAAGGGGGCTGCTACGCAGCCCAGCGGGAGCAAGCTCCCTCGCCACAAGAGCGATCCCCGTCATGCATACACATCTGCATTCAGATCATGCCAATCAACGCACGCCCGAAGACCGCAACGCCGCCGGTGTGTAGTCCGCCGCCCGGGCTTCGAAACCGTACTCGTAGGCGTGTTTCTCTTCGTTCTTCATCCCCAGCGCAATGTAGCGGCCGGCGATGATGTCGTAGAGCGCCTCAAGGGTGTAGGCCGGGTTCTGATGGTCGTAGTAGAACTGCGCATGCCCCTCGGCGACGCGCCACAACTGGCCGCGACCGTCGTAGTGATCCACCAGTGCCGCCTGCCAGCTGTCTTCATCGAAATACATGTGGCGCTTGGCATAGATGTGCCGTTCGCTGGGCTTGACCGTGCCCACCACTTCCCAGACCCGGTGCAGCTCATAGCGGGTCAGGTCCTGGTTGATGTGGCCGGCCTTGATCACGTCGTCGTACTTGAGGCTTGGCGAATCGAGCTTGTAGCTGTTGTACGGGATGTACATTTCCTTTTTGCCGATCAGCTTCCAGTCGTAGCGGTCCGGCGCGCCGGAAAACAGGTCGAAGTTGTCGGAAGTGCGCAAACCATCGGCGGCGGTGCCCGGGCCGTCGTAGGCCACTTGCGGAGCGCGACGGACCCGGCGCTGGCCGGCGTTGTAGATCCAGGCCAGACGCGGCTCCTTCACCTGGTCGAGGGTTTCGTGCACCAGCAGCACGTTACCGGCCAACCGCGCCGGGGCGGTAACCTCCTGCTTGAAATAGGTCAGGACGTTGCTGGCCTTTTCCGGGTCGGCGTCCTTGATCAGGAACGGCACGGCAATTTCTTCTTCGAAGCGGATCGGCGTGAAGCTGCCGTTGGTCTGCGGTGTGGCCTGGGTGATGATGCGCCGCAGGTTACCGCCGTGGTAGCGGGTCACGTGGTTCCACAACACTTCCACGCCATTCTTGGGAATCGGGAAGGCGTAGTAGCGGTTGCCGGTGAAATTGGCCAGGCCGTTGCCGTCGTTGATCGCGTTGACATTGAGCGCGCTGCGCTTGGCCGACTCGTAGATTTCCGGCGGCAGGCCCACGCTGCGGTGAGTCGGGTACACCGGAATCTTGTAGGTTTCCGGGTAGCGCTTGAACATCGCCACCTGGCCTTCGGACAGCTTGTCCTTGTACTTGTCCACGGTCGCTGCGGTGATGATGAACAGCGGCTTTTCATTGGCGAACGGGTCGGCCAAAAAGCCCTTGCTGTCTACCGCACCGGCATTCTTCGGGAGGCCGCCGGTCCAGGCCGGGATCGAGCCGTCGGCGTTGCCGGCCTTTTCCGCGCCCAACGGCGTGAGGCTGGTGCCCAGTTTGTTCGCTTCATCGGGCGAAACCGCCGCCATCACGTTCGCCGCCAGCAGGCTCAAGGCCAGGGCACCGCATTGCAGGATCATCTTGCGCATTGGGTTTTCCTTGTCAGCCAGATCAGAAGTTCACGCCGAAGCTCAACGCGAGGAAATCGCGGTCTTCGAGAACGTTGTAATCGCCGCCAAAAAAGTCGGTGTAGCTCAGGCTGGCGGTGTAGGTATTGCGGTAGTCGGCGTCGACACCGACGCTGATGGCCTTGGCGCCTTCGTTGAACAGACCGTTGGGACCGTAGCCGGCCACGTCATGGGACCAGGACATGTTGGGCTTGAAGTTCACCCCACCGATCACGTTGGAATAGTCGAGAATCGCCCGGGCGCGGTAGCCCCAGGAGGTCGAGGTGACGAAACCATCGGTATCCCCACGGAAACCATATTGGCCGTAGACCGAATCGCGGCCATAACGCAGCTTGTCCTTGGATTCCAGTCCGCCGACATGCACCATCGCCGCCTCGCCCACCACCGTCAGCCGGTCAGCCCCCAGCACCTGGTCGAAGAAGTGGGTCAGGGTGCTCTGGACCTGGGTCACTTCCTTACGCCGGTAGCCGGTGTTATCCGCGCCCGGCCGGGTGGCGATAGGCGAGGCCGCGCCGCCGGCAATCGGGTTGACCAATGCCAGGGTCAGGTCGTTGGTGTTGAGTTGCACCGGCGCGTTGGGGCGGTAGCTGATCTCGCCGGTCCACGCGGTGCCGGTAGGCAGCGTGGTGGAGAAGCTGGCGCCGTAAAGACGAATGTCTTCCGGGTATTCGAGGTAATACTGGCCGCGTCCCAGCATCACGCTCTGGGCCAGGCCGGCGCCGCTGCCAGGCGCCAGGCCGTTGGCAATCGAGACCATGCCCGGCAGCGCCGCCAGCGTAGAGGCGCCAGCCGTGGTCGTGCCCACTGTCGGTGTGCGGCTGTGGTAATTCATGAAGTACAGGCCGTACTCGGTGTCATCGCCGAGCCAGCGCAACGCGGTGCCCCACTGTCCGGAGTCGCGTGCATCGCGGTCACCGCCACGGGGAATGATCACGCCCTCCCGGGACACCTGGATGCCTTGACCGAAAGCCTGGGTCAGCGGCACGAACGGCGCGATCGCCGGGCTGCCCACGGTGTAGCCAGTGGTGCAACCATCGGCCACCACGTCGTTGCCGAAGAACGTGCCGCAGTTGTCGACGACCGTCTGGTCCCACTCCAACTGATAGAAACCTTCAACGGTGAGCTTGTCGGTCAGGCCCTGGGAGGCGAACAGCATGTTCACCGGAATCAGGCCTTCCTTGATCTCCGCACCCGGGCGGCGGAATGCGGACACGTCCACTGGGTTGATGCTGTTGATGGAGTTGCCGATAAAGGTGCTTTCGCCCCAACTGACCACCTGCTTACCGGCGCGCACGGTGCCCGGCAGATCGGCGATGGAATAGTTGTGATAGACAAACGCGTCGAGAATCTGTGCGCCCGACGACTTCGCGCCTTCCTTGCGATTGCTGTCGCTGATGTCCTTGAACTCCCGGTCTTCATCCTTGAGTTCGAAGTCGTACCAATACTTGCCACGCACGAACACACCGGTGTCGCCGTACTTGAGTTCGAGGTCGTGCAGGCCTTTGAAGATTTTCGAAAAGGTTTCGCCCTTCTTGAAGTTCAGTCGCCCGTCGTCACCGGTGGACGATTGCCCCCTGCCGCCGTTGACCGTACCGACAAAGTCCTTGTCGGCATTGCGCATGCCCCAGCTCGCGCCGACGGACAACGAGGAGTCGAACTGCCCCTCGATCTCGCCAATGTTGAAGGAAACGGCCTGCGCCTGGGCACAGCAACCCAAAGCCACCGCAACGGCCAGCGCCTGCGGCTTGAAGATGGCGCGCATTGTTATTGTTGTCATGCGTCTTCCCCGGTGAGTGACAGAGGCTTCACCCTACTGCCGCACGCCAGGGGCGATAAGCGCACCAAGGGGGTATTCGCGCTATCCCCCGAAAGGATTACTGCCCAGGCGGGCCGGGCCTTTGCGCCGGGCATCGACGGACTGGATGATGGGTCATCAGCACAATCCATACTCAGTCCGTTATTCCGACTGTTGCGCGCACTGCAACAGTGCATGTACGGATCCGGGCTGTTTCCCGCGGTGCACAATCCCTATGCTGAGCGGGCTTTCAGGGCAACGGGCCTGCAAGCACAAACCGTCACGGCATCCCTCATGCCTGGCGCACCGTCATTCGGATGGATTGGCGTTTCGGTCCATCAGCCCGTGTACACCGACGTTGATTTGTAGCTCCTTTCCAACGTCATGCTTAGGCCGCTGCTTTGTTGCAGCGGCCTTTTTTATGGGCGCAAGTTTTGCGGGGAGTGGGAGGCGATGCCGCCCCGATACCAAGGGCGACAATGAATCGAAATGGCGAGGTTAAACGGTGTAGCGTTGCAGGTTTGCCATCATCTCCTTCAGCGCCTCAAGGTTGTCATTCGGATGAACCGCATCCTCGAAGTCGCAGATCTGCTGCCAATGGGCGGCGACGTCGTCAGGTGAGAAGCCTTTGCGCGGATCGAAGCCGGCGCCCAGGCTGCGTTCCCAGCGCACCTTGCCCATCCAGCCGCCGCCCACTTCGAACAAGCCGGAGGTTTCCTGGCAGGTTTCGCTCGCCAGGTACACCACCAACGGGCTGACAAGTTCAGGCTTGAGTTGCTCGAACACCTGCGGCGGGATCAGGCCTTCGGTCATGCGGGTGCCGCCGGTGGGGGCGATGGCGTTGACCAGGATGTTGTTCTTGCGGCCCTCGATGGCCAGGGTGCGGGTCAGGCCATAGAGGCCGAGCTTGGCCATGCCGTAGTTGGACTGGCCGAAGTTGCCGTAGATGCCAGAGGTTGAGGCGGTGAAGATCACCCGCCCGTAGTTTTGCTCGCGCAGGTGTGGCCACGCGGCACGGGTGACTTTGTAGGCGCCCTCGACGTGGACCCGGTAGACCAGGTCCCAATCGGCATCGTCCATTTTGTGAAAGGTCTTGTCCCGCAGGATCCCGGCGTTGTTGACCACCACGTCGACCCGACCAAACGCGTCGAGGGCGTTTTGCACCAGTTTGTCGCCATCGGTGACGGAGTCGTGGTTGGCCTCGGCAATGCCACCCGCCGCACGGATTTCGGCGACCACACGGTCTGCCGCCGAAGCATTGGCGCCCTCGCCTTGGGCCGAGCCGCCCAGGTCGTTGACCAGCACTTTCGCGCCGTGCCGGGCGAACAGCAGCGCATGGGCGCGCCCCAGGCCGCCGCCAGCCCCCGTGACGATCACGACTTTATCTTCGAAGCGCACAGATTCATTCATGGCAGGACTCCAGCAGCCGATAGGACAATGAGCCTGAGTGTCCGGCACCTGTCGACTGGTCACAATCAATACGGTAGCCAGTGAATGGTGGGCGATAAGGTGGGGGGATGATGCGGGCTTAGGCGGGATCGGTGTTTCTTTGTTAGTTGATCCATCGCTTCGCGAGCAAGCTCGCTCCCACAGTGTTTTTTGCTGAATGCAGGATTAATGCGCAAGCTACCTCCTGGGGGAGCGAGCTTGCTCGCGAAGGCGCTGCTTCAGTCAAAGATGCGCTGCCTGACACTCCGCTTTCGCGGGCAAGCCCGCTCCCACAGGAGGTTGTGTCAGGAACAGGCGATTTTACTGCACTGCGGCGTGATGGCTTCGCGAAACGCCAGGTAATACTTGAGCACCTGTACCGGCGCCTCGGTCTGCGGATAGTGACCGATATCCGGTAACAACACTGTGTCCGGATTGGGAATCAACGACTCATAGCGCGCCACCATGTGTGCGCCGGAAATCGGATCGACCGCCCCGTCGATCACCCGCAATGGCAATTCGTCGCGCTGCATGGCCTGGACCCAGCGATCACGCTGCACCCGTCGCTCGGGAATGTAGCCAATCAGCTTGTGCATGATCCGTGGCCCCTGGTTGACTTGGATCAGACTCCAGAAATCGTCCAGCACGCTTTCGCTGGGGCCGGTCTTGGGGCCGAAAATCTGCCGAAAGCTCTTCGCCAGGCTCACCCGGGAAAACGCCCGCCCCAGCAGCCAGCCCAGGGGACTGAGCAACAGTTTCTGGGCCAGCACCGGGCGATGGGTTTCCGGGAACAGCCCGCCATTGAGAAACACACAACTGGCAAGTTCAATGCGCGCTTCGTAGTGCCGCGCAATCAACTCCTGGGCCACGCTGTCGCCGTAGTCATGGGCCAGCACATGCACCGCCCGCTGTACATCCAGATGCGCCAACAAAGCTTGCTGCAGATCTGCCTGCTCCAGCAGGCTGTAGACATGATCCTTGGGCTTGGCGGAGTCGCCGAACCCCAGCATGTCACAGGCGATCACTCGATAGCGCTGCGCCAGCGGCTGCCACAGATAATGCCAATCCCAACTGGCGGTAGGGAAACCATGGATCAGCAACAGGGGCTCGCCCTGACCCGCGACCCAATAACGGATGGCGTGACCACGGAAGATGAAGGTCTGGCTGCGCTGGCGCCAGATACGCAGGGGAATCTGGGCCAGGGGCATCAGCTTCTGAACCCCGTGTCCTGTTGATCGAGCTTGCGCAGCAACGCCGGCCAGGCCAGCGCGCCGCCCATGCCTTGAGCGCTCTTGGTCACCCCGGCGATCATCGCCCGGGCTCCGGCCAGGATCTGCGGCTCGATGGCGATCAGTTCGGCGCCGCCGTTCTGCGCCAAGACCTGGATGTCGCAGGCGCGCTGGAACGTGAACATCATCAGGAAGGTATCGGCGATGGTTGCGCCGCAAGTCAACAAGCCATGGTTGTGCAGCATCAGGAAGTTGCTGTCGCCCAGGTCCGCCTGCAAACGCGCTTTTTCCTCGTGATTCAACGCCACACCTTCGTAGGCGTGATACGCCAGGCTGGACAACACGAACAACGATTGCTGGCTGATCGGCAACACGCCTTGCTTCTGCGCCGATACCGCAACGCCAGATGCTGTGTGCGTGTGCAGCACACAGGCCACATCGTGGCGCACCTCATGCACGGCGCTGTGAATGGTATAGCCAGCGGGGTTGATCTCGTAGGGACTGTCCATCAGCTTGTTGCCGGCCTGGTCGACCTTGACCAGGCTCGAAGCAGTGATTTCATGAAACATCAACCCGAACGGGTTGATGAGGAAGTCTTCGGTCCCGGGAACCTTCGCGGAAATGTGCGTGAAGATCAGGTCATCCCAGCCATGCAACGCTACTAGCCGATAACAGGCGGCAAGGTCGACCCTGGTTTGCCATTCGGCAGCACTGACCTGCTCCTTGATGCTGAGTGTCGGGTGGACGGGCGCTACGCTCACGGCTCTGACCTCTTTTCTTGTTTTCTTATTATGGTGAATCGGACTGGCAAAACTTCTCACCCGGAAAAACCAGTCTAGTCAGCTCCTGCAAAGGCGATAGTTGCATTGGCAGCCAGCTTACTGACCGTGTGGGTCATCGCCACGTTTCAGGGACGCAGTGCTTCGATCAGCTCAGCAAGCCATGGCTCGGCGTCGGTTTCCGGCGTGACACTTTCGCTGGCGTCCAGGCGCAGCATCGGCAGCACTTCGTGCACGCCCAGTTCGGCGAACAGCTCACGCATTTGCTCGCCCCCGGCACAAAAGGTGTCGCCATAGCTGGCGTCGCCCAAGCCGATGACCGCCCCCGGCAAACCGCGGAGCGACGCTGGCAGTTGATCGCGCAGGGTCGAATACAACGGCATCAGGTTATCCGGCAATTCCCCCATGCCGGTCGTCGAAGTCACCGCCAGCAACGCCTCGGGGGCAAACGCCTGGACCTGCGCCAGCGTGGCCCGCGGGTCGTACCAGGCTTCGAAGCCCGCAGCGTTCAGCAGCTTGGCGGCGTGTCGGGCGACTTCTTCGGCGGTGCCATATACCGAGCCGGAAAGAATGGCGACTTTCATCTATCTGATCCTGGACCTGAATAAAGAGCCGGATAGTAACAGCTGCACCGGCAAGGCCGCGAACCGCACTCGGCAGCCCCTAATGGCAAGTGGACAGCCTGGCGATTTATTCTAGAATGCGGCTCTTACAAGGATGTCCAGAGGCCCGCTCCATGATCAACGCGCAACTGATGCAACTGGTCATCAACGCTTCAAACGACGGGATTGTCATCGCCGAAAAGGAAGGCGATGAAGACAACATCCTGATCTACGTGAATCCGGCTTTCGAACGGTTGACCGGCTACAGCCGGGACGAAATCCTTTATCAGGACTGCCGTTTCCTCCAATCCGGTGATCGCGACCAGCCTGCTCTGGAGCACATTCGCAAGGCGCTGAAAGAAGTGGGCTCCTGCCGCGAGGTGCTACGCAATTACCGCAAGGACGGCACGCCGTTCTGGAACGAGTTGTCACTGACCTCGGTAAAAAACGAGATCGACGGGCACACCTATTTTGTCGGCGTACAAAAAGATGTCACTGCGCAGGTCAGGGCACAACAGCGCGTCGCCCAACTGGAAAAGGAGCTGGCCCAGGCTCGGGAAACCATCGCCCGGCTCGAAGCGACGAACGGTGTAAACAAAACCGTGAATTAACGGTCAGTCACTACAATCACCAGTGAAAAGAACATTCATTCGAGCAAACCATGCAACGCGACGCCCTCCTGACACAGGATGAACTGGACTTCATCCGGACCGTGCAGCACAACCCGCAATTGAACGAGCGGGACGTGACCTCCAGCCTTCTGGTCAACGGAGGGTCGCAGATCCGTGACCTGCTGACGCGTCTGGCGGCGAACGAGCAAGTCACCTTGCAGGCCAATTTCGAAAACCAGCAAATGACCTTTCCACTGCACTTGGTGGAAGACGAATTCCACGCCATGCATCTGCGCCTGGGTGTGCCGAGTATCTACGAGGACGGGCCCAGGATTCGCCCATGGCGCCTGGCATTGGAAGAACCGGTGGCGTTGGAAAATATCAAGGGCCAGCCAGGACCGCTCTGGGTACACGAAGTGTCATGCAAAGGCGTGTTGCTGGAAAACCGCAGTCGCGCCAAGCCACCTAAGCAGTTTTCACTGTGGTTCAGCCCGTCGGGCTACGAAAGGATTTCGTTGCGCGGCACCTTCGAACGGGAAACGGCTCAGGGCCTGTTTGCCTATCAGTTGAGCCAGCACGATGAGGATGAGACCGAGCGCCTGCGCCAGTACATCCTGCAACAACATCGCCTGACGCATCCGGCCATGCACACCTAGGCGGGTTTCCCTCGCGTCACATCAAGTATCCAGGTTCCCCGCCAACAGCTGCCGCAAGCGTTGACGCATCAAGGTTCCCTCGTTGCCCAGGCAAGTGACGGAGGATCCAGCCAGGCTGTCCTGCGCCAGATCGGATGCGTCACCGGCCAGCATCAGCGGACAATCCAGGCTCATCGCCAGCTTACACAGGCGTTTCGGTAGCTCGGGGACAGGCGCGTGATTGGAAACCAGCACCAGCGCCAAAGGCTGGGTCTTCTGGCACACCAAGGCCAGTTCATCGAATGGCAAACCGACCGTCAGCACCCTGACGCCCGTATCCGCCTTGGACAGGTAAAGCGCGGTGAGCAGCAAATCCAGCTCACGGCAATGATCGGCAATGGCGCACACCAGAACCCTGCGCTCGCGGCCCTCGCGCTTGAGCAAGAGCCTCTGGATAATGCGCGAACGCAGGAACCCATCGAGGAACACCCATTCACTGGTTTGCCCGAACTCCTGCTGGCGTTGCAGCAACTGGCGCCAGAGCGGCATCAGGATGTCCTGGAATACGATTGGCACGGCGTAGGTCGAGAAAATCTGGCCATAGATGCGGTCCAGCTCTATGTCGTCAAAATTCCCGACCGCATTTGCCACTTGCCGTTGCCACTGCGCGTAATCGGCCTTGACCACGTCGGACGGAATCAGCGCCGACACCGGCTGCACCGACTCGGTCTTCGCCAGGATCTTGCCTACTTTGCTCACGGCCACGCCGCGCTCGATCCAACCCAGGATGCTGCGCACCCTCTCGATATCACCCAAGGAGTACAGACGATGTCCGCTTTCAGTGCGGGTGGGCTGGATCAACCCATAGCGGCGTTCCCAGGCGCGTAGCGTCACGGGGTTCACACCGGTCAGGCGCGCTACTTCGCGAATGGGAAACAGATCTTCCCGTTTCAGGGCACCTGACGCCTGGAAAACAAAGTTATCGTCTGTGATTACGCTCATTTTGCAGACAATTCCGGCAAACAGATTGGATCCCAGTGTACCCCCACTCGGACACGTTATTACAAGAACAAACGCATCTGATTTGCGGTTTTGTTGTTTTGCGCGTAATCGGGAGATCTGCGACGCCTTCGCGAGCAGGCGCTCTTGCCTGGATTCGTTTCCACCCTCGCCGCTGTTATAGTTTTGTTCCTGTCGTAACCCGAGTCTGCCCATGCCCAGCGCGACCGCTCCTGTCCTGATCACCGGCGCCGCCCAGCGCGTCGGCCTGCACTGCGCCCGGCGATTGCTGGAAGACGGACAACCGGTGATCGCGACCTATCGCACCGAACGTCCGGGTGTGCAGACGCTGCGCGACCTGGGGGCGATCATGCTGTTTGCCGACTTCTCCAGCGAAGCGGGAATCCTGGCCTTCATCACACAGCTCAAGCAGCACACCGACCGACTGCGGGCCATCGTGCACAACGCTTCGGCCTGGCTGAGCGAAGCGCCGGGCGACGAAGCGGCAGCCTTCAATGCCATGTTCGGCGTGCACATGCTCGCGCCCTACCTGATCAACCTGCATTGCGCCGAACTGCTGCAGCGCTCGACGCCAGCGGATATCGTGCACATCAGCGATGACGTGACGCGCAAGGGCAGCAGCCGGCACATCGCCTACTGCGCGACCAAGGCCGGTCTCGAAAGCCTGACCCTGTCATTCGCGGCGAAGTACGCGCCGGCCATCAAGGTCAACGGCATTGCCCCGGCCCTGCTACTGTTCAATCCCGACGACGACGCGGCGTACCGTGCCAAGGCCTTGGCCAAATCCGCCCTGGGCATCGAGCCCGGTAGCGAGGTGATCTACCAGAGCCTGCGTTATCTGCTGGACAACCCTTATGTCACCGGCACGACCCTGACCGTCAACGGCGGGCGGCACGTTAAATAGTCGAGGATGCACCATGACGCTATCGTTGCCCGAACACTACCGACAGATCCTCCTCGGCCTGGGCGAAGACCCGGAACGTGAAGGCCTGCTCGATACCCCGGCGCGTGCCGCCAAGGCCATGCAGTACCTTTGCCATGGCTACGAACAAAGCGTCGAGCAGATCGTCAACGGCGCCCTGTTCGCCTCGGACAGCGATGAAATGGTGATCGTCGCCGACATCGAACTCTATTCCCTGTGCGAACATCACCTGTTGCCCTTCATCGGCAAGGCTCATGTCGCTTATATTCCTACAGGCAAGGTCCTGGGATTATCGAAAATCGCCCGGCTGGTGGACATGTTCGCCCGCCGTCTGCAGATCCAGGAAAACCTGACCCGGCAAATCGCCGACGCGGTGCAGCAGGTCACCCAGGCCGCCGGCGTGGCGGTGGTGATCGAGGCCCAGCACATGTGCATGATGATGCGCGGTGTCGAAAAACAGAACTCGACCATGAACACCTCGGTAATGCTCGGCGCCTTTCGCGAGTCCAGCAGCACCCGCCAGGAGTTCCTGCAACTGATCCGACGGAGCAAGTAAATGCCACAACTTCAGCCAGCCATGGCACGCATCAAGGTCAAGGACCTGCGTCTGCGCACCTTCATCGGCATCAACGAGGATGAAATTCTCAACAAGCAGGATGTGCTGATCAACCTGACCATCCTCTACGCCGCCCAGGACGCGGTGCGCGACAACGACATCGACCACGCGCTGAACTACCGCACCATCACCAAGGCAATCATCGCCCACGTGGAAGGCAACCGCTTCGCCCTGCTCGAACGGCTGACCCAGGAACTGCTGGACCTGGTCATGGCGAACGAGTCGGTGTTGTATGCCGAGGTCGAGGTCGACAAGCCCCACGCCCTGCGATTCGCCGAGTCGGTGTCGATTACGCTGGCGGCCAGCCGGACGACTTCGTAGCCGCCTCAAGCGGCTAGCTGTAAGCTTGGCTACCGCAACCCATCTTGCAGCTCGAAGCTTGCCGCTCATCGAGCTGTCTCGAAGAGATCACCATGAACGATCAACAACGCCTCGAACTCGAAGCCGCCGCTTTCCGCCGCCTGGTTGCCCACCTGGACAGCCGCAAGGATGTGCAGAACATCGACCTGATGAACCTCGCCGGCTTCTGCCGTAACTGCCTGTCCAAGTGGTACAAGGCCGCCGCCGATGAACGCCAGATCGAGGTCAGCCTCGATGACGCCCGTGAAGTGGTGTACGGCATGCCGTACGCCGAATGGAAAGCCCAGTACCAGAAAGAAGCCAGCGCCGAACAACAAGCGGCGTTCGCCAAAGGAAAACCCGATGCCTGACCTGAACACCTTCCGCGACAACCTCAAGAGCGGCGAGCATGCCTTCGCCGACACCCTGGCCTTTATCGCCGACGGCTACAGTTACCAGCCCCAGGCATTCGACAACGGCAACGTGCACAACGCGGCCGGGCAGAACGAAGGCTCGTGCAAGACCCTGGGCCTGGCGCTGCTTGAAGGCCTGAGCGATGAAGAAGCGCTGTTGGCGTTTGGCGAGCACTACCGTTCGGTACTGGCCACTCCCGAGGGCACGGATCACGGCAACATCCGCGCATTGATGGCCCATGGGTTGGCCGGGGTGAAGTTCGATGGGCAGCCGCTGCAGCGACGGTGATCCACTTTTTGCGGCGCGCCCTGTTTTTGTGACAGGGCCGGCTTTTGTGGCGAGGGAGCTTGCTCCCGCTGGGCTGTGTAGCAGCCCCAGACAGTCAAACTCAATTTGCCTGACACACCGCGCTGCCTGGTTTTGGGGCCGCTTCGCCCGAACGCGGACCGGCCCAGCGGGAGCAAGCTCCCTCGCCACAGGCTCAGCCCAAGTGAGCGGCGCCTCATCACATCCCGACTTTTAAGATTGACCCGGCAACTTTATTTCGTTTGTCGCCCCCTGCGCTCGCCGCTTGAATAAGGCCTGCCCTTCTTCCCCTGCGAGCCGCAATCCATGAGCAGCGAAACCATCAGCCAGTCGATTTCCATCGTCCATCCCATCAGCCTCAGCCACGGCAAAAATGCCGAGGCCTGGGACACCGGGGGCAAACGCTACATCGATTTCGTGGGCGGCATCGGTGTACTGAATCTCGGCCATTGTCATCCACGCATCGTCGAGGCGATCCGCGAGCAGGCGACGCGGTTGACCCACTACGCGTTCAACGCCGCGCCCCATGCGCCCTACATTGAATTGATGGAGCGCCTGGCCGGGTTTGTCCCGGTGGACTATCCGGTCAGTGGCATGCTCACCAACAGCGGCGCCGAGGCGGCGGAGAATGCCTTGAAGATCGTGCGCGGCGCCACCGGCCGCACGGCGGTCATCGCCTTTGACGGTGCTTTTCATGGCCGCACCCTGGCAACCCTGAATCTCAATGGCAAAGTCGCACCCTACAAACAGAAAATCGGCGTACTGCCCGGGCCGGTCTATCACCTGCCCTACCCCAGCAAGGACAACGGCATCAGCTGCGCCGAAGCGCTCAAAGCCATGGAGCGGCTGTTCAGCGTCGAGATCGATGTGAATGACGTAGCCTGTTTCATCATCGAACCGGTGCAGGGCGAGGCTGGTTTCCTGGCACTGGATATCCCCTTCGCCCAGGCCCTGCGACAGTTCTGCGATGAAAAAGGCATCGTGCTGATCATCGACGAAATCCAGTCCGGCTTCGGCCGCACCGGCCAGCGCTTTGCGTTCTCTCGCCTGGGTATCGAGCCGGATCTGATTCTGCTGGGCAAAAGCATCGCCGGCGGCGTGCCCCTCGGCGCGGTGGTCGGGCGCAAGGCGTTGATGGACAACTTGCCCAAGGGCGGGTTGGGCGGCACCTACTCGGGCAACCCTATCGCCTGCGCGGCCGCCTTGGCGACCCTGGACGAAATGAGCGACACGAATTTGCAGGCCTGGGGCACGCAACAGGAGGAGGCGATCGTCAGCCGCTATGAGTCCTGGCGCAGCCGTGGCCTGACACCGTACCTGGGCCGCCTGACCGGAGTCGGCGCGATGCGCGGCCTTGAACTGGCCCATGCCGACGGTACGCCGGCTGCGGCCCAATTGACGCAACTGCTGGCGCTGGCGCGGGAGGCCGGCTTGCTGTTGATGCCCAGCGGCAAATCGCGGCACATCATCCGCCTGTTGGCGCCGCTGACCACCGAGGCGAAAGTGCTTGAGGAAGGGTTGGATATCCTGGAGGCGTGCCTGGCGAAGCTGGCCTAAGCATCCCTACTGACCCTGTGGGAGCGAGCCTGCTCGCGATAGCGTCGTGTCAGCCAACATCAATGGTGGCTGGTCAATCGTCATTGCGAGCAGGCTCGCTCCCACAAAGAACGGCGTCATCCAATACCCACAAAAAAACCGGCCGAAGCCGGTTTTTTCATGCCTGGTGAATCAGAACGAAGCGTTCTGCAAACCGTCCAGGTAGCGCTCGGTGTCCAGGGCCGCCATGCAACCGGCACCGGCCGAGGTGATGGCCTGGCGGTAGACGTGGTCAGCCACGTCGCCGGCCGCGAAGATACCTTCGACGCTGGTGGCAGTAGCGTTGCCATCACGGCCGCCCTTCACTACCAGGTAGCCGTCCTTCAGTTCCAGCTGACCTTCGAACAGCGAAGTGTTCGGCGTGTGGCCGATGGCGATGAACACGCCGTCAACCTTGATCTCGTCGAAACTGCCGTCGTTGTTTTTCAGGCGGGCACCGGTCACGCCCATGTTGTCGCCCAGCACTTCGTCCAGGGTCGCGTTGAGCTTGAGGATGATCTTGCCTTCGGCGACGCGGGCGTTGAGCTTGTCGATCAGGATTTTCTCGGCGCGGAAGGTTTCGCGACGGTGGATCAGCGTGACCGTGCTGGCGATGTTGGCCAGGTACAGGGCTTCTTCGACAGCGGTGTTGCCACCACCGACCACGGCCACTGGCTTGTTGCGGTAGAAGAAACCGTCGCAAGTGGCACAGGCGGAAACACCTTTGCCCATGAAGGCTTCTTCCGACGGCAGGCCCAGGTAACGGGCGCTGGCGCCGGTGGCGATGATCAGCGCGTCGCAGGTGTAGGTCGCGCTGTCGCCGGTCAGGGTGTACGGCTTGGCGGCGAAATCCACGGCGTTGATGTGATCGAAGACGATCTCGGTCTCGAAGCGCTCGGCGTGTTCCTTCATGCGCTCCATCAAGGCCGGACCGGTCAGGCCATGGACGTCGCCCGGCCAGTTGTCGACTTCGGTGGTGGTGGTCAATTGACCGCCGGCCTGCATGCCGGTGATCAGCAGCGGCTTGAGGTTGGCACGGGCCGCGTAGACCGCAGCGCTGTAACCGGCAGGGCCGGAACCAAGAATAATCACTCGCGAATGACGGACTTCAGACATGACCTGCTCCTGTTGACCGGACCTTGCGGGCCGGAACGCCGGGTAAGCGGCGCGAATAAAAAGGACTGTGGATGCACTTGGGGAAGGCTTTGGTTCGACAGTCCTGAAAAAGAATGGGTGCAGCGTATCGAGGGAGGGAAGATTAAGGAAATACGGTTTAACAATCCAGCTCATAGGTGAGCTCTATCCGCAACCCAGCGCCCAATAGCAGCCATAGCGCCGGGAAACGTTGTTACACGCCATGTCGACGCTTTCCCGCGCAGGGCAAAGCCGGTAAGGTCGGCGCGTTCACCTTCGCTCGGAGCCCATCTATGCCCGCCCCCGTCCTGTCCGGCCCGCAATACTTGCGAGAAGGCCTCAAGCTGGTCCTGAGCCCGGGCCTGCGCCTGTTCGTTCTTTTGCCGCTGGCAATCAACCTGTTGTTGTTCGTCGGCCTGATCTACCTGGCCGGGCACCAGTTCAGCCTGTGGGTCGATACGTTGATGCCGTCGCTGCCCGACTGGCTGGGTTTCCTCAGCTACATCCTCTGGCCGCTGTTCGTGGTGCTGGTGGTGCTGATGGTGTTTTTCACGTTCACGATGCTCGCCAATATCATCGCCGCGCCCTTCAATGGTTTTCTGTCGGAGAAAGTCGAGGTGGTCATCCGCGGCACCGATGACTTTCCGGCCTTCAGCTGGGGCGAACTGATCGCCATGGTCCCCCGGACCTTCGCCCGGGAGGCACGCAAACTCGGCTATTTCCTGCCCCGCGCCCTAGGGCTGTTCGTGCTATCGCTCATCCCGGTAGTCAACATCGTTGCGGCACCGCTATGGCTGCTGTTTGGCGTATGGATGATGGCGATCCAGTACATCGACTACCCGGCGGACAACCACAAGCTGGGCTGGAACGAGATGCTCGCCTGGCTGCGGCAGAAGCGCTGGCAGAGCCTGGGCTTTGGCGGCAGCGTTTACCTGGTACTGCTGATCCCGCTGGTGAACATCCTGATGATGCCGGCCGCAGTGGCCGGGGCGACGCTGTTCTGGGTGCGCGAGCAAGGCGCAGAGACAGCCCTGGCCCGGCAAGGCTGAGCGGTCACAAATCCATCATCCTGGCGTCACAATGACGAAATGGCCCCGGTCGACACTGGGGTCATGACCACACACCTGCACATTACCCTCGTCACCGAAACCTTCCCGCCGGAAATCAATGGCGTGGCCAATACCTTGGGCCGCCTCTATGACGGTTTGCGAGCCCGTGGGCACCAGGTGGAACTGATCCGGCCGCGCCAGGCAGAGGATCAACGCCTCGCCAGTGACGAACGGCTGCTGCTGTGCCGGGGCTGGCCATTGCCGGGTTATCCGGGGTTGCAATGGGGCCAGTCATCGATGCACAAGCTGATGCGACGCTGGAAACGCCAGCGCCCGGACGTGCTGTACATCGCCACTGAAGGCCCGCTGGGTTTATCGGCGCTGCGGGCGGCGCGACGCCTGGGCATCTCGGTGGTCAGTGGTTTCCACACCAACTTCCAGCAATACACCCAGCAGTACGGCCTAGGGCTGTTGAGCCGCGTGTTGACCCATTACCTACGCTGGTTTCACAACCGCTCCAGCCTGACCCTGGTGCCCAGCCCCAGCCAGCGCCTGGAGCTGGAGCGACGGCAGTTCGAGCGTGTGGCGCTGTTGTCGCGGGGTGTGGACAGCCAGTTGTTCCATCCGGTCAAGCGCTCGACCAGCTTGCGTGAGGGCTGGGGCCTGACGGATGACGACATTGCCGTGATCCATGTCGGGCGCCTGGCTCCGGAGAAAAACCTCGGCCTGCTCAAGCGCAGTTTCGACACGCTTTGCAGTGCTTTCCCAGGGCGACGGATGAAGCTGGTGGTGATCGGCGACGGACCGCAGCGATCGACTCTGGAACAGGAAATGCCCGAGGCGATCTTCTGTGGCTCGCAACGGGGCGAGGCACTGGCCAGCCACTATGCGTCCGGGGATGTGTTCGTCTTTCCGAGCCTGACCGAAACCTTCGGCAATGTCGTGCTCGAAGCGCTGGCGTCCGGGCTGGGCGTGGTGGCCTACGATCAGGCTGCGGCGGCGCAGCACATTCGCCATGGCTACAATGGCGTGTTGGCCATGCCGGGGGATGAAAAAGCGTTCTGCGATGCAGCGCGTTGGCTGCTGGAGGAGCGCGAGACCCTGCGCTGCGTGAGGCTCAACGCGCGCCAGCATGCCAGTCGCCAAGGCTGGGCGTCGGTGATCGAGCAGTTCGAGGCGCAGTTGCGCGGGGCCTGCGTCGGTGAGCAGGTGATGCCTGCTGCGCCGACCTTGCCCTGAATCTGCAGTGCTGCTGAGGCCGCCATCGCGAGCAGGCTCGCTCCCACATTGGTCCTCGGTGAGCACACGCTTTGTGTCCCGCCAAAGCCCCTGTGGGAGCGAGCCTGCTCGCGATAGCGCCAGACCAGTCTGCGCTTAAACCAACGTCATCAACGCCTCACGGCTGAACGGCAAAACCTCCTGCTCCCGACCATCGCGCACTTTCTGTGCCCAGTCCGGGTCCACCAGCAACGCACGCCCCACTGCCACCAGGTCGAACTCATCGTTGTTCAGGCGCTCCAGCAATTTTTCCAGGCTGGCCGGCTGCGCGACTTTGTCGGTGTTGACCATGAATTGCAGGAACTCGCCATCCAGGCCGACGCTGCCCACGGTAATGGTGGGCTTGCCAGTAAGCTTGCGCGTCCAGCCCGCCAGGTTGAGCTCGGAGCCTTCGAACTCCGGCTCCCAGAAACGCCGCGTCGAGCAGTGGAAAATATCCACGCCGGCCTCGGACAACGGCTTGAGGAATTCGCCCAGGGCCTCAGGCGTCTGTACCAGGCGCGCGGTGTAGTCCTGCTGTTTCCATTGGGAGAAACGGAAAATGATCGGGAACCCCTCGCCCACCACCGCCCGCACCGCGCGGATCAACTCGATGGCGAAGCGCGAGCGATTGGCCAGGCTGCCGCCGTAGCCGTCAGTGCGTTGGTTGCTGCCTTCCCAAAAGAACTGGTCGATCAGGTAACCGTGGGCGCCGTGGATTTCCACGCCGTCCATGCCAATGCGCTGGGCGTCTTTCGCAGCCTGGGCGAACGCGGCGATGACGTCGTCGATGTCGGCCTGGGTCATGCCGTGGACCACCACCTGGCCGTCCTTGAGCTTCTCCGATGGGCCATAGCCCGGCACGCTGGCATCCGGCTCGGTGCCGATGCGGCGCACGTTGCCCACATGCCACAGCTGGGGAACGATCTTGCCGCCTTCGGCGTGTACCGCGTCGACGACCTGTTTCCAGCCGGCCAGCGCAGCGTCGCCATAGAAATGCGGTACGTTCGGATAACCGTTGGAAGCCTTGTGCCCAACGGTCGTGCCTTCGGTAACGATCAGGCCGACTCCGGCCGCTGCGCGACGACGGTAATACTCCACGACCTTGGCGTTCGGCACCCCACCCGGCGAAAAGGAACGGGTCATCGGTGCCATCACCACACGGGTCGGCAGTTCGAGCGCGCCGAGTTGGAAGGGTCTGAACAGGGCTTTTACAGGCATGGGGCACTCCACGGGACAAAGTCGCAGGTCGATATGACGGCGATAATATGTGCCGTTCGCAGTGCTGGGTAGCACTATTGATTGGAGTGATTAAGGATTAGAAGGCTGCACTAGAGAGTTTGTGCATCGCAATACCTGTGGCGAGGGAGCTTGCTCCCGCTCGGTTGCGCAGCAACCGCAAAAACTTGGGGCTGCTTCGCACCCCAGCGGGAGCAAGCTCCCTCGCCACAGGGGGCCTGCATGTTTCCTGGACCCAATAGGGATTGCCTGATCACAGGAATCAGCCCAGCGCTTTCTCGATGGCCTGGATCACCGTGGAATCATCCGGTGCGGTGCGTGGCGAGAAACGCGCCAGCACGCGCCCGTCCTTGCCAAGCAGGAATTTCTCGAAGTTCCAGGTAATGTCCCCGGGAAACTCCGCGCCCTCGCCCGCCAGCAGGCGGTACAGCTGATGACGGTCCGGCCCGTTCACGTCCAGTTTGCTGGACAGTGGAAACGTCACGCCATAATTGACGCTGCAGAACGCCCGGATCTCCTCATCACTCCCTGGCTCCTGGCCGGCGAACTGGTTGCAAGGCAGGCCCAGCACACTGAAGCCTCGGTCCTTGTATTGCTGATGGAGTTTCTCCAAAGCCTCGTACTGAGGCGTCAAGCCACATTTGGAGGCGACGTTGACCACCAGCACGACTTGCCCCTTGAACGGCGCCAGCGCCAGCTCATGACCGTCCAAGGCTTTGAGTTTAAGGTCGTGGAAAGCACTCATGACGAACTCCAGGTTTGCAGATCTTTACGAAACAGCCTTGGCCGATGCTAACAGCTGCCGACTAAAAAGGCGCCCTATGGGCGCCTTTCCGGTTCACTTGAGCGTAGCGCACAAATCAGTGGTGGTGACCACCTTCGCCATGGACGTGACCATGGGCGATTTCTTCCTGGCTAGCGTCACGAATGTCGACAACCTTGACCTTGAAGTTCAGGCGCTGGCCGGCCAGTGGGTGGTTGCCGTCAACGGTGACGTCGTCGCCTTCCAGGTCGCGGATGGTCACGATCTGCATCTGGCCATCGGGCGCCGATGCGTGGAACTGCATGCCGACTTCCAGCTCGTCCACACCTTCGAACATGCTGCGGCTCAGGGTGCTGACCAGCTCGGCGGAGTATTCGCCGTAGGCGTCTTCCGGTTCAACGGCAACGTTCAGCTCGTCACCGGCGGTTTTACCTTCCAGGGCTTTTTCCAGGCCCGGGATGATGTTGCCTGCACCATGCAGGTAGACCAGCGGAGCGCCGCCGGCAGAGCTGTCGATGACCTCACCAGCGTCGTTGGTCAGGGTATAGTCGATGGAGACAGCCTTATTGGCGGCGATCAGCATGGGGCGAGACCTTTTGCATAAGAATGAAGAACGGACAAGTCTAAACAAGGATTTGCCCGAAAGCGAACGGAACCCGGACAAACGGGCTGGCTCGAACCGATCGACGGTCACCGGTTTCCACCAGGACGAGGACGGCCATTGGGTGGCCGAGCTGTCCTGCGGCCATACCCAGCACCTGCGCCACCAGCCACCGTGGCAGTCCCGGGCCTGGGTCCTGGATCCGGCGCAACGTATTGAAAAAATAGGCCAGTCCTTCGACTGCGGCTGGTGCGCACAGGCCCCGGTTAGCGATAACCTTGGCGACTGAATCTGACGGCAGACGGCCAGCTATAGGCCTCGCCCTTGCCATGCACCTTTAGGGAATCCGCATGCAAACTTTTTTTATCGCGCCCACCGATTTTGGTGTGGGTCTGACCTCCATCAGCCTCGGGCTGGTGCGTACGCTGGAACGGGCCGGGCTGAAAGTCGGCTTTTTCAAACCGATTGCCCAGCCACACCCTGGCGACACCGGGCCGGAACGCTCCACCGAACTGGTGGCCCGCACCCATGGCCTCAAGCCGCCGCAGCCGCTGGGCCTGGCCCACGTCGAGCGCATGCTCGGCGACGGTCAGCTCGATGAGTTGCTGGAAGAAATCATCACCCTCTACCAGCAGGCCGCCATCGGCAAGGACGTGCTGGTCGTCGAAGGCATGGTCCCGACCCGCAGTGCCAGCTATGCCGCCCGGGTGAACCTGCACCTGGCCAAGAGCCTGGATGCCGAAGTCATCCTGGTGTCGGCACCGGAAAACGAAGTGCTGACCGAGCTTTCCGGGCGGGTGGAATTACAGGCGCAACTGTTCGGCGGACCGAAGGACCCGAAAGTCCTCGGGGTCATCCTGAACAAGGTGCGCACCGACGAAAACATCGAAGCCTTCAGTGCGCGACTCCAGGAACACTCGCCCCTGCTGCGCAGCGGCGACTTCCGCCTGCTGGGTTGCATCCCGTTTCGCCCGGAACTCAACGCACCGCGCACTCGCGACGTGGCCGACCTGATGGGCGCACAGGTGCTCAATGCCGGGGACTACGAAACCCGGCGCATGAGCAACATCATCATCTGCGCCCGGACCATGCGTAACACCGTGGAGCTGCTCAAGCCCGGCGTGCTGGTGGTCACCCCTGGTGATCGCGACGACATCATCCTCGCCGTGAGCCTGGCGGCGATCAACGGTGTACCGCTGGCCGGCCTGCTGCTGACCAGCGACACCCTGCCTGACCCACGGATCATGGAGCTGTGCCGAGGCGCGTTGCAGGCCGGCTTGCCGGTGCTGTCGGTGAGCACCGGTTCCTATGACACCGCCAACCTACTCAACGGCCTGAACAAGGAAATCCCGATCGATGACCGCGAACGTGCGGAGATCATCACCGATTTCGTCGCCAGCCACCTGGACGCCGGATGGCTGCACCAGCGCTGTGGCACGCCACGGGAGATGCGCCTGTCGCCGGCGGTGTTCCGCTATCAATTGATCCAGCGCGCCCAGGCCGCCAACAAACGCATCGTGCTGCCCGAAGGCAGCGAACCCTTGACCGTGCAGGCCGCCGCCATTTGCCAGGCCCGTGGGATCGCTCGCTGCGTGCTGCTGGCCAAACCGGCCGACGTCGAGGCGGTGGCCCGCGCCCAGGGCATCGAACTGCCGCCGGGGCTGGAAATTCTCGATCCGGACTCGATTCGCGAGCGTTACGTCGAGCCCATGGTGAAACTGCGCAAGAGCAAGAGCCTGAACGCGCCGATGGCCGAGCAGCAACTGGAAGACACCGTGGTCATCGGCACCATGATGCTGGCGCTCGATGAAGTGGACGGCCTGGTTTCCGGGGTGATCCACTCCACCGCCAACACCATCCGGCCAGCCTTGCAATTGATCAAGACCGCCCCAGGTTGCTCCCTGGTGTCCTCGGTGTTTTTCATGCTGTTCCCCGAGGAGGTGCTGGTCTACGGCGACTGCGTGATGAACCCGCACCCCAGCGCTGCGGAACTGGCGGAGATTGCGCTGCAAAGCGCTGACTCGGCCGCCGCGTTCGGCATCACCCCGCGAGTGGCGATGCTCAGTTATTCCAGCGGCGAGTCCGCCAGTGGCGAAGAAGTGGAGAAAGTCCGCGAAGCCACCCTGCTGGCCCACGAGGCGCAGCACGGCCTGCTGATCGACGGCCCGTTGCAATACGATGCCGCGGCCAACGAAACCGTGGCCCGGCAACTGGCCCCCAACAGCCAGGTGGCCGGCCGCGCCACCGTGTTCATCTTCCCCGACCTGAACACCGGCAACACCACCCACAAGGCGGTCCAGCGCAGCGCCGATTGCGTCAGCCTCGGGCCGATGCTGCAAGGCTTGCGCAAACCGGTGAACGACTTGCCACGTGGCGCCCAGGTCGACGACATCGTGTACACCATCGCCTTGACCGCGATCCAAGCCGCCAACCGACCCATGGACCTTTAAATGCTGGATTTCCTGCCTGCCGCCGTACGCGGCGTGATTGCCTCGCTGTTGTTGGCGCTGAACACCATCCTGTGCTGCACGCCGCTGTTCGTCGTGGCGATCTTCAAACTGTTGCTACCCTTCCCCACTGCCCAGCGTTTCACTGACTGGCTGATGAGCCACATCCACGAAGCCTGGATCAGCAACAACAAGGCCTGGATGAACCTGGTGCGCCGCACCCGCTGGCACCTGAGCGGGATGGACGGCCTGGACTACCAGCATTCGTACCTGATCACCAGCAACCACCAGAGCTGGGTCGACATCATGGTGCTGCAGTACGTGTTGAACCGGCGCATCCGGCCGTTGAAGTTCTTTCTCAAGCAGGAACTGATCTGGGTGCCGGTAATCGGCCTTGCCTGGTGGGCCCTGGGCTTTCCATTCATGAAGCGCTATTCCAAGGCGTACCTGGAAAAGCACCCGGAAAAGAAAGGCAAGGACCTGGAAACTACGCGCAAGACCTGCGCGAAGTTCCGCCACAACCCGGTGGGCATCTTCAATTTCGTCGAGGGCACGCGCTTCACTGAGGGCAAACATGCCCAGCAGCAATCACCGTTTCGCTACCTGCTCAAGCCCAAGGCCGGCGGCATCGCGTTCGTGCTCGATGCCATGGGTGAACAACTGGAATCGATCATCAACGTGACCATCCACTATCCCGGCGGGCGTCCGGGGTATTGGGATCTGCTGTGCGGCAAGATGGGCGAGGTGGTGGTGCATGTCCAGGAGCTGAAAATCCCGCCGCAGTTCGTTGGCAAGAGCTACGACCAGGACGGCGCGTATCGCCTGGAGTTCCAGGGCTGGATCAACCAGTTGTGGCAGGACAAGGATGCGTTGCTTGCGCAGATGCATCAGGAGTATCCAGACCGCCACTGACCCCACCTTGTGGGAGCGGGCTTGCTCGCGAATGCGGACTGGCACTCGAAACAGATGTTGACTGATACACCGCATTCGCGAGCAAGCCCGCTCCCACAGGGTCCGAGCCAATGAAAAAAGCCCGCCGATGACTGCTCATCGGCGGGCTTTTCATTTGCGGCTGACGCTTAGATCGCGCCGCGACTGCGCAGCAATTCCAACACCCGCTTGACGCTCTCTTCCAGTGTCAGCGCCTGGGTATCAATCACCAGGTCAGCGTCCAGCGGCACGTCATACGGGAAGGATTCGCCGGGGATGTTGTCGCCAGCGGCGGCGTACAGCCCTTGCGGATCACGTTGGGCGCACACCGCCGGCGAGGCCTGGACGTAGACCGTCAGCAGACGCTCGCGACCGATCAGGTCCTTGGCCTGCTCACGCCCTTCGGCGCTCGGTGCGACGAACGCGGCCAGGGTCAGCAGGCCGGCTTCGTTGAACTGGCGGGCGACGTGGGCCGCGCGGCGCCAATTTTCGGTGCGTCCGGCCCGATCCTGTGGCAAGCCCTTGTTCAGGTCGTGACGCAGGTTCTGGCCATCCAGCACAAACACCGCACGCCCCGAGTCGAACAGCTTGCGCTCCACGGCATAAGCCAGGGTGCTCTTGCCAGCGCCCGACAGGCCGCTGAACAGCACGGTGGCCGGCTGCTGGCCGAAGCGCTGGGCGCGTTCTTCCACCGACACATGGGCCAGCTTACCGTGGTGCGTGCTGCTGCCATGAGCCAGTGGCTGGGCGACGATCATGCCGGCACCAACAGTACCGTTGGTGAGGCGGTCAATGACGATGAATGCACCGGTGGTGCGGTTGCTGTCGTAACCGTCCAGGGCAATCGGCGCGTCCAGGGCAATCTTCACCTTGCCGATTTCGTTGAGCTGCAACGCGCTGGCCGGGCCTTCTTCAAGGGTGTTGACGTCGACCCGGTTGACGATGCTGGCAATCGAGCCCGGCACGTAGCTGGTGGCGCGCTTGATGTCGTATTTCTTGCCCGGCAGCATCGGCTCTTCGGCCATCCACACCAGCATCGCTTCGAAGCTGTCGGTGACCGGCGGCACGTTGTCGGCATGCACCAACAGGTCGCCACGGGAGATGTCGATCTCGTCTTCCATGGTCAGCGTCACCGCCTGACCAGGACCTGCCTGCTCCAGCTCGCCTTCGAAGGTGACGATGGATTTGACCCGGCTGCTCTTGCCCGACGGCAACACCACCACTTCGTCGCCCTTGTGCACGATGCCGCTGGCCAGGGTGCCGGCGAAGCCGCGGAAGTTCAGGTTCGGACGGTTGACGTACTGCACCGGGAAACGCAGGTCGGTGAGGTTGCGGTCGCCCGCCACTTCCACGGTCTCGAGGATTTCCATCAGCGACTGACCGGTGTACCACGGCGAACGCTCGGACTTGTTCACCACGTTGTCGCCCTTGAGGGCGGACATCGGCACGAAGTGCAGGCTGGTGGGCTGCATCTTCAAGCCTTCGGCAAACTTCAGGTAGTCGGCCTTGATCGACTCGAAAACACCCTGGTCGAAGCCCTTGAGGTCCATCTTGTTGATGGCCACGACGATGTGCTTGATGCCCAGCAACGAGGCGATGAAACTGTGGCGACGGGTCTGGGTCTGCACGCCGTAGCGGGCGTCCACCAGGATGATCGCCAGGTCACAGGTGGAGGCACCGGTGGCCATGTTGCGGGTGTACTGCTCATGGCCGGGGGTGTCGGCGATGATGAATTTGCGCTTGGCGGTGGAGAAATAGCGGTACGCGACGTCGATGGTGATGCCTTGCTCGCGCTCGGCCTGCAAACCGTCGACCAGCAGCGCCAGGTCGATGTCGTCACCGGTAGTGCCGACTTTCTTCGAATCGCGGGTAATGGCTTCCAGGTGATCCTCGTAGATCATCTTGGAGTCGTGCAGCAGGCGCCCGATCAGGGTGCTCTTGCCGTCGTCGACGTTACCGCAGGTCAGGAACCGCAGCAGCTCTTTACGCTCGTGCTGGCCCAGGTAGGCGAGGATGTCCTCGCTGATCAAATCAGATTGATGCGACATGACAGCCCCTTAGAAATAACCTTGACGTTTCTTATCTTCCATCGAGCCTGCGCCATCGTGGTCGATGACCCGGCCCTGGCGCTCGGAAGTTCGCGTCAGGAGCATTTCCTGAATGATGTCCGTCAGGCTTTCGGCCTCGGACTCCACCGCGCCCGTCAACGGGTAGCAGCCAAGGGTACGGAACCGCACTTTCTTCTTGACGATACGGGCCTTTTCTTCCTCGGACAGGTGTTCGAGGATGCGCTCGTCGTCGATCATGATCAGCGTGCCGTTCTTCTCGATCACTTCGCGCTCGGCGGCGAAGTACAGCGGTACGATCGGGATGCCTTCGAGGTAGATGTACTGCCAGATGTCCAGCTCGGTCCAGTTCGACAGGGGGAACACGCGGATCGACTCGCCCTTGTTGACCTTGCCGTTGTAGACGTTCCACAGCTCGGGGCGCTGGTTCTTCGGGTCCCAGCGGTGCTTGCTGTCGCGGAACGAGTAGACGCGCTCCTTGGCGCGGGACTTCTCTTCATCGCGACGGGCACCACCGAACGCGGCGTCGAAACCATACTTGTCCAAGGCCTGCTTCAAGCCTTCGGTCTTCATGATGTCGGTGTGCTTGGCACTGCCGTGGGTGAACGGGTTGATGCCCTGCGCCACGCCGTCCGGGTTCACGTGGGTGATCAGGTCCAGGCCCAGTTCCTCGACCATGCGGTCGCGGAATTTGTACATTTCCTGGAATTTCCAGCGGGTGTCGACGTGCATCACCGGGAACGGCAGCTTGCCGGGGAAAAACGCCTTGCGTGCCAGGTGCAGCATCACGGCGGAATCTTTACCGATGGAGTACAGCATCACCGGGTTATCGAACTCGGCGGCCACCTCGCGGATGATGTGGATGCTTTCCGCCTCCAGCTGTTTCAGATGCGTCAGTTTGTCGACCATGGCTACTCACGAAAACTTTCTTATGAACGGCCAGCGGGCCGTGTTCGAGCGGGGAATCCTAGCACAGCGACCTCTTCTATTCAGGGCGCCGGCTAGATCGAAACAGCATATGGATATGCCCCGCGGTTCGGGTGTTGCAACGACCATTGTGGGAGCGGGCTTGCTCGCGAATGCGGTGGGTCAGTCAACATTTATGCAACTGAACCACCGCATTCGCGAGCAAGCCCGCTCCCACAGAGGGCAGAGGTGTCAGATCGGATTCGGGCAATCGATGAAGATATGTTCCAGCGCGAAACGCCGCGCCAGGTAGTCGCCCAGCGCCTGCACACCGTAGCGTTCGGTGGCGTGGTGCCCGGCGGCGATGAAGCTGATGCCGTTTTCCCGGGCGCTGTGGAACGTCTGCTCGGAAGCTTCGCCGCTGAGGTACAGATCGACACCGGCCATCACGGCCTGGTCGATATAGCCCTGACCACCGCCGGTGCACCAGCCGACCCGGCGGATCATCTGTTCGCCTTCGATCAGCAACGGCTCGCGCCCCATGACCTCCTGGACTTTGCGGGCAAAATCCCGAGGCGTCATCGGTTCGGACAGGGAGCCGACCAGGCCGACGATTTTCGGGTTTTCCGGATCCAGCGGCCCCTCGACCGTGATATCCAACTGGCGGGCCAGTTGCACGTTATTGCCGACCTCGGGATGCAAGTCCAATGGCAGGTGATAAGCCAGCAGGCTGATGTCATGCTTGAGCAAGGTTTTGAGGCGACGCTGTTTCATGCCGGTAATGCAGGGGTTTTCGCCCTTCCAGAAGTAACCGTGATGCACCAGCACCAGGTCGGCACCGGCCTCCACCGCCGCGTCAAGCAATGTCTGGCTGGCGGTGACGCCGCTGACGATGCGCATCACCTGCGGCGCGCCTTCGACTTGCAGCCCGTTGGGGCAGTAGTCGGCAATCCGGCTGCTTGCCAGGTAACGGTCCGCTTCTTCGACCAGGGTGCTCAGGGCTACTGCCATGAAAAGACTCCTAAATATCCCGTTCAGAGGCGCGCGCGGCCTCGTATAATGCGCGACATTATGGGCGGTCTCATCCCGCCTGCAACCTTTGTAGGGACATGCTTCATGCTCAAGGCGCTGCGTTTTTCCGGCTGGCCGCTGTTGGCCGGCGTGCTCGTCGCTCTACTGATTATCCAGCGCTACCCGCAATGGGTCGGCCTGCCAAGCCTTGACGTCAACCTGCAGCAGGCGCCGCAAACCAAGTTCGTGCAGCAGGGTCCGGTGTCCTATGCCGATGCCGTGACCCTCGCCGCGCCGGCGGTGGTGAACCTGTACACCACCAAGGTCATCAATAAGCCGAGCCATCCATTGTTCGAAGACCCGCAGTTCCGGCGTTTCTTCGGTGACAACTCACCCAAGCAGAAGCGCATGGAGTCGAGCCTGGGCTCGGGCGTGATCATGAGTCCGGAAGGCTATCTGCTGACCAACAATCACGTCACCAGCGGTGCCGACCAGATCGTGGTGGCCCTCAAGGATGGCCGGGAAACCCTGGCCCGGGTGATCGGCAGCGATCCGGAAACCGACCTGGCGGTGTTAAAGATCGACCTGAAGAACCTGCCGGCCATTACCATCGGCCGTTCCGACAGCATCCGCATCGGCGACGTCGCGCTGGCCATCGGCAACCCGTTCGGCGTCGGCCAGACCGTGACCATGGGCATCATCAGCGCCACCGGGCGCAATCAGCTGGGCCTGAACAACTACGAAGACTTCATCCAGACCGACGCCGCGATCAACCCCGGTAACTCGGGTGGTGCGCTGGTGGATGCCAACGGCAACCTCACCGGGATCAACACGGCGATCTTCTCCAAGTCCGGCGGCAGTCAGGGGATCGGTTTCGCCATCCCGGTGAAGCTGGCGATGGAAGTGATGAAGTCCATTATCGAACATGGCCAGGTGATTCGTGGCTGGCTGGGCATCGAAGTCCAGCCGCTGACCCAGGAACTGGCGGAGTCCTTCGGTTTGTCGGGACGGCCCGGTATCGTGGTCGCAGGAATCTTCCGCGACGGCCCGGCACAGAAAGCCGGCCTGCAACTGGGCGATGTGATCCTGAGTATCGATGGAGAACCGGCAGGCGATGGCCGCCGCTCGATGAACCAGGTGGCGCGGATCAAGCCTACCGACAAGGTGACCATCCAGGTGATGCGCAACGGCAAGGAGCTCAAGCTCACCGCTGAAATCGGCCTGCGTCCACCGCCGGCACCGGTAGCAATCAAGGAAGAGCAATAACCTCCCCTGTGGCAAGGGAGCTTGCTCCCTCGTCACAAAAGCAGTGCTATTCTGCCGAAGAATCAGAAATAGCATAAATTCTCATTAGTAGTGTTATATTGTTTCAATAACTCGAATTGGAACAACATAACATGTCGTCTTTGAAACGGATTTCCCTGGCCAGTCTGGCCCTGGGCCTGCTGGGCGATCCGAGCTACGCAGAAGAGATCCAACCCCTGGAGCTGGACGCCATCAGCGTGACGTCCGACTACGAATCCCCCACCGGGCCGGTGACGGGCTATCGCGCCACTCGCTCCGCCAGTGCAACCAAGACCGACACCGCCCTGCGCGACATTCCGCAAGCGATCAGTGTGATCCCCGCCAGCGTGCTCAAGGACCTGGGCAGCACCCGTGTCGAGCGCGCACTGGAATATGCCGGCGGTGTGTCGAAGCAGAATAACTTCGGTGGCTTGGCCCTCTACGAATACAGCGTGCGCGGCTTCACGACATCGGAGTTCTACAAGGATGGCTTCAGTGCCAACCGAGGCTATCCGAGCACACCAGACGCGGCCAACATCGAACGCATCGAAGTGCTCAAGGGGCCGGCCGCCAGCCTGTATGGCCGAGGCGACCCGGGCGGCACGGTGAATATCGTCACCAAGAAACCACAACCCGAAGCTTTCACTACATTGCGAACCAGCGCCGGCAGTTGGGATCGCTACCGCACCGCGCTGGACGTCAACACACCGCTGGACGCTGAAGGCCAACTGTTGTCGCGGGTCAACCTGGCGGTCGAGGACAATCACAGTTTTCGCGATCACGTCGACAGCAAGCGCGTTTTCGTCGCGCCTTCCATCAGCTGGCAGATGAACCCCGACACCCGACTGTTGCTGGAAAGCGAAATCGTGCGCCACAGCTCGACGTTCGACCGCGGCGTCGTCGCACCGGACAATCGCTGGAGCGGCGTTTCCCGCTCCACCTTCCTGGGCGAACCCAACGACGGCGACATCGATAATCACAACAACATGCTCCAGGCCGCCCTGGAACATCAGCTCAACGAAGCCTGGCAAGTGCGCCTGGCCAGTCATTACAAGCAGGGCGAACTCTGGGGGTTTGCCTCCGAAGCGCGCCCGCTCAATGCCGACGGCCGCACCGTCAACCGCCGTTACCGTGAACGGGACAACGATTGGCATGACAGCATCACCCAACTGGAACTGCGCGGCCTGTTCGACCTCGGTCCCTGGCAGCACGAACTGTTGATCGGCAGCGAATACGAGGACTACCGCAAGAACGAGCGCGTGACCACCATCAATGGCGGTCCGTATCCCATCGATATCTATCAACCGGTCTACGGCCAGCCAAAACCCAACGGCCTGCGCACCGGCACGGATTTCTTCGAGCATATACAGAGCCGGGCACTGAACCTTCAGGATCAGATTGTCTTCACCGACAGGCTCAGGGGGCTGCTCGGCGTGCGTTACGAACACTTCGAACAAAGCATCGACGATCACACCCGCAATGTCACCGACCGTCAACGCCACGATGCCCTGACGCAACGCGCCGGCCTGCTGTACCAGCTGACGCCTGAAGTCGGGCTGTTCGCCAACGCCTCCACCTCGTTCAAGCCCAACAATGGGCTGGACGCCAACGGCAAGTCCTTCGATCCGGAAGAAGGCGTGGGCTACGAATTCGGGATCAAAAGCGAACTGTTCGATGATCGCCTGAGCAGCACCCTGGCGGCTTTCCATATCGAAAAGGAAAACGTCCTGGCACTGGACCCGGCTACCGACACCAACCGCGCCATGGGCAAGGCCCGCAGCCAGGGCATCGATCTGCAAGTGACCGGACAGGTGACCGACGCCATACGGGTGATTGGCGCCTTTGCCTACATCGACGCGCAAGTCACCCAGGGCGACAAGGCCATTCCCACGGGCAGCCGAATCCTGGGCGTTGCCAAGCGCAGTGGCAGCCTGCTGGGGGTGTATGAATTCCAGGATGGCCGGTTGCGGGGCTCGGATGTCGGCGCGGCGTTCACCTACGTAGGGGATCGCTCCGGACAGGCCGGTAGCGATTTCGAGTTGCCGGCCTACCACACCGTGGACATGCTGGCGCACTACAAGGCCAGCGATAACGTCACCGTGGGCCTGAACCTGAATAACGTCTTCGACGAAAAATACTACGAGCGCTCCTACAGCAACTACTGGGTCAACCCCGGCGAGCCGCGCAACTTCACTGTCAATCTCACCCTCGATCTATAAAAAGGAAAACCAACATGAAATGCCCCAAGACAGTCGCCCTTCTCGGCTTGCTCCTGGCGACCCAGGCCTCGGCCCATGGCCTGTGGACCGAACAACGGCGAGGCAACATTGAAGTCATCTACGGCCATGGCGCTGAAGACAACGCTTTCAAGGCGCAAAAAGTCAGCGGCGCCTGGGCGTACGACCTGGGCGGCAAGATGATCCCGGTGACGGTGGAACGCCTGTCGGACCACGCTCGCCTCCAACCGCTCAAGCCACCGGCTGTGCTGGCGGTGGCGCTGGACAATGGCATGTGGTCCCAGACGGCCGACAAGAAATGGATCAACGAAGGTCGCAGCAGGGTACCCGGCGCGATCGAGTCGACCCACACCTTCAAGTACAGCCTGGCGATTTATGAGCCCGGGGCAAAGCTGCCGAAACTGGAAGCCGTCAAGTTCCTGATTCTGCCAGAGGTCGATCCGCTGACCGTAGGCCCGGGCCAGTCGCTGCCGGTACGGGTATTGCTCGACGGCAAACCGGCGGCAGGCGTGAAACTGGTGGGTGATTACCGTAGCGCACCGGACACCGTGTCCACTGAGACTGATGCAGAAGGCCGGGCCAAGGTGCTGGTGCGCAACGAAGGGCTGAATGTCATCGCTGCGCAGATGGAAATTCCGCTCAAGGACAACAAGGATGTAGCGACACGCGGCGTGTTCACCTCACTGACGTTCGTCGGCGAACCGCATCACGATTAAGCCCTGCCTGCACAAGACTCTGTGGGAGCAGCCATGCTTCCACAGGGAATTGTGGTGCACTCCCACAGGTCTGCTACAGGGGCTCTAGAGCTCGCCGAGGCCGTCGATCAGCGCCTGGTTCTGCTCCGGCGTGCCGATGCTGATCCGCAGGAACTGGGCGATCCGCTCCTGCTTGAAGTGCCGCACGATCACGCCTTGCTCGCGCAGTTTCGCTGCCAGCCCTGCCGCATCGTGCCGCGGGTGGCGGGCGAAGATAAAGTTGGCGGCCGAGGGCAGCACTTCAAAACCCTTGGCCTGCAACTGCGTCACGACCCATTCCCGGTGCTCGATGACCAACCGGCAGGTCTGCTGGAAATACTCACGGTCATCGAACGCCGCCGCGCCGCCAACGTTCGCCAGGCGATCAAGCGGGTAGGAGTTGAAGCTGTTCTTGATCCGCTCCAGCGCCTCGATCAGGTCTGGATGGCCCACCGCCAGGCCAACGCGCAGCCCTGCCAGTGAACGGGACTTGGACAGGGTCTGGGTTACCAGCAGGTTCGGGTAACGGTCCACCAGGCTGATCGCCGTCTCGCCGCCGAAATCGATATAAGCTTCGTCGACCACCACCACCGAATCCGGGCTGGCCTTGAGTATCTGCTCCACCGCCTTCAGCGCCAACAGGCAACCGGTGGGGGCGTTCGGGTTGGGGAAGATGATGCCGCCGTTGGGACGGGCATAATCCGCCGGGTCGATGCGGAACTGCTCATCCAGCGGCACCGCGTCGTATTGAATGCCATACAGCCCGCAATACACCGGATAAAAGCTGTAGCTGATGTCCGGGAACAGCAACGGCTGGTCGTGTTGCAACAGTCCGTGAAAAATGTGCGCCAGCACCTCGTCCGAGCCGTTGCCCAGAAACACCTGGTTGGGCTGCACGCCGTAATACCCGGCCACGGCGTTCTTCAACAGATCACTGTTGGGGTCCGGATACAGGCGCAGGTTGTCGTTCAGCTCGGCCTGCATCGCCGCGAGCGCCTTGGGCGATGGGCCGTAGGGGTTCTCGTTGGTGTTCAGCTTGACCAGACGGGTCAGCTTCGGCTGCTCGCCCGGCACGTAGGGCACCAGGTTCTTGACGAACGGGCTCCAGAATTTACTCATGTTCAGTTCCCCTGCTCATCAAGAATGCGGTATTCGGCGCTGCGGGCATGGGCGCTCAGCGATTCGCCACGGGCCAGCACGGAAGCGGTCTTGCCCAGTTCGGACGCACCCTGCTCGGAGCAGAAGATGATCGACGAGCGTTTCTGGAAGTCGTACACCCCCAGCGGCGAGGAGAAGCGCGCCGTGCCGGAAGTCGGCAACACGTGGTTGGGGCCAGCGCAGTAATCGCCCAGGGCCTCGCTGGTGTGGCGGCCCATGAAAATCGCGCCAGCGTGACGGATCTTCGGCAACCAGGCCTGCGGATCGGCGACCGACAGCTCAAGGTGCTCCGGCGCGATACGGTTGGCGACCTCGATGGCCTGCTCCATGTCATTGACCTTGATCAGCGCGCCACGACCGTTGATCGAGGTGTTGATGATTTCGGCACGGTCCATCGTCGGCAGCAACTTGTCGATACTGGCGGCGACCTTGTCGAGGAACTCGGCGTCCGGGCTGACCAGGATCGCCTGGGCGTCCTCGTCGTGCTCGGCCTGGGAAAACAGGTCCATGGCGATCCAGTCCGGATCAGTCTGGCCGTCGCATACGACCAGGATCTCCGAAGGGCCTGCGATCATGTCGATGCCGACCTGGCCGAACACATGGCGCTTGGCCGTGGCGACATAGATGTTGCCCGGCCCGACCACTTTGTCGACCCGCGGCACGCTTTCGGTGCCATAGGCCAGCGCCGCCACGGCCTGGGCGCCACCGATGGTGAACACCCGGTCCACCCCGGCAATGCAGGCAGCAGCCAGCACCAGCTCGTTGATTTCACCCCGTGGCGTCGGCACCACCATCACCACTTCGGTCACGCCGGCGACCTTGGCCGGAATCGCGTTCATCAGCACCGAGGATGGATAGGACGCCTTGCCGCCCGGCACGTACAGGCCGGCGCGGTCCAGCGGCGTGACCTTCTGGCCCAGCACCGTACCGTCGGCTTCGGTGTAGCTCCAGGAGTCCTGTTTCTGCCGTTCGTGATAGTCACGCACACGGGACGCAGCTTTTTCCAGGGCCTCGCGCTGGGGCACGGTGATCCGGGTCAGGGCCAGCTCCAGGCGCTCACGCGGCAGGATCAGGTCGGCCATGGACGCCACCTGCAAGCCGTCGAACTTCTGGGTGAATTCCACTAGCGCTTCATCGCCACGCTCGCGCACGGCCTTGATGATGTCCAGCACTCGCTGATTGACCGAGTCGTCAGACACACTTTCCCAGCTCAGCAGATGATCCAGATGATGTGCAAAATCCGGATCGGCAGCGTTGAGTCGGCGAATCGAAGTGGGAGCGGTCATAGCGAGGGCCTCATTGATGGCAAATGCTCAGGCGCCCTAAGCTACCAGTCCATTCGCGTGGGCACCTGAGAAAATTGGCTATGACACGGATAGACGGGCGCGACCGCAGTCGCGCAGGTGTATCAGCCGCGGTGTCGCGATTCCACTGCCTTGCGCAGGGTATCGATCAAAGCCTGGATGCGGGCGTGCTGCATTTTCATCGATGCCTTGTTGACGATCAGCCGGGAGCTGATGTCGGCGATGAAATCCTGGGGCTCCAGGCCATTGGCCCGCAAGGTATTGCCGGTGTCGACCACGTCGATGATCTTGTCCGCCAGCCCGATCAGCGGCGCCAGCTCCATCGAACCATACAACTTGATGATGTCGACCTGACGACCCTGCTCGGCGTAGTAACGCTTGGCCACATTGACGAACTTTGTCGCGACCCGCAGGCGTCCCTTGGGCTCGATGGCGCCGACCTTGCCGGCGGTCATCAGCTTGCAGCGGGCGATACGCAGGTCCAGTGGCTCGTACAAGCCCTGGCCACCGTATTCCATCAACACGTCCTTGCCCGCCACACCCAAGTCGGCAGCGCCATGTTCAACGTAGGTCGGCACATCGGTGGCACGCACGATCAGCAAGCGCACGTCGGCCTGAGTCGTGGGGATGATCAGTTTGCGGCTCTTGTCCGGATTCTCGGTCGGCACGATGCCCGCTTCAGCCAGAAGCGGCAGGGTGTCGTCAAGGATGCGGCCCTTGGACAGTGCGATGGTCAACATGGGAAACGTCAGTCCTTATCAAGGTACTCTGTCCGGTCACAAGCGGCACCGGACATACATCGAGGGTGTATGTAACACCCTCGATTGAAACGAAATCAACGGACGCGTCCCTGCGCCCAAGGAAAGTGCCTGCGCGGCGATCAGGCAAGGCGAAAACAGGCGAGGAAGCGGAGTTTACTGGGTGTAAATGAGCATTCCGAGCCTGTTTTCAACGCAGTATGATCGTCGCGCAGGTACTTTCCAACTTAGCCCGGTACGCGGCGGATCTTGGCGCCGAGCATCTGCAGTTTTTCCTCGATGCACTCGTAGCCACGGTCGATGTGGTAGATGCGGTCGATCAACGTGTCGCCCTCGGCAATCAGGGCCGAGATGACCAGGCTGGCCGAGGCCCGCAGGTCGGTCGCCATGACCGGCGCGCCCTTGAGCTTTTCATTACCGGTGACGATAGCCGTGTTGCCTTCGACCTGGATCTTGGCGCCCATGCGGTGCAGTTCGTAGACGTGCATGAAACGGTTTTCGAAGATCGTCTCGATCACCGCGCCCGTGCCTTCGGCAATGGCGTTGAGGGAGATGAACTGCGCCTGCATGTCGGTCGGGAACGCCGGGTACGGAGCGGTCCGCACGTTCACGGCTTTAGGCCGCTTGCCGTGCATGTTCACTTCGATCCAGTCGTCGCCGCAGGTGACTTCGGCCCCAGACTCCTTGAGCTTTTCCAGGACCGCTTCAAGGATGGTCGGATCGGTGTCCTTGACCTTGACGCGGCCACCGGTCACGGCAGCGGCCACCAGATAGGTACCGGTTTCGATCCGGTCCGGCATCACTTTGTAAGTGGCCGAATGCAGGCGCTCGACGCCATCGATGGTGATCGTGTCAGTACCGGCGCCGCTGATCTTGGCGCCCATGGCGATCAGGAAGTTCGCCAGGTCGACGACCTCAGGCTCGCGCGCGGCGTTTTGCAGCACGCTGCGGCCCTTGGCCAGCGCAGCGGCCATCATGATGTTCTCGGTCCCGGTCACGCTGACGGTATCGAAGAAGAAATGCGCACCGCGCAGGCCACCTTCAGGCGCCTTGGCCTTGATGTAGCCGCCTTCGACGTCGATCACCGCACCCATGGCTTCCAGGCCGCGGATGTGCAGGTCCACCGGACGCGAACCGATGGCGCAACCGCCCGGCAACGCCACCTCGGCCTCACCGAAGCGAGCGACCATCGGGCCCAGCACCAGGATCGACGCCCGCATGGTTTTCACCAGCTCGTACGGCGCGACCAGGGTCTTGATGGTGCGTGGGTCGATCTCGACGCTGAGCTTCTCGTCGATCACCGGCTCAATGCCCATGCGACCGAACAGCTCGATCATCGTGGTGATGTCGTGCAGGTGCGGCAGGTTGGCTACGGTCACTGGGCCATCGCACAGCAGGGTCGCGGCCAGGATCGGCAGGGCGGAGTTCTTTGCCCCGGAAATACGGATTTCGCCATCAAGACGAACGCCGCCGGTAATAATCAGTTTATCCATTGCAATCTCGACGCCCTTGGGCTCAGGTGCGCTCGGCCCAGGCCGCGCGACTGAAAAATTTCATAGTGACCGCGTGGATGCTGCCATCGGCGATCCATGGGTTCAAATGGGTGTAAATGCTTTGCTGACGCTGGACCGGGCGCAAGGCCGCCAGCTCGTCGCTGATCACATTCAGCTGAAAATTGCAGCCTTCGCCCTCTACTTCCACCTGCACTGGGGGAAGCGTTTCGGACAATTTCGCTTCGAGGAAGCTCTTCACTTCGTAAGCCTGCATGCTCAACCTCAATCGGCGCCCTGTGCGCGCGGGTCGCACATCATACAAAAAAAGCCCTGCGGCTGCGAACCCCGCGAAGCAGGACTCTGACGAGTAACGTTGTACGTTGGGGCAAAGAGCGGGGCCGCTTCGTGGCCCAGCGGGAGCAAGCTCCCTCGCCACAGGCAAGTTCGCTCGCCAGAGCAGGCTCCCTTGCCCCACGGCATGTATTGATCAGGCCTGGACCAGCAGCTCGGTCAGTTCACTGACTTGGGCGATTTCGCGCATGTCATCCGGCATCCCCCGGATACTCCAGGCCTTGCCGGCAGCCTTGGCGTCGCGCATGAAGCACAACAGCAGCGACAAGCCGACGCTGCTGGACTTCCGCACCTGCGAGCAGTCAATGACTACCTGCGCAGCGTCGCTGGACTTGATCAGCGCCTGGCCCTGCTTGCGCAGCGCGGGCCCGGTGCGATAGTCGAGCACGCCGCTGAGCATCAGCTCACCGGCCTGCCCCAGACGAACGTCCGACTCACTCATTGCTGTTGCTTCTCCTGGGCATCTTCGGCAACTTCCTTGGCCTTGGCCACTTCACCCGCCCAACCATCGATGGTCTTGTCCAGGTTATTGCCATTGCGCTGCATGGCGTCGGCGAACTGATCGCGGAACAGTTTGCCGATGTTGATGCCATTGATGATCACGTTGCGCACCTTCCACTCGTCGTTGATTTTCTCGAGCGTGTAGGACACAGGGTAAACCGCGCCGTTGTTACCCTTGACGGTCATGCCCACGCTGGTGCGCTCGCCCAACTCGTCCTTGGCCGGGTCAACAGTGATGCCCTGATTGTTGTATTCGAGCAAGGCGTTGCCATAGAACTGGAACAGGCTGCGCTTGAAATTCTCCTGGAAGCGGGTCATCTGCTCCGGGGTCGCCTTGCGCGAGTACTTGACGGTCATGATGCTCTTGGAAATACCGTCGGCGTCCACCACCGGCCCGACAATGCGGTTGAGCGAATCGTAGAACGCGCCCGGATTCTGCTTGTACTGCTCTTTATTGGCGGAAAGGTCCGCCAACAGCTGGTCCGTGGTGGTCTTGATGATTTCGTGCGCAGAAGGCGCAGCCACGGCATTGGCCATCAACGGCAGCGCCGCGAGCAAAACCAACAGGCTACGTCGCAAGATAGAGATCATTCAAAAGCTCCTCATTTAGCGTCTTTGCTAACGGTATTGAGCAGGAATTTACCGATCAGGTCCTCGAGCACCAACGACGATTGCGTGTCGTGGATGGTTCCACCGTCCTTGAGCACTGTATTTTCCCCGCCCACGCTGATACCAATGTACTTCTCGCCCAGCAACCCAGCCGTGAGGATAGATGCAGTAGAGTCAGTCGGCAGGTTATCAACGCGCTTTTCCAACTGCAGGGTTACCCGGCCGGTGAAATCCTCGCGATTCAGATCGATTGCCGTGACCTTGCCGATAGTGACACCGGCCATGGTCACCTTGGCTCTGACAGTCAAACCGGCAATATTGTCAAAATAAGCATAAAGTTTGTAAGTGTCGGTGCTAGCGGTCGGCGCCAGCCCACTGACCCGCAAGGCCAGCAGCAGCAAAGCCAGGATGCCAGCCAACAGGAAAAGGCCGACACCGATTTCCAGGGTGCGGTTTTGCATCAGAAATCTCCAAACATCAAGGCGGTCAGAATAAAGTCAAGGCCCAGGACAGCCAGCGAGGCGTACACCACGGTCTTGGTTGTGGCACGGCTGATCCCCTCTGACGTGGGCTCACAGTCATAGCCTTGAAACACGGCGATCCAGGTCACTACAAATGCGAATACGGCACTCTTGATCACGCCATTGAGCACGTCATCGAGAAAATCGACGCTGTTCTGCATGTTGGACCAGTAGGAACCTTCATAGACCCCCAGCCAGTCGACCGCGACCCACGAACCACCCCAGATCCCCACGACACTGAAAATCATCGCCAGTACTGGCAGGGAAATGAAGCCGGCCCACAAGCGCGGGGCGATGATGTATTTAAGCGGGTCGACACCGATCATTTCCAGGCTGGACAACTGCTCGGTGGATTTCATGTTACCGATCTCAGCGGTCAACGCCGAACCGGCACGCCCGGCGAACAGCAATGCGGTCACCACTGGGCCGAGCTCACGCAGCAGCGTCAGCGCGACCATCTGCCCGACCGCCTGCTCCGAGCCATAGCTGGACAGGATACTGAAGCCCTGCAGCGCCAGCACCATGCCGATGAAGATCCCGGAGACCACGATGATCACCAGGGACATGACCCCTACCGAGTGCAACTGTTTGACCAGCAGGCCGAAGCCGCCGCCCGTGGCGCTGCGCCCGAGCAAAGCGTGCATCAGGAACAGCGAGGAACGGCCCAGCACCGCCACCACGTCGATGCCGGAGCGGCCGAACAGGCGAATTCTTTCTAATAATGACTTCTTGCGCATCAGCGCTTCCCCAGCAGGTCGGTACGGTAATCCGTGGCCGGAAAATGGAACGCCACCGGACCGTCCGGATCGCCCTTCATGAATTGACGGATACGCGGGTTGTCCGAATCCTTCAGCTCCTGGGGCGTGCCCTGCCCCAGCACCTGGCCATCGCCCACTACATAGATGTAGTCGGCAATGCTCGCGGTTTCGGCCAGGTCGTGAGACACCACGATGCTGGTGATGCCCAGTGCGTCGTTGAGCAGGCGGATCAGGCGCACGAGCACGCCCATGGCGATCGGGTCCTGACCGACAAAGGGTTCGTCATACATGAGAATCTTCGGATCGAGGGCAATCGCTCGCGCCAGCGCGACCCGGCGCTTCATGCCACCGGACAGCTCGTCCGGCATCAGCTCGAGGGCGCCGCGCAGTCCGACCGCCTGCAATTTGAGCAGGACGATGTCACGAATCATTTCCTCAGGCAGGTCGGTGTGGACCCGCAGCGGGAACGCCACGTTTTCGAACACATCGAGGTCGGTGAACAGCGCGCCACTCTGGAACAGCACACCCATGTGCTTGCGCGCATCGAACAGGTCGCTGCGTGACAGCTCGGGAAGATTCTGGCCGTTGACCCAGACTTCGCCCGCACTGGGGCGCAGTTGTGCCCCCATCAGGCGCAGCAGCGTAGTCTTGCCGCACCCGGAAGGCCCCATGATGCCGGTCACCTTGCCGCGTGGAATGCGAATATCGATGTCATTGAAAATGCTGCGCGTCCCTCGCTTGAAGGACAGTCCCTTCAGCTCGACCGCGTAGGCGTTGTCGGCACTCATCTAAACTCCTTGCGATGCAGCCTCACATCCGGATGCCCTGGCCTGTCAGCTGAGGCCGGTACCGTCGGGCATCCGAACCGGCGGCGAACTATATCACTGCAACAGCCATGCGCCCAAGGCCCAAGCCTGCGCCTGTTCAGTCGTATGCCGGTAAAGGGCAACACTTTATGTCGGGCCTGACGGCACATTCACACAAAGCATGACGAACTTACGTGAGGGAATTGTTCATTGCCGCTATAATCGCCGCCTTTTCATCGGGCTATACGATTTCTGACATGAGCCAATCCAGCGACCTGATTCAATCGGCACAACGTACCATCCGCCTCGAACTCGAAGCCGTACAAGGCTTGCTGCCCCATATCGACGCTGACTTCGTACGCGCCTGCGAGATGATTCTGGCAAGCAAGGGCCGCGTGGTCGTGGTCGGCATGGGCAAGTCCGGGCACATTGGCAACAAGATCGCCGCCACCCTGGCCAGCACCGGCACCCCGGCGTTTTTCGTCCACCCGGCCGAAGCCAGCCACGGCGACATGGGCATGATCACCCGGGCCGACATTATCCTGGCGTTGTCCAATTCCGGTTCTACCAATGAAATCGTCACGCTACTGCCACTGATCAAGCGCCTGGGCATCCAGTTGATCAGCGTCACCGGCAACCCGGATTCGCCGCTGGCCAAGGCCGCCGAAGTGAACCTCAATGTCCATGTCGAACATGAAGCCTGCCCGCTGAACCTGGCGCCGACCTCCTCCACCACCGCAGCGCTGGTCATGGGCGACGCCCTGGCCGTTGCCTTGCTGGAAGCCCGCGGCTTCACGGCCGAAGACTTCGCCTTCTCCCACCCCGGTGGTGCGCTTGGCCGGCGCCTGTTGTTGAAGGTCGAGAACGTGATGCACGCCGGACAGGAGCTGCCGCAGGTCCAACGTGGCACGCTGCTCAAGGATGCGCTCATGGAGATGACCCGCAAAGGGCTGGGCATGACCGTGATCCTCGAAGCCGATGGGAAGCTGGCCGGGATCTTTACCGATGGCGATTTGCGCCGCACCCTGGACCGCACCATCGACATCCACAGCGCGACCATCGATCAGGTCATGACACCCCACGGCAAGACTGCCCGGGCCGAGATGCTCGCTGCCGAGGCCCTTAAGATCATGGAAGACCACAAGATCAGCGCCCTGGTGGTCGTCGACGACGAAGACCGCCCGGTAGGCGCCCTGAACATGCACGACTTGCTGCGTGCGGGAGTCATGTAATGAGCACAGATCTGTTGCAACGCGGCAAAGCCATCAAACTGGCTGTATTCGATGTAGACGGTGTATTGACCGACGGTCGCCTGTATTTCCTCGAAGACGGTAGCGAGTTCAAGACCTTCAATACCCTTGACGGCCAGGGCATCAAGATGCTGATGGCGACCGGCGTACAGACCGCTATCATCAGCGGTCGCAAGACGCCGGTGGTCGAGCGGCGCGCGAAGAACCTCGGCATCCCGCATCTTTATCAAGGGCGTGAAGACAAACTGGTGGTGCTGGACGAACTCCTGGGCCAACTCAACCTAAGCTATGAACAAGTGGCCTACCTGGGCGACGACCTGCCGGACCTGCCGGTGATCCGTCGGGTCGGGCTGGGCATGGCGGTCGCCAACGCAGCCAGTTTCGTACGCGAGCACGCCCATGGCGTCACCACGGCACGCGGCGGCGAAGGCGCAGCCCGCGAATTCTGTGAACTGATCCTGCGCGCCCAGGGCCACCTTGAAGCGGCCAACGCCGCGTACCTGTGAGCCATTTATGCTGAGCAAGAAAATTCGCACCATCGTGGTGTTCGGCTGTATCGCAGCGATCTTTGCGGCGGTCGGCTACTGGAACATCAGTCCGGAACGGTTTCTCGACCAGCCCGCTGCCAAGGTCGAGGAAAGAATCGACTGGTATGCGACCAACACTCATACCCTGCAATACCTGCCCGACGGCAAGGTGCAATATGAGATGACATCGGACAAGGTCGACCACGTGAAGGCCACCGATATTACGCTGGTGACCAAGCCTGTCCTGAACATGTTCCGCGGCACCGAGTTTCCCTGGCACGTGCAGAGTGAGCACGCCGAAGTCAATTCCGGCGGCACCGAGGTGGAGCTGATCGACTCGGTGCGCGTGGCCCGCACCGATGAAAAAAACCGCACGACCATCATCACCAGCAGTCGCATGACCGTGTTCCCGCAGCAACAATATGCGCAGACCGAGCAACCCGTTAGAATCGACGGCGCCGGGGGTGTATCGACTGGCACGGGAATGAAAGCGTATCTGAAGGAAAGCAGGATACACCTGCTATCGAACGTAAGAGGACAGTATGAAGCTCGCTAAAACCCTCCCTATTTTGCTCAGTCTGGGCGCAGCACTGGGAAGCGCGAGCGCCTGGGCTCTTCCCACCGACCGTGACCAGCCTATCCGCATCCAGGCCGACGACGCGCAGCTGGACGACAAGAACGGCGTAGCCACCTATAAAGGTGATGTGATCATCACCCAAGGCTCGATGAAGGTCACCGGCAACACCGTGACCATTACCCGCACCCAGTCCGGCGATATCGACGTGGTGACCTCGGTGGGCAACCTGGCCTATTTCGAGCAGATACAAACGGCGGGCGACACCAAGCCTGTGCAGGGTTATGGCGTCACCATCCAGTACCACGCCTCCCAGGATCGTGTGGTGCTGATCGACCGGGCCAAGGTCATCGACAAGGATGGCAACACCACCCAGGGTGAGAAAATCGTCTACGACACCAACAAGAAACTGGCCAGCGCCGGTCGCGCCACAGGCAACAAAGTGACCGAGCAGCGCCCACGGATCGACATGGTGATCCAGCCTAAAAAGAAAACCGAGCAGAAGGCCCAGTAATGGCAACTCTGAAAGCTCAGCACTTGGCCAAGAGCTATAAGAGCCGTCAAGTCGTACGCGATGTCAGTCTGTCCATCGACAGCGGCCAGATCGTCGGCCTGCTCGGCCCTAACGGTGCAGGCAAGACCACCTGCTTCTACATGATCGTCGGCCTGGTCCAGGCCGACCAGGGTCGCGTGCTGATCGACGACCTCGATGTCAGCCACCAGCCGATGCACGGCCGAGCCAAGGCCGGTATCGGCTATCTGCCACAAGAAGCGTCGATCTTCCGCAAACTCTCGGTCGCCGACAACATCATGGCGATCCTAGAAACCCGCAAGGAACTCGACAAGGCCGGTCGTCGCCAGGAACTGGAAAGCCTGTTGCAGGAATTCCACATCAGCCACATTCGCGACAACCTGGGCATGAGCCTGTCCGGTGGCGAACGGCGTCGCGTGGAAATCGCCCGCGCCCTGGCCACTGCGCCCAAGTTCATCCTGCTCGACGAACCATTCGCCGGCGTGGACCCGATTTCGGTGGGCGACATCAAGCAGATCATCCACCACCTCAAGGCCAAGGGGATCGGCGTCCTGATTACCGACCACAACGTGCGCGAGACCCTGGATATCTGCGAAACCGCCTATATCGTCAATGACGGCCAGCTGATCGCCGAAGGCGACTCCGCGGCCATCCTGGCCAACGACCTGGTCAAGGAAGTGTATCTGGGCCATGAATTCCGCCTGTAAGCACAAGTGTCTGGCAAGTTGCCGGGGCGTCGCTGATTTTATTATGGCGATGCTCTAGGCAAACACTTCAGTTTCAGGCATATAATTTGCTTAAGTTTGGCGCTCCGGCGCCCTGTAGTGGATGGCGCATGTGCGCCGGCGAATAAGGTGTTAAGCCCCTGCCATGAAACCATCGCTAGTCTTGAGAATGGGCCAGCAGCTGACGATGACGCCGCAGCTGCAACAGGCCATCCGCCTGCTCCAATTGTCGACCCTGGACCTGCAACAGGAAATCCAGGAGGCCCTGGAGTCCAACCCGATGCTCGAACGCCAGGAAGAAGGCGACGACTTCGACAACACCGATCCACTGGCCGACAACGTCGAACACAAGCCCAACACTGAAGTCCAGGAACCCTCCTATCAGGAAGCCGCGGCCCCGACGGTAGATAACCTTGAGGATGGCGAATGGAACGAACGCATCCCCAGCGACCTGCCCGTGGACACGGCCTGGGAAGACGTTTACCAGACCAGCGCCAGCAGCCTGCCCGGCAGCGATGACGACGAGTGGGACTTCACCACCCGCACGTCCGCCGGCGAGAGCCTGCAAAGCCACCTGCTATGGCAATTGAACCTGGCGCCAATGTCCGACACCGATCGCCTGATCGCGGTCACCCTGATCGATTGCATCAACAATCAGGGTTACCTGGACGAAACCCTCGAAGAAATCCTCGAAGCTTTCGACCCGGAACTCGACATCGAGCTCGATGAAATCGAAGCGGTCCTGCATCGCATCCAGCAGTTCGAGCCCGCCGGCGTCGCTGCCCGCAACCTGGGCGAGTGCCTGCTGCTGCAACTGCGTCAGCTGCCTGCCAAGACGCCCTGGCTGACCGAAGCCAAGCGCCTGGTCACCGACTACATCGACCTGCTGGGCGGTCGCGACTACAGCCAGCTGATGCGCCGCATGAAACTCAAGGAAGATGAGCTGCGCCAGGTCATCGAACTGGTCCAGAGCCTCAACCCGCGTCCCGGCTCGCAGATCGAGTCCACCGAGCCCGAATATGTGGTTCCAGACGTGATCGTGCGCAAGCACAACGACCGCTGGCTGGTAGAGCTGAACCAGGAGTCAGTGCCCAAGCTGCGGGTCAACGCCCAGTACGCCGGCTTCGTCAGGCGCGCCGACACCAGTGCCGACAACACTTTCATGCGCAACCAGTTGCAAGAGGCGCGCTGGTTCATCAAGAGCCTGCAAAGCCGAAATGAAACCCTGATGAAAGTGGCGACCCAGATCGTCGAGCATCAGCGCGGTTTCCTGGAGTACGGCGATGAGGCGATGAAGCCGTTGGTCCTGCACGACATCGCCGAGGCGGTGGGCATGCATGAATCTACGATTTCCCGGGTGACCACCCAGAAATTCATGCATACCCCAAGGGGCATCTATGAACTGAAATACTTTTTCTCCAGCCATGTCAGCACCTCCGAAGGCGGCGAATGCTCGTCCACGGCCATCCGCGCGATCATCAAAAAACTGGTGGCCGCGGAAAATCAGAAAAAGCCGTTGAGTGACAGCAAGATCGCTGGTTTACTGGAGGCACAAGGCATTCAGGTGGCCCGCCGCACCGTCGCCAAATACCGCGAATCCCTCGGGATCGCGCCTTCGAGCGAACGCAAGCGGTTGATGTAACAGGCCACGCCACAGCGTTCCAGTGGCAGGCATTTCTGCCTGCCGCTTTATGCACTGGCAACGAAGGAGAAGCTGTATGCAAGTCAACATCAGTGGACACCAACTGGAAGTGACCGAACCCCTGCGCGCCTACATCGGCGAAAAACTCGACCGATTGGAAAGGCATTTCGACAAGATCACCAACGTGCAAGTCACGATGAACGTCGAGAAGCTGCTGCAGAAAATCGAAGCCACGCTGCATATTCCCGGCGCTGAGGTGGTCGCCAACGCAGAGCACACAGACATGTATGCCGCGATTGACCTGCTGACCGACAAGCTGGATCGCCAACTCAAAAAGCATAAGGAAAAGACCCAGAGCCTCCTTCAAGGCGCAACCGGTCGTTAACCCCCCCAATCCATGATCCGACTAGAATCCATCCTGACCCCCGGCCGTTCCCTGGTGAACGCGCCGGGCGGCAGTAAAAAGAAAGCCCTCGAACAAATCGCCAACCTGATCCATCGCGAACTGCCGGATCTGGAAATGCAGGACGTCTTCGAGGCCCTGGTTGCCCGTGAAAAACTCGGCTCCACCGGGTTTGGCAACGGCATCGCCATTCCCCACTGTCGCCTCAAGGGTTGTACCGCGCCAATCAGCGCGCTGTTGCACCTTGAAGCCCCCATAGATTTCGACGCCATCGACGGCGCACCGGTCGACCTGCTGTTTGTCCTGCTGGTCCCCGAAGCGGCGACCGATGCGCACCTCGAGCTGCTGCGCCAGATAGCCAGCATGCTGGACCGCAAGGAAGTGCGCGATAAACTGCGCAGCGCACCGAGTAACGAAGCCTTGTTCCAGGTCGTCCTGGACGAGCAGAACGGTCATTAAAAATGCGCATGATCATCGTCAGTGGCCGCTCCGGCTCCGGTAAAAGCACGGCCCTCAATGTGCTTGAGGACAGCGGCTACTACTGCATCGACAATCTGCCGGCCGGCCTGCTGCCGGAACTGGCCGAGCGCGCCTTGATCCATACCGAACTGGCACAACCGCTGGTGGCGGTGTCCATCGATGCGCGCAACCTGCCGAGCCACCTGTCGCGCTTTCCGGCGCTGCTGGAAGAAGTGCGCACCCGGCATATCCAGTGCGATGTACTGTATCTCGATGCCGATGAAGAAACCCTGCTCAAGCGCTTTTCCGAAACCCGTCGGCGCCATCCGCTGAGCAACGCCAATCGCTCCCTGGCCGAAGCCATCGAGGATGAAAGCCAGTTGCTGGGACCTATCGCGGATCTGGCGGATCTGAAGGTCAACACCACCCACCTTAACCTGTATCAGCTGCGTGACACGATCAAGCTGCGCCTGCTGAACCAGCCCGAACCAGGGACGGCATTCCTGGTGGAGTCGTTCGGTTTCAAACGTGGCGTGCCCGTAGACGCCGACCTGGTGTTCGATGTGCGCTGCCTGCCCAACCCTTACTGGAAGCCCGAGTTGCGCGAGCAGTCCGGGCTCGACCAGCCGGTGATCGACTACCTGGCTGCACAGCCGGATGTCGAAGAAATGTATCAGGACATCTCCAGCTACCTGCTCAAATGGCTGCCCCGCTTCGCGGCGAGCAACCGTGCCTATGTCACGATCGCCATCGGCTGTACCGGTGGCCATCACCGCTCCGTCTATCTGACCGAACGCCTGGGTCAGCTCCTGCAACAATCCCTGAAGAATGTCCAGGTTCGCCACCGCGACCTCAGCTAAAGGATTCACATCGCGATGCCCGCTCAGGAAATTGAAATCATCAACAAGCTGGGCCTGCATGCCCGGGCATCGGCCAAGTTCGTCGGGGTTGCCGGACGGTTCAAGGACACCACCATCAGGGTCGGTCGTACCCCCGAGTCCATGATCGACGGTAAAAGCATCATGGCGATGATGATGCTCGCTGCCGGCAAAGGCACCAAGATTCACCTGGCTACAGAAGGTGATGAAGCGCAGGAGGCGATGGATGCACTGGTCGCGTTGATCAACAATTATTTTGATGAGGGTGAGTAACCCCTCTCTGGCTTGAGACAAGCTGTCGTGGCGAGGCATACAAAAAAGGCGTGTCACCCAGAGAGATGACGCGCCTTTTTCATGCCCCAGGCCTCAGCTCCCCGCCACCATCATCCGCTCGATCAACACCGAACCGGTGCGGATGTTGCTGCGCAGTTCCAGATCGTTTCCTACGGCCACGATCTGCTTGAACATATCGCGCATGTTTCCGGCAATGGTCACTTCCTGGACCGGGAACTGGATCTCGCCGTGCTCCACCCAGAAACCAGCGGCACCACGGGAGTAATCCCCGGTCACCATGTTCAGCCCATGGCCCATCAGCTCAGTCACCAACAGCCCACGGCCCATGCGCCGCACCAAGGCGGCCTGGTCTTCCGTGCCATGGGAGACGAACAGATTGTGTACACCGCCGGCGTTAGCGGTGCTCGGCATGCCCAGTTTGCGGCCTGAATAGGTGCCCAGGATGTAGGACACCAATTCGCCATTCTCCACGAACGGCTTGGCATAAGTCGCCAGGCCATCGCCGTCGAACGCCGAACTGCCCATGGCCTGCATCAGGTGCGGACGCTCGTCGATGGTCATCCACTGCGGAAACAGTTTCTGGCCCAGCGCGCCTTCAAGGAATGACGACTTGCGGTACAGGTTGCCGCCGGACACCGCCGAGAGGAAACTGCCGAACAAGCCGCCGGCCAATTCCGCGGAAAACAGCACCGGCACTTCGCAGGTCGGCACCGGTCGCGCGCCCAGGCGGCTGGCCGCACGTTGCGCGGCTTTCTGGCCGATGCTCACCGGGTCCGCCAACAGCGTTCCCTGACGATTCACGTCGTACCAATAGTCGCGCTGCATCTGGCCGTCGGCTTCGGCGATCATCACGCAGCTGAGGCTGTGGCGGGTCGATGCGTAACCGCCGATGAAGCCGTTGCTGTTACCGTAGACCCGACAGCCCTGGTGTGTATTGAGCGTCGTGCCGTCAGCGTTCTTGATTCGCGGATCGGCATCGAAGGCCGCTGCTTCGCAACGCAGTGCCTGCTCGATGGCCTGTTCAGGGGTGATATCCCAGGCATGGAACAGGTCAAAATCGCGCAGTTCCTTGCACATCAGCGCTGCATCGGCCAAGCCGGAGGCTTCGTCTTCGGAGGTGTGCCTGGCAATCGCCAGTGCAGCGGCAACGGTTTCGCGTATGGCCTCAGGACCGCTGGCCGAGGTGCTGGCAGAGCCCTTGCGCTGCCCCGCGTACAGGGTGATGCCAAACCCTTGGTCGCGATTGAATTCGACGGTTTCCACCTCACGCTGACGCACCGAGGTCGACAGGCCCTGCTCCAGGGACACCGCCACTTCACATGCGCTGGCGCCCTGCCGCTTGGCCTCGGCAAGGATCTGCTCGACTTGTTCCTGCAGTGCCGGCAATGCTTGCGGGCCGACGCTCTGAACTGCACTCATGGTGTTCTCCACTCAAATTCTGCTTTCGGTAATGGCCTTCGAGCGACCGGGCCGGACAAGTGGCCCCCGACTGGTTATCATGGCGGCGTTTCTTTGCGGACTGCCACCATGGTTGATTCTTACGACGACTCCCTCTACGAGGGTGAAAAAAGCAAATCCCAGGTCAAACGCGAGCTGCATGCTCTGGTTGACCTCGGCGAGCGCCTGACAACACTCAAGCCTGACTTGCTGGCCAAACTGCCCCTGACCGACGCTTTGCGCCGGGCCCTGGCCGATGCGCCCAAGCACACCGCGAATATCGCGCGTAAACGGCACCTGCAATTCATCGGCAAACTGATGCGCGATCAGGACACCAGCGCCATCCTGGTCCTGCTCGATCAACTCGATGCCTCCACCCGCCAGTACAACGAACGCTTCCATAACCTGGAACGCTGGCGCGATCGCCTGATCGCGGGCGATGACGGCACCTTGGAGAAATTCGTCATCGACTACCCGGAGGCCGATCGCCAGCAGCTGCGCTCCCTGATCCGTCAGGCCCAGCACGAAGTGGCACAAAACAAGCCGCCGGCTTCGAGCCGTAAAATCTTCAAGTACATCCGTGAGCTGGACGAGACCCAACGCGGCCTGCGCTGATCGCTCACACCCACTCCCCTTCGGGAGTTGCCTTTATTGTGGCGAGGGCGCTTGCTCCCGCTGGGCTACGCAGTAGCTCCAATGCGGTCGCTGCGCCCGAGGCGTCGGACCGACCGAGCGGGAGCAAGCTCCCTCGCCACGATGATTCCGGCAACCCCAGGTGCATGCTCACGCCCCGGTGCCACCCACGGTGATCGCATCGATCTTCAGGGTCGGCTGGCCGACGCCCACCGGCACCGATTGCCCGTCCTTGCCGCAGGTCCCCACGCCGCTGTCCAGCGCCAGGTCGTTACCGACCATCGACACCCTGCTCATTGCCTCCGGGCCGTTGCCGATCAGAGTCGCGCCCTTGACCGGTGCAGTGATCTTGCCGTCTTCGATCAGATAGGCTTCGCTGGTGGAAAACACGAATTTGCCGCTGGTGATGTCCACCTGGCCACCGCCGAGATTGGCGCAATAGATGCCTTTTTTCACCGAGGCGATGATTTCCGCCGGATCGCTCTGGCCGCCCAGCATGTAAGTGTTGGTCATGCGCGGCATAGGCAGATGTGCGTAGGACTCGCGCCGACCGTTACCGGTGCGGGCCACGCCCATCAGACGGGCGTTGAGCTTGTCCTGCATGTAGCCCTTGAGCACACCGTTTTCGATCAGCGTGGTGCATTCGGTCGGCGTACCTTCATCGTCGACGCTCAGGGAACCGCGCCGTCCGGCCAGCGTGCCGTCATCAACGATGGTGCAGAGTTTCGAGGCGACCATTTCACCCATGCGTCCGCTGTAGGCCGAACTGCCCTTGCGGTTGAAGTCACCTTCCAGGCCATGGCCCACCGCTTCGTGCAGCAGCACCCCGGACCAGCCGGACCCCAGCACCACCGGCAAGGTACCTGCGGGAGCGGGGATGGCTTCAAGATTGACCAGCGCCTGGCGCAACGCCTCGCGGGCATAGCCCATGGCCCGGTCTTCGGTGAGGAAGTAGCGATAGTCGGTGCGCCCGCCGCCGCCGTGGCCGCCGCGCTCACGGCGACCGTTCTGCTCGACGATCACACTGACGTTGAAGCGCACCAGCGGCCGCACGTCTGCCGCCAGACCGCCATCGGTGGAGGCCACCAGGATTCGCTCCCAGACACCGGCCATGCTCACCGAGACCTGCTGGATGCGCGGGTCCAGGGCTCGGGTCGCGACGTCGATGCGCTTGAGCAGTTCGACCTTTTCGGCGCGACTGATGACTTCCAGCGGGTTGTCCGGCGCATACAGTTGTGCCACGTCCTGGGTGCTGAAAGCCTGGACCGTGCCGTTCTGCCCGGCCCGGGAAATCGAACGGGCCGCACGGGCCGCGGCGCCCAGCGCTTCGAGGGTGATCGCATTGCTGTAGGCAAAACCGGTTTTCTCGCCGGACTGGGCACGCACGCCCACGCCCTGGTCGAGGTTGAAACTGCCTTCCTTGACGATGCCATCCTCCAGCGACCAGGACTCGGAAATCTGGCCTTGGAAGTACAGGTCGGCAGCATCGATGCCCGGGCCGGCCAGGTCACCCAGCACGCCTTGCAGGCTTTCGAGGGTCACGCCACCGGGGGCTAAAAGGTGTTCACTGACTGAGGACAACAACCCGCTCATATGTTTTACGCCTTGAATTCGTCGTCTTGGACAGGCCGCTGTCGAGCGCCCTGCGAGAAAAAGCGCCGATGGCTGGCCACCGGCATGCGCGCCCGGATGGACGCCTGTTCGTTGCTGTCGCGCTCGGCCACCAGCACGGCCTCGCCTTGATCCTGTTGCGCCAGCACCCGCCCCCAGGGGTCGACAATCGCAGCATGGCCGAAGGTTTCCCGTGGCCCCGGATGCACGCCGCCCTGGGCGGCCGCCAGCACATAGCACTGGGTCTCGATGGCGCGGGCGCGAATCAGCACGTCCCAGTGGGCGAAACCCGTCACCGCGGTGAATGCCGAGGGCGTCGTGATCAGCTCAGCCCCGGCGGCCCGCAGCTCGCTGTAGAGCTCCGGGAAACGCAAGTCGTAGCAAACCGTCAGGCCAATCCGGCCAACGGGCGTATCGGCAACCACCACGTTAGCGCCATAAGCATAGTCATCCGACTCGCGATAGCGCCCACGATTGTCCGCCACGTCCACGTCGAACAGGTGCAGCTTGTCGTAACGCGCAACGATCTGGCCTTGATCATCCACCAGCAGCGAACAGGCATGAACCTTGGCCTCGGGCCGATCCACGGGTGGCAGCGGCAGCGTACCCGCCACAATCCATAACTTGAGGTCGCGGGCGGTCTGTTTCAACCAGGGCAGGATCGGCCCCTGACCAAAGGCTTCGGCACGCCCGATATCGGCAATGTCCCGTCGTCCCATCGCCGCGAAATTCTCAGGCAGCACCGCCAGCTTCGCGCCCTTGGCCGCAGCCTGCTCCAGCAACACCCGTGCACGGGCCAGATTGGCGGGCACGTCGCTTTGGCTGACCATTTGGATGACTGCGACTGGCATGGTACGTTCCTCAATTTTCCGTCGTTCTCCCTGTGGGAGCGGGCTTGCTCGCGAAAGCGGTGTATCTGCCACATCAATGCCGAATCTGCCGACGCCTTCGCGAGCAAGCCCGCTCCCACAAGTGATTGTCGCCGACCGTCAAAACGGCTTATCGAACGTAATCTTAGGCTCTTTCCACGGCCCCTTGACGTCGTATTTAACGCTGGCAAAGCGCGCCACCCGGTCGCCGATCAGTTTGTCGATCAGGAACAACGCGCCACCCACCGCTGGCGCACCAACGATCAGCGCGGCGATTGGCAGGTTGTTGGTCACCGGCAGCGTCACCAGAAGCTTGGCGTCGACCCGGTCAGCGACCATGTCCAGCGTTCCGTTGAGCTCCAGATTGCTCGACGGCCCCGTCAGGGTAATGGGTTCCCGGGTCACGTAGACGCCATTACTGGCGACCAACAGCCCCTTTACCCGGTCGTAGCTCAGGCCTTTGCCGAACAGGTCGGAGAAGTCCAGGCGCAGGCGCCGACCGATGGAATTGAAATTCAACAGGCCGAAGACTCGCAATGCCTGGGCGCTGCCTTCCACTTCGACAAACTGGCCCTTGCTCAACGATGCATCGAGGCTGCCGGAGAAACGCTTGGTGGCGACCCAGGCTGGCGAACCGGGCCAGCGCCCGTCGACATCCAGACGGAACTCCTGGCTGGTCACACTTGGCGCAAATCCCCAGCCTTTGAGCACATCGGCCAGATTCTTGCCGCTGATCCGCCCCTTGTACCAGCTGCTGGTGGAACCGGGCGCGCCCTCCCAGCCGCCACTGCCGGTCAACACCATGCCCTTGAGGCCCATGTCCAGCGCATTCAGCGCGATACCCTTGGCCGTCGGCCGGACCTTCAACGACCAGGCACCCACCAGGTCGGGCCCCTGGAACAACTGGTCGATGGCGATATCCAGCGCCGGGATTCTGGTCGGGTCGACCGATGCCAACGGGTCCGGAGCGTTTTCATCGGCCTGGACAGTGGGGTCAGCGGCCGGCAGGCGAACATAATCAAGCGTGATGGCAATCGGGGCAGCCTTCGCATCGGGCACAATGACGCTGCCCTTGGCCTGCTGACTGTCGAGTTGCATGGCCCAGGCGTCTGGCTTGCGATCGAGCAGCACGGCGGCCTGGTCCAGGGTCGTGCCCATGGCGGTGAGCTTGCCGACTTTCAGGTCAGCGCTACTGAGCACCTGCCTGGCGCTGCCGCCCGGATCCTGACCGGCGTACTTGCCCAGCAGGTCCTGCCAGGGGCTGACGTCGAGTTGCGACAGCGTCCCGCGCAGGCGCAGGCCCCTGCCCCCCGGCAGAACTGCTTCGCCATTGCCCAGCAGCAACTCGCCGCGACCTTCGGCGATTTTTCCGCCAGGCGCAGCATAGGTGAAGCTCGCGAGGTCACCATAATCGACCCAGTAGCGCCGCTCCGGCCCCTGCAGGGTCATACGAAACACCGTGTCGCGCCCGGTATCGGCGCTCATGCCGAAAGGCGCCGGCAGGTCCACGGCCACCCCTTTGAGATTGGAGCTGACCGACAGCTGACTGTCCGCTGCGTTGAGGATCATTTGTAACTGATAAGGCACCACACCGGACACGGGCAACGGCTGGGTAACGTTCAGCCAGTCGGTCAGCTTCTTGACCTCCACCCGCCCGGACGCCGTCACCCGGGTATTGAGCGCCCCGGCACGGCCCTCGGCAAAAATCTGCGCGGTCACGGGCCGATCGAACGCCCGGGCGCCGATGTTCTTGCCGCTTAGCCCTTTGCTGCTGTCAAAACGGAAATCCCCCTTGAGCTGGGTCAGCTCCAGCACCGGCTCGCTAAGCTTGAGCCGGGCGTTGTCGGTGGCGAAGTCCACCAGGATCTTCGGTTGTTCGCCCTTGACCAGCGGGATGTCGAGTTTCACGCTGCCCTGCAGATTGCCCTCGCCCTCCCAGCCGGCGAACGTCTCGGCGGTACCGATCGGCGCCGTCTGGAGGATCTTCAGACCATCGCCCAAGCCCCCGACGAATCCGCCGTCCAGCAGCAGATGCGAACTCTGTCCGCTGGGGACGTGGGGAATTTCCACCGAAACGTCCTTGACCTGGGTATCCAGTAACTGGCCCTGACTGGCGTAGATGCGCACACCGGTGTCTTCGACGAAGACATCGCCGCTGACTTTGCTGACTGACGGCCAACCCGGCTGGAACGCCAGCTCGGCGTCGTGGACTTTGAAAAACAGGCTGATGCTGCGGGCTGCATCTTCTGCCCCGTGATTCAGCGAGCCTTGATATTGGAAGAAACCCTGGTCTACCGCGCCCTTGACGATTGCCGTGCGCAACCATTCATCCAGCGCCGGGCTGAGGACGGCCGGCAAGTACTTGGCAGTGTAACGCCCATCACCGTCTACCAGGCCGACCCGCAGGTCCATGTAGTCTTCCTGGCTGTGATCGAAATGCAGGCGGATCAGGAAATCCCCGGCGATCCGGCCTTCTTCACCCAGCACTTTCAAATACGGTGCGATCAGGGTGAAGCCTTGCTTGTCCAGCTTCCAGGTCAGCCGCGCGTTGGCTTGCAGGTACTGCCAGGGCTTGGCGAAGATCGGGTACAGGTGCAGGGAAAAATCCTTGCTGTCCATGCGCAACTCGCCGCCACCCAGGTCGCCGCTCAAGCTCCCCGATACGTTGCGCGCCGCCGGGGCGCCCCGATAGGCATCGAAACCGACGGTATCGAGATTGGTGGCAAAGCTGATTTTCTGATTACCGGTGTTCTGTGGCCGGTAATCGATCAATACATTGCGCAGGCCGCCGGTGATCTTGAGGTGATCGATCGCCGCCGCGACGCCATCCGGCAGCGGTGCCAGCGCGTTGAGCAGTGGGGTCAGCGGCGTCAGGTCGAGGCGATCGGCTTGCAGATGCCACAGTTCCTCAGTCTTATCGGTGGCCTCGCTCTGTTGCAGTTGCAGGCGCGACTCCCAGCGAGTCTCACCCAGGTTCATCGCCAGGGAATCGAAGGTCGCGGTGAACCCCTGGCTGCTGCGCTGGAAATAGCCGTTCAGGGCCAAGTTGTTGATCTGCACCGGCTTGCGTTCGGCATACGCACCTTGCAGTTGCGGCGCGTTCAAGCGCATCGCCGCGCTTTGCACCGCGCCCTCGCCCCAACTGAGCCAGAACTCACCGCCTGCCTTGATCTGGGAGAAATTCCATTGTCGGGTCAGGCGTTTGGGCAGCCACTTCGACCAGTCGCTCTGCGGCAGATTCAGGTAGACATCGGCCTCGCCCTTCTTCCAGTCGGCTGCTCGGATACGGGTCCGCAGGTTGACCGCCACGGGCTGGCCATCGGGTAGGGTCAGGCGGGCGTCCAGGCGCTGGCGAGTGGCGCCGGTGCGCAGGCTCAGGCCGACATAGGTCAGGGTCAACGGCGATTGGTCCAATGGCTGCAAAGTCACCTGGCTATCGAGCACCGACAGCCGGGAAATCACCTGCATCCGCTCCAACAGTTGCTGCGGGTCAAGGGGTTGATCCTCGCGTACCGGCAGGCCTTCCAGCGCCCATTGACCATCGCTGCCTTCCTTGACGCTGATCTTCAGGCCGCTGACTTCCAGGTGGGCGATACGCACCTGGCGCGCCAGCAGGCTGTCCCAGAGGTCAGGCACAGCCCGCACCTGATCCAGATGCAAGGCATTGGCGCCGTCACCGACCACCACATCCCGCGCCGCGAGAATCGGTGCCAGGGCACTCCAGCTACCGTCCAGGCTGCCGATCCGCACCGGCATGCCCAGGGCCTCTGTCGCCCGGACCTCGACCTCGGCGCGGTATTCGGCCACCAGCGGCACCAGCTCGCGACCGAGGCTGACATACAATGCCAACAGCACCAGCAGCAGTGCGCACAGGCCCAGGCCCCAGCGGGTCAGCGCAGCCAAAAAGCGTGTCAGACGCTCCATGTCAACGGGCTCCCCTGGCAGCGTTACTCGAATTCGCGGACACGCCGCTTTCCAAGCCCTTCAGAGCAGCACCACGTCATATTGTTCCTGGGAGTACATGGTTTCCACCTGAAAACGAATCGTGCGCCCGATAAAGGCCTCCAGCTCAGCGACATTGCCCGATTCCTCATCGAGCAAACGGTCCACCACTTTCTGGTTCGCCAACACTCTATAGCCGGTCGCCTGATAAGCGCGCGCCTCACGCAGGATTTCCCTGAAGATTTCGTAACACACGGTTTCCGGGGTCTTCAGCTTGCCCCGACCCTGGCAGCTGCTGCACGGCTCGCATAGCACCTGCTCAAGGCTTTCGCGGGTGCGCTTGCGAGTCATCTGCACCAGGCCCAGCTCGGTGATGCCGATGATGTTGGTCTTGGCGTGATCGCGCTCGAGTTGTTTTTCCAAGGTTCGCAGCACTTGGCGCTGATGCTCTTCATCTTCCATGTCGATGAAGTCGATGATGATGATCCCGCCGAGGTTGCGCAGGCGCAGCTGGCGGGCGATGGCCGTGGCCGCTTCCAGGTTGGTCTTGAAAATGGTTTCTTCGAGGTTGCGATGGCCGACGAAAGCCCCGGTGTTGACGTCGATGGTGCTCATGGCCTCGGCCGGGTCGACCACCAGGTAGCCACCGGACTTGAGCGGCACCTTGCGCTCCAGGGCTTTCTGGATTTCGTCCTCGACGCCGTACAGGTCAAAGATCGGCCGCTCACCCGGGTAATGTTCAAGACGGTCGGCGATTTCCGGCATCAGTTCGGCGACGAATTGCGTGGTTTTCTGGAAGGTTTCCCGGGAGTCGATCCGGATCTTCTCGATCTTCGGGCTGACCAGATCCCGCAACGTCCGCAGCGCCAGGCCCAGGTCCTCGTAGATCACGCTGGGGGTGGCGATGGTCTTGATCTGCGCGGCGATCTGATCCCAGAGCCTGCGCAGGTAGCGGATGTCCATGAGGATTTCATCGGCCCCGGCGCCTTCGGCAGCGGTGCGCAGGATGAAGCCCCCGGCTTCCTTGATGCCTTCTTTCTCGACGCAGTCGCTGACGACCTGCTTGAGACGCTCACGCTCGGCTTCGTCTTCGATCTTGAGGGAGATGCCGACATGGGCGGTGCGCGGCATGTAAACCAGGTAGCGCGAGGGGATCGACAGCTGTGTGGTCAGGCGCGCGCCCTTGGAGCCGATGGGGTCTTTGGTGACTTGCACCACCAGGCTCTGGCCTTCGTGGACCAGCGCGCTGATGCTCTCGACCGCCGGCCCCTCGCGCATGGAAATTTCCGAGGCATGAATGAATGCCGCACGGTCCAGGCCGATGTCGACGAACGCCGCCTGCATGCCCGGCAACACCCGCACCACCTTGCCTTTGTAGATATTGCCGACGATGCCGCGCTTTTGCGTGCGTTCAACGTGAACTTCTTGCAGGACTCCGTTTTCAACCACCGCCACGCGCGATTCCATCGGTGTGATGTTGATCAGGATCTCTTCACTCATGGCAGGGTCTCGTTCAGGCATATTCACGATTATGGCCGCATCAGTCAGTCGGCGCTCAGCGCGCGCTCAAGGTTTGCCAACAGGGTATGCCGAAATGGCCCAGCAGTTCTGCGGTTTCACACAGCGGCAGACCGACAACAGCTGAATAACTGCCTTCGAGTCCGGCGACGAACACGGCTCCCAGGCCCTGGATACCGTAGCTGCCGGCCTTGTCCCGGGGTTCACCGCTGGCCCAATAGGTGAGCGCCTCCTGTTCGGTAATGCCCCGAAAGCGCACCCGGCTGCTGACCACGCGGGATTCGCAGCGCTGACCATCGAGCAGAGCGACGGCGGTCAACACTTCATGGTCGCGGCCGGACAGGCCCAGGAGCATCGATACGCAATCGGCCTGATCCAGCGGCTTGCCGAGGATCCGTCCGTCCAGCACCACGGCCGTGTCGGCGCCCAGTACGCAGGCGTCCACGCCAGCATCCAGGGCGCGGCGCCCGGCCTCGGCCTTGCCGCGTGCCAGACGCTCGACATAAGCCGATGGGGTTTCCTGGTGCAGGGGAGTTTCGTCGATTTCAGCGCTGACAGTAGTGAACGCCACGCCGATCTGGGTGAGCAGTTCACGCCGGCGCGGCGAGCCGGAGGCGAGGTAAAGCAGTTTCATCAACATCTCCCTCTGTTAAAGCGCAGGCATTGACGTCCGTGGCGAGGGAGCTTGCTCCCGCTGGGTCACGAAGTGGCCCCAGAACTTTACGACTGCTGCGCAGTCGAGCGGGAGCAAGCTCCCTCGCCACAAAAGCTCCCTCGCCACAGGGATTTAAGTCATCAGAAAAAGGTAGTTATCCTGACCGAATTCAGTTGATCTTGAAACGCAGGCGCAGGCCACGCAAAGCGAAGCTGACCCAGGGCCAGAGCAAGGCGCTGACCAGGGCCGGCAACACCAGCGCCAGGGTCGGCTGACGATTGCCGGTCAGCGCGCTGAGCCACAGCTGGACCAGCTGCGCCAGGCCGAAGATCACCAGGATCACCAGGCATTGCTGCCACATGGGGAACATGCGCAGGCGTTGCTGCAGCGACAGAACCAGGAATGTGATCAGCGTCAGGATCAGCGCGTTCTGCCCCAGCAGCGTGCCATAGAGCACGTCCTCGGCCAGGCCCAGGCACCATGCGGTGACCATCCCGACTTTGTGCGGCAACGCCAGCGCCCAGAAGGCCAGCAGCAAGGCCAGCCACAAGGGCCGCAGGATTTCCATGAACTGCGGCAGCGGCGAAACGCTCAGCAGCAGGCCGAGGGCAAAGGTCAGCCAGACTATCCAGCCATTACCGGATCGGGTACTGCTCATTCTTCTCGTGCTCCCCGGGTGGCCGGCGCGGGAGCCGGCGTGGAGACAGGTGGCTTGGCCGCAGGCCGGGCATGCTGTGCCGCTGGCGTGTGACTGGCCGGACGGGCGGAGTTGGCCGCCGGCGCGGCGGCTGGAGCGGCCGGTGGCGTTGTCGCCGCTGGCGCAGCAGGTGCGGGCGTTGGCTTGGGTACGGTGGCCGGGATCGGAGCCGGTGCCTGGGCACCTGGGGCGGCGGGTTCACCGCCCTGCCGATCCTGGGCTTCCTGGGCCACGGCCGCATCGTTGGCGCGCTCTTCCGGGGTGCGATTGTCACTGAACACCAGCAACAAGTAGCGGCTGCGGTTCAGCGCGGCTGTCGGCACCGCACGCACGATGGCGAACGGCTGGCCGGAGTCATGAATGACTTCCTTGACCGTCGCCACCGGATAACCGGCCGGGAAGCGCTGGCCGAGGCCGGAGCTGACCAGGAGGTCGCCTTCCTTGATGTCGGCAGTATCGGCCACGTGGCGCAGCTCCAGGCGTTCCGGGTTGCCGGTGCCGCTGGCAATGGCGCGCAGGCCGTTGCGGTTGACCTGTACCGGGATGCTGTGGGTGGTGTCGGTCAACAACAGCACCCGGGAGGTGTAGGGCATCAGTTCCACCACCTGGCCCATCAGGCCCCGGGCATCGAGCACCGGCTGACCGAGGACCACACCGTCGCGCTCGCCCTTGTTGATCAGGATGCGATGGGTAAAGGGGTTGGGGTCCATGCCGATCAGCTCGGCCACTTCGACCTTCTCGTTGACCAGCGCAGAGGAATTGAGCAACTCGCGCAGCCGCACGTTCTGCTCGGTGAGGGCCGCCAGCTTCTGCATGCGTCCCTGCAACAGCAGGTTTTCGGTCTTGAGTTTTTCGTTTTCGGCAACCAGCTCGGTGCGGCTGCCAAACTGGCTGGCCACACCCTGCCATAAGCGCTGCGGCAGGTCGGTGATCCAGTAGGATTCCATCAACACCAGCGACATCTGACTGCGCACAGGCTTGAGCAGCGTGAAACGGGCATCGACCACCATCAGCGCGACCGATAGCACGGCCAGCACCAGCAGGCGCACACCCAATGAGGGGCCTTTGGCAAAAAGCGGTTTAATAGGCCGCTCCTCCCAGGCAAATGTTTTCTTTATTCATACGGCATCAAACCGGCCTGGATACGAATGACAGAAGATAAACGCCAACGGGCAGCACTGCAAAGTGCTGCCCGGGAGCGAACAACATAGACCACCCGGCGAGGCTTATTCGCTGGAGAGCAGGTCCATGGTGTGCTTGTCCATCATTTCCAATGCACGGCCACCGCCACGGGCGACGCAGGTCAGCGGGTCTTCGGCAACGATCACCGGCAGGCCGGTTTCCTGGGCCAGCAGTTTGTCCAGGTCACGCAACAGCGCGCCACCACCGGTCAGTACCAGGCCGCGCTCGGCGATGTCGGAAGCCAGTTCCGGCGGGGACTGCTCCAGGGCGCTTTTCACTGCTTGAACGATCGTCGCCAGGGACTCCTGCAGAGCCTCCAGCACTTCGTTGGAGTTCAAGGTGAATGCACGTGGCACGCCTTCGGCCAGGTTGCGACCGCGCACGTCGACTTCACGCACTTCGCCGCCCGGGTAGGCGGTGCCGATTTCCTGCTTGATACGCTCGGCGGTGGATTCGCCGATCAGGCTGCCGTAGTTGCGACGCACGTAGGTGATGATCGCTTCGTCGAAACGGTCGCCGCCCACACGTACGGACTCGGCGTAGACCACACCGTTGAGGGAGATCAGCGCGATCTCGGTGGTACCGCCACCGATGTCGACGACCATCGAACCGCGGGCTTCTTCCACCGGCAGGCCTGCACCGATGGCAGCGGCCATCGGCTCTTCGATCAGGAACACTTCACGGGCACCGGCACCGAGGGCCGATTCACGGATGGCGCGACGCTCTACCTGGGTCGACTTGCATGGAACGCAGATCAGCACCCGAGGGCTGGGCTGCAGGAAGCTGTTTTCGTGAACCTTGTTGATGAAGTATTGCAGCATCTTTTCGCAAACGCTGAAGTCGGCGATCACGCCGTCTTTCATCGGGCGAATCGCCGCGATGTTGCCCGGCGTACGGCCCAGCATGCGCTTGGCTTCGGTACCGACAGCCACGACACTTTTCTGGTTGCCGTGGGTGCGGATGGCCACGACCGAGGGTTCATTCAGGACGATACCGCGCTCGCGCACGTAAATAAGGGTGTTGGCAGTTCCCAGGTCAATGGAGAGATCGCTGGAAAACATGCCACGCAGTTTCTTGAACATGGGAAAGGGACCCTAGGCAACGCGTGGGTAAAAAAGTGCGGCAAACTCTAACAACGACAGGGATTTTGGGCAAGGCGCCAATATGTTAAATTGGCCGCTTTTCTGTGCACCAAACCCTACAATCGCAGCCGTAAGGCTGTAGAACTGCGGTAGTGTTCCGACAATCTAACACACGGACAGACTGCGTCCGTTTTGTTTTCCACTGGAGAATCCCATGGCGCTTGAACGCTCCGACGTGGAAAAAATCGCTCATCTGGCCTGCCTGGGCCTCAATGAAGCCGATCTTCCACACATCACTTCTGCCCTGAACAGCATTCTGGGGCTGGTCGACGAAATGCAGGCGGTCGACACCGACGGCATCGAACCCCTGGCCCACCCACTGGAAGCCAGCCAGCGCCTGCGCGCCGACGTCGTGACCGAGCCGAATAATCGCGAGGCCTATCAGTCCATCGCACCAGCGGTCGAAAACGGCCTGTACCTGGTTCCGAAAGTCATCGACTAAAGGGAAAGAGCCTCTCATGCATCACATGACCCTGGCCGAGATCGCCCGCGGACTCGCCGATAAAAAGTTTTCCTCCGAAGAGCTGACCAAGGCCCTGTTGGCGCGCATCGCCCAACTCGACCCGCAGCTCAACAGCTTCATCAGCCTTACCGAAGAACTGGCCTTGAGCCAGGCCAAGGCCGCCGACGCCCGTCGCGCAGGCGGTGAGAGCGGCGCCCTGCTCGGCGCACCGATTGCCCACAAGGACCTGTTCTGCACCCAGGGCATCCGCACCAGCTGCGGCTCGAAGATGCTCGACAACTTCAAGGCCCCGTACGACGCCACCGTGGTCGCCAAGCTGGCCGCCGCCGGCACCGTGACCCTGGGCAAGACCAACATGGACGAATTCGCCATGGGTTCGGCCAACGAGTCGAGCTACTACGGCGCGGTGAAAAACCCGTGGAACCTGGAACACGTACCCGGTGGTTCGTCCGGCGGTTCAGCTGCGGCCGTGGCGGCGCGCCTGCTGCCTGCCGCCACCGCCACCGACACCGGCGGCTCGATCCGTCAGCCGGCGGCGTTCACCAACCTCACCGGCCTCAAGCCGACCTACGGCCGCGTATCGCGCTGGGGCATGATTGCCTACGCCTCCAGCCTCGACCAGGGCGGCCCACTGGCGCGCACCGCCGAAGACTGCGCGATCCTGCTGCAAGGCATGGCCGGCTTCGACCCGAACGATTCCACCAGCATCGATGAACCGGTGCCGGACTACAGCGCCAGCCTCAACGGCTCGCTGCAAGGCCTGCGCATCGGCGTGCCGAAGGAATATTTCGGCGCCGGCCTGGACCCACGCATCGCCGAACTGATCCAGAACAGCATCAAGGAGCTGGAAAAACTCGGCGCGGTCATCAAGGAAATCAGCCTGCCGAACATGCAACACGCGATTCCCGCGTACTACGTGATCGCCCCGGCGGAAGCCTCCTCGAACCTGTCGCGCTTCGACGGCGTGCGTTTCGGCTATCGCTGCGAGAACCCGCAGAACCTGGTGGACCTGTACAAGCGCTCCCGTGGCGAAGGCTTCGGCAGCGAAGTGCAGCGCCGGATCATGGTCGGTGCCTACGCGCTGTCCGCCGGCTATTACGACGCCTACTACCTCAAGGCGCAGAAGATCCGTCGCCTGGTGAAGAACGACTTCATGAGCGCCTTCAACGAGGTCGACATCATCCTTGGCCCGACCACGCCGAACCCGGCCTGGAAACTCGGCGCCAAGAACAGTGACCCGATCGCCGAGTACCTGGAAGACGTCTACACCATTACCGCCAACCTCGCCGGCCTGCCAGGCCTGTCGATGCCGGCCGGTTTCGTCGACGGCCTGCCGGTGGGCGTGCAGTTGCTCGCGCCGTACTTCCAGGAAGGCCGCCTGCTCAATGTGGCGCACCAGTACCAGCTCAATACCGACTGGCACACCCGCACCCCAACCGGCTTCTGAGGAGACACACATGCAATGGGAAGTCGTGATCGGGCTGGAGATTCACACCCAGCTCACCACCCGATCGAAAATTTTTTCCGGTAGCTCGACCACTTTCGGTTCCGAGCCCAACACCCAGGCCAGCCTGATCGACCTGGGCATGCCCGGCGTGCTGCCGGTGCTCAACGCCGAAGCGGTGCGCATGGCGGTGATGTTCGGCCTGGCGATTGACGCCGAGATCGGCCAGCACAACGTGTTCGCCCGCAAGAACTACTTCTACCCGGACCTGCCCAAGGGCTACCAGATCAGCCAGATGGAGTTGCCGATCGTCGGCAAGGGCCACCTGGACATCGCCCTGGAAGACGGCACGGTCAAGCGCGTCGGCATCACCCGGGCGCACCTGGAAGAAGACGCCGGCAAGAGCCTGCACGAAGAGTTCAACGGTGCCACCGGCATCGACCTGAACCGTGCCGGCACGCCGCTGCTGGAAATCGTCTCCGAGCCGGACATGCGCAGCGCCAAGGAAGCCGTGGCCTACGTCAAGGCGATCCACGCGCTGGTGCGTTACCTGGGCATCTGCGACGGCAACATGGCCGAAGGCTCGCTGCGCTGCGACTGCAACGTGTCGGTCCGGCCTAAAGGCCAGGCTGAGTTCGGCACGCGCTGCGAGATCAAGAACGTCAACTCGTTCCGTTTCATCGAGAAGGCGATCAACAGCGAGATCCAGCGCCAGATCGAACTGATCGAAGACGGCGGCAAGGTCATCCAGCAGACCCGCCTGTACGATCCAAACAAGGACGAGACCCGTCCGATGCGCAGTAAAGAGGAAGCCAACGACTACCGTTACTTCCCCGACCCGGACCTGCTGCCGGTGGTCATCGAGAATTCGTTCCTCAACGAGGTGCGCGCCACGCTGCCGGAACTGCCACCGCAGAAACGCGAGCGCTTCCAGGCACAGTTCGGGCTGTCGAGCTATGACGCCAACGTCCTGGCCACCAGCCGCGAACAGGCGGATTACTTCGAGAAAGTCGTGAGCATCGGTGGCGACGCCAAGCTGGCGGCCAACTGGGTGATGGTCGAGTTGGGCAGCCTGCTGAACAAGCAAGGCCTGGAAATCGACGAGTCGCCGGTCTCGGCCGAGCAACTGGGCGGCATGCTGTTGCGGATCAAGGACAACACCATCTCCGGCAAGATCGCCAAGATGGTGTTCGAGGCCATGGCCAATGGCGAAGGCAGCGCCGACGAGATCATCGAGAAGCGCGGCTTGAAGCAGGTCACCGACACCGGGGCGATCAGCGCCGTGCTCGATGAAATGCTCGCGGCCAACGCCGAGCAGGTCGAACAGTACCGTGCGGCAGACGAAGCCAAGCGCGGCAAGATGTTCGGTTTCTTCGTCGGCCAGGCGATGAAAGCCTCCAAGGGCAAGGCCAACCCGCAACAGGTCAACGAACTGCTCAAAAGCAAGCTCGAGGGCTGATTGATAGACGGTGATCGTTCCCACGCTCTGCGTGGGAACGCCTCACTGGACGCTCCGCGTCCGCTTTTTTGTGACGCAGAGCGTCACGGGCTGCATTCCCACGCAGAGCGTGGGAACGATCATGGGGTCATAGAATGAAGCGTCTCCTCGGCGCCTGCGCCCTGCTGTCCCTGCTGGCCGGTTGCGCCAGCCAGAGCGGGACGGTCGATCCACACGGCTACGACCAGACCGGCGTCGCCTCCTATTACGGCTCCAGGCACCATGGCAAGCGCACCGCCAGCGGCGAGCGTTTCGACCAGCGCAGCCTGACCGCCGCCCACCGCCAGTTGCCGTTCGGCACACGGGTGAAAATCACCAATCTGGGCAACAATAACAGTGTCGTGGTCCGCATCAACGACCGCGGCCCGTATACGCGTGGCCGCCTGATCGACGTGTCTCGCGAAGCGGCCGAGCAACTGGGCATGTTGCGCACGGGCACCGCACGGGTGCGCGTTCAAGCCCTTGACGATTGACTGACGGAGCCCGGCCATTTCCTTACTCGCCGCCCTGCCGCTGCTCAGCCTGATTGAATTGGCCGGCGGCCTGCTACTGCTGGTCGCCGGCGCCGAGCTGCTGGTGCGTACCGCCGTCGGCCTGGCGGCGCGCTTGCAGGTACGAGCGCTGATCATCGGCCTGAGCGTCGTCGCCTTGGGCAGCAGCGCGCCGCAGATGGCTGTCAGCCTGCAAGCGACCCTGGCGCACAACGCCGACATCGCCGTGGGCAGCGTGATCGGCAGCAGCATTTTCAACATTCTCGTGACCCTCGGCCTGTCGGCGCTGATCATCCCGTTGCGCGTCTCGCGGCAACTGGTGCGCCTGGACATCCCGCTGATGATCGGCGCCAGCCTGCTGGTGTTCGTGCTGGCCTGGAACGAAGAGCTGACCCGACTCGATGGCGTCTTACTGTTGATGGCGCTGGCGGTGTACCTGGGCCTTTTGCTGCGCCAATCCCGGCATTCGACGCGGCCCCATGCCGTGAACGTCGAAGGCGCGCAGGCGTCCTGGTTCAAGAGCCTGTCGAGGATCGTGCTGGGCCTGGCGATGCTGATTTTCGCCGGACACCTGCTGCTCGGCGCGGCGGTGCAAGTGGCGACGGACCTGGGGCTTTCCGAGCGGATCATCGGCCTGACCATCGTCGCGGTCAGCACCTCGCTGCCGGAACTCGCCACTTCGCTGATTGCCGCCTTGCGGGGCCAGCGGGACATCGCGGTGGGCAACGTGATCGGCAGCAATCTGTTCAACCTGCTGGGCGTACTGGGCGTCACCGCCCTCGCCGCCCCGACGCCGCTTTCGGTGTCGCCCAATGCCCTGGACTTCGACCTGCCGGTGATGCTCGGGGTGGCGGTGCTATGCCTGCCGGTATTCTATTCGGGTTATCGCGTTACCCGCGCCGAGGGCTTGCTATTGTTGGGCCTGTACCTGGCCTACGGGCTGCATGTGGTGTCGTTCACCACCGGCATGCCATTGGCCGGCCGACTGGAACACCTGATGCTGTTCTATGTGCTGCCGGCGTTGCTCGCCTTTTTGCTGTTCAGTTCCTTGCGCGCCTGGCGCCGCCAACATCACAAGAGGGATTTGCCATGACCGACACTCCAAAGACCGGCCTGGACATGCGTCGCCAGGTCATGGGCGATGCATTCGTCGACCGCGCCCTGGGCAATGCCACTGAGTTCACCCAACCCCTTCAGGACTTCGTCAACGAACACGCATGGGGCAGCGTCTGGAGTCGCGAAGGCCTGCCGCTGAAAACCCGCAGCCTGATCACCCTCGCCGCCCTCACCGCCCTCAAATGCCCGCAGGAGCTCAAAGGCCACGTACGCGGCGCGTTGAACAACGGCTGCACCGTGGAAGAGATTCGCGAGGCGTTGCTGCACTGCGCGGTGTATGCCGGCGTGCCGGCGGCGATCGATGCGTTTCGGGCGGCGCAGGAAGTGATCGAGGCGTATCAGAAGCCGGAATAAGGCCTGGAACCTGGGATGGATCGGCCGGCCTCTTCGCGGGCAAGCCCGCTCCCACAGTTGACCGGTTTCGTCAGGAAGAATGCGCTCGAATGTGGGAGCGGACTTGCTCGCGAAGAGGCCCCGGAGAACACCACAGGCCCAAGCTAGATCCACCCACCCCACTGCAACAAAAAGATCCCGACATTGGTGGTGATCGCCGCCATCAACGTGGTGATGACGATAATCGCCGCCGCCAGTTCGTGATTGCCCTCGGCCGCCCGGGCCATGACGAAGCTGGCGGCTGCGGTGGGGCTGCCGAAGTACAGGAACAAAATCCCCAGCTCCGCCCCGCGAAAGCCCCAGAGCCAGGCGCCGAGGGTGGTCAGCAAGGGCAGGCCGACCATTTTCACCAGGCTCGAACTCAGGGCCATCTTGCCGCTTTTGCGCAAGGCCGCCAGTGACAGCGTGCCGCCGATGCAGATCAGCGCCAGGGGCAAGGTCATCTGCGCCAGGTATTTGCCCGAAGTCTCGAACCAGTTCGGCAGGCCGATCTTCCAGTAGGCGAACGGCGCGGCAGCAATCACACTGATGATCAGCGGGTTGCTGATCACACTTTTGAAGATGCTCCACGGATCGGACTTGATCACCGGGCTATAGACCGCCAGCACGATGGTCGACAAGGTGTTGTAGAACAGGATCACCAGGGCCGCGAGAATCGCCCCCAGGGAAATCCCGTAATCGCCATACATGCTCGCCGCCAAGGCCAGGCCGATCACCCCGTTGTTGCCGCGAAAGGCGCCCTGGGTGTAGATGCCACGGTCCTCGCGTGGGCAGCGCCAGATCGCCCAGCCCCAAGCCATCGCGAAACTCACCAACGTGGCGATAGAGAAGTAGATCAGCAGGTCCGGCTGCAAGGCCGCGTGCAGGTCGGCGTGGAGGATGCCGAGGAACAACAATGCCGGCATGGTGACGTTGAACACCAGGGACGAGGCGGTGTGGATGAAGTTGTCGTTGATCCAGTAGACGCGCTTGAGCAACACCCCCAGAAACAGCATGGCAAACACCGGCGCGGTGATGTTCAGGGTTTCGAGGAAAATGGCCAGCATGCCGGGGACCTTTCGAGGGGGTGTCGTTAGGTGGCTAATGATAAGCCACTTACGGCATTGGCGTCTGGTGATTCCTGTGGGAGCGTGGGCAGGCACAACATTGTGTCCGCCGCAGCAACCCTGTGGGAGCGGGCTTGCTCGCGAAGACGTCGGCACATCCAACATCTATGCAAGCTGAACCACCGCCTTCGCGAGCAAGCCCGCTCCCAGATTGGATTGTTGGCGAGCGCAAAATCTGCGCCCACCGCCGGCTCAGGTAATCGGCGCCGGGTTGAACAGAGTGATGTCGTTGAACAGTTTGTGCTGTTCTGCCCAGGTCTTTTTCTTGCCGCTGGCCACGTCCAGGTAGTAGTGGAACAGCTCCCAACCCAGTTCTTCGATCGTCGCCCGTCCGGTGGCGATCCGGCCGGCGTCGATGTCGATCAGGTCCGGCCAGCGCTGGGCCAGTTCGGTGCGGGTCGAGACCTTCACCACCGGTGCCATTGCCAGGCCATACGGCGTGCCGCGGCCAGTGGTGAACACGTGCAGGTTCATCCCCGCCGCCAGTTGCAAGGTGCCGCAGACGAAATCGCTGGCCGGTGTGGCGCAGAAGATCAGGCCCTTTTGCTTGAAGCGCTCGCCCGGGCCGAGCACGCCGTTGATCGCGCTGCTGCCAGACTTGACGATCGAACCCAGGGACTTCTCGACAATGTTCGACAACCCGCCCTTCTTGTTGCCGGGCGTGGTGTTGGCACTGCGATCGGCTTCGCCCTTGGCCAGGTAACGGTCGTACCAGTCCATTTCGCGCACCAGCTCCTGAGCGACTTCCTGGGTTTGCGCCCGGGAGGTCAGCAGGTAGATCGCATCACGCACTTCGGTGACTTCGGAAAACATCACCGTCGCGCCAGCACGCAGCAGCAGGTCCGAGGCGTAGCCCAGCGCCGGGTTGGCGGTGATGCCGGAAAACGCATCGCTGCCGCCGCACTGCATGCCCAGGATCAGCTCAGAGGCCGGCACGGTTTCGCGGCGGCGCTGGTCGAGCTTCTTCAGGCGGGTCTCGGCCAGTTCCATGATCTGCTCGATCATTTCGGTGAAACCGTGACTGGAGTCCTGCAAGCGATACAACCACGGCTCGCTGAGGTCCACCGAGCTGTCGTTGTCGTGCATCACCTGCCCGGCCTGCAATTTCTCACAACCCAGGCTGATCACCAGCGCCTCGCCACCCAGGTTCGGGTTGCGCGCCAGGTTGCGCACAGTGCGGATCGGGATGTACGCGTCAGTGGCGGTGATCGCCACGCCACAGCCATAGCTGTGGGTCAGCGCCACCACGTCATCGACGTTCGGGTACTTGGGCAGCAATTCGTCCTTGATGCGCTTGACGGCGTGGTCCAACACGCCAGTCACGCATTGCACCGTGGTGGTGATGCCCAGGATATTGCGCGTGCCGACGGTGCCGTCGGCGTTGCGGTAGCCTTCGAAGGTGTAGCCTTCCAGCGGCGCATCGGCCGCCGGCACATCGGTGGACAGCGGCAAGCTGTCCAGCGGCGGCGCGGTGGGCATGCGCAGCTGGTCTTCCTTGACCCAGCTGCCACGGGGGATCGGTTGCAACGCGTAGCCAATGACCTGGCCGTAGCGAATCACTTCGCCGCCCTCGGGAATATCCTGCAGCGTAACCTTGTGGCTCTGGGGCACAAAGTCCACGGTGACCAGGCCATCCGGGAACGCGGTCCCGGCCGGTACGCCCTGGTCATTGACGACGATCACCACGTTATCCCGCTCGTGCAGGCGGATGTAACGGGGCGAGTCGGCATGTTCAATCAATTGCATTGCTGCCGCTCCTTCAGGATTTAGCTTCAGACAGACTGGAGATGCCGGCATCCTTGGCCGTTGGTTCCTTGAGCACGACACGCTTGATCGGCCCGACGATGACCAGGTAGCTGAACACCGCGACCAGCGCGTTGCAACCGACGAACACCAGTGCCCACTTGAACGAACCGGTGGCGCTGATGATGTAGCCGATGACGATCGGGGTGGTGATCGACGCCAGGTTGCCGAAGGTGTTGAACAGGCCACCGCTCAGACCGGCGATCTGTTTTGGCGAGGTATCGGACACCACGGCCCAGCCCAGCGCGCCGACGCCTTTACCGAAGAACGCCAGGGCCATGAAGCCCACCACCATCCACTCGATGTCCACGTAGTTGCACGCCACGATGCTGCTGGACACCAGCAGGCCGCCGATGATCGGCGCCTTGCGGGCGAAGGTCAGCGAGTGGCCCTTGCGCAGCAGGTAATCGGAAATCACCCCGCCCAGCACCCCACCGATGAAGCCGCAGATCGCTGGCAAGGACGCAATGAAACCGGCCTTGAGGATGGTCATGCCGCGTTCCTGCACCAGGTACACCGGGAACCAGGTCAGGAAGAAGTAGGTGATGCCGTTGATGCAGTATTGGCCCAGGTACACGCCGAGCATCATGCGGTTGGTCAGCAGTTGGCGGATGTAATCCCACTTCGGACCGTCGGCTTTCTTTTCCTTGCCCTTGTCCTGGTCCATATCGACCATCGCGCCGTTGGCAGCGATGTGATTGAACTCGGCTTCGTTGATCATCGGGTGCTGACGCGGGCTGTAGATCACCTTCAGCCAGATCAGCGAAAACACGATGCCGATCACGCCCATCACGATGAACACATGCTGCCAGCCGAAGCGATAAACGATCCAGCCCATCAGCGGAGCGAACAACACGGTGGCGAAATACTGCGCCGAGTTGAAGATCGCCGAGGCGGTGCCGCGTTCTGCGGTCGGGAACCAGGCGGCGACGATTCGTGCGTTGCCCGGGAAGGATGGCGCTTCGGCCAGCCCCACCAGAAAGCGCAGCATGAACAGCGCAACCACGGCCGTGGACATGCCGAATTCACCGACATAGCCTTGCAGCACGGTGAACAGCGACCAGGTGAAAATGCTCAGGGCATAGATTTTTTTCGACCCGAAACGGTCGAGCAGCCAGCCGCCAGGGATCTGGCCGGCCACGTAGGCCCAGCCGAAGGCGGAGAAGATATAACCGAGGGTGACCGCGTCGATGCCGAGGTCTTTTTGCAGGCTGGAGCCTGCGATGGCGATGGTGGCGCGGTCGGCATAGTTGATCGTTGTCACCAGAAACAGCATGAGCAGGATCAAGTAGCGGACGTGCGTCGGCTTGGTCGATTGCATGTAACAGTACTCCCACTATTTATTTTTATGCGGGTCAGCAGATTGTACGGCCAGGGCTGGATTACCAGCCCGGCCGGTGTTGCGTTTACGAACCGATGTAAGCGGTTTTCACCACGGTGTAGAACTCTTGCGCGTAGCGACCTTGCTCACGCGAACCATAGGACGAACCTTTGCGCCCACCGAACGGCACGTGGTAATCCACGCCGGCGGTCGGCAGGTTGACCATCACCATGCCCGCCTGGGAATGGCGCTTGAAGTGATTGGCGTACTTCAAGGAGGTGGTGGCGATACCGGCCGACAGACCGAACTCGGTGTCGTTGGCCATCGCCAGCGCCGCCTCGTAGTCAGCCACACGCACGACGTTGGCCACCGGCCCGAAAATCTCCTCACGGCTGATGCGCATCGACGCTTCGCTGTCGCTGAACAAGGTCGGCGCCAGGAAATAACCTTCGGTGTCGCAGGTCACCAGGCCACCACCGCTGACCAGCCGCGCACCTTCGCTCTGGCCGATGTCGATGTACTTCAGGTCCTGGTTGAGCTGGGCTTCGGAGACGACCGGACCGATGTCGGTACCGGCCTTCAATGCGTGACCGACCTTGATCGACTGCATGCGCTCGGCCATGGCCGCGACGAACTTGTCGTGGATGCCGGCAGTGACGATCAGGCGACTCGACGCGGTGCAACGCTGGCCGGTGGAGTAGAACGCGCTCTGCACCGCCAGTTCGACAGCCTGCTTGAGGTCGGCGTCGTCGAGGATGATCTGCGGGTTCTTGCCGCCCATTTCCAGCTGCACCTTGGCTTGGCGCGATACGCAGCTGACGGCGATCTGTCGGCCCACGCCCACGGAACCGGTGAAGCTGATGCCGTCGACTTTCGGGCTGTTGACCAGGATGTCACCGACCACGCGGCCACTGCCCATCACCAGGTTGAACGCACCGGCCGGGAAGCCTGCGCGGGAGATGATTTCCGCCAGGGCCCAGGCGCAACCTGGCACCAGCTCGGCGGGCTTGATCACCACGCAGTTACCGTAGGCCAGGGCCGGGGCGATCTTCCAGGCCGGGATGGCAATCGGAAAGTTCCACGGCGTGATCAGGCCGACCACACCCAGGGCTTCACGGGTGACTTCGACGTTGACGCCCGGGCGCACCGACGGCACGTAGTCGCCGGACAGGCGCAAGCATTCGCCAGCGAAGAATTTGAAGATGTTACCGGCGCGGGTCACTTCGCCGATGGCTTCGGGCAGGGTCTTGCCCTCTTCCCGGGCCAGCAATTGGCCGAGTTCTTCGCGACGGGCCAGGATCTCGCTGCCGACTTTATCCAGCGCATCGTGACGGGCCTGGATGCCCGAGGTCGACCAGGCCGGGAATGCGGCGCGGGCCGCTTCGATGGCGGCGTTGACTTGCGCGGCGTCAGCCTTGGCGTATTCACCGATGACATCGGACAAATCGGACGGGTTGATGTTGGTGCAATAGTCGGCACCGGCTACCCACTGGCCGTTGATGTAGTTATCGAAACGCTTTGCATCAGTCACGGAGCTACTCCTTCTACAAAAACTGTCTAGGAACGCCGAGCGTCCCTGGCTGCATTCCCACGCAGAGCATGGGAACGATCAAGCCTTACGCAAAAAGCCGCTGATTGCTCAGCGGCTTTGTCGGGTCTGTTACTGCTTGCCTTGCTTGTCCATCAACGCGGCCAGGGCTTCGTATTCTTCTGGCAGCAGGTCGGTCAGCGGCGTGCGCACAGGGCCTGCGTCGTAGCCGGCGATCTTCGCGCCCGCCTTGACGATACTCACGGCATAACCGGCCTTGCGGTTGCGGATGTCCAGGTAAGGCAGGAAGAAGTCGTCGATGATCTTGCCGACGGTCTCGTGATCGTCACGGGCGATGGCGTGGTAGAAGTCCATCGCGGTTTTCGGGATGAAGTTGAACACCGCCGAGGAGTAGACCGGCACGCCCAGGGCCTTGTAGGCCGCGGCGTAGACTTCAGCGGTCGGCAGGCCGCCCAGGTAGCTGAAACGGTCGCCGAGGCGACGACGGATCGACACCATCAGTTCGATGTCGCCCAGGCCGTCCTTGTAGCCGATCAGGTTCGGGCAGCGCTCGGCCAGTTGCTCCAGCTGAACTGCGTTGAGGCGGCACACGTTGCGGTTGTACACCACCACGCCGATCTTCACCGATTTGCACACGGCTTCAACGTGAGCGGCAACGCCGTCCTGGCTGGCTTCGGTCAGGTAGTGCGGCAGCAACAGCAGGCCCTTGGCACCCAGGCGCTCGGCTTCTTGAGCGTATTCGATGGCCTGGCGGGTGGCACCGCCTACACCGGCGAGGATTGGCACGCTGGTGGCGCAAGTGTCGACGGCAGTCTTGATGACTTGCGAGTACTCGCTGGCGGCCAGGGAGAAGAATTCACCGGTGCCGCCGGCTGCGAACAGTGCAGAGGCGCCGTACGGGGCCAGCCACTCGAGGCGCTTGATGTAGCTATCGCGATTGAAATCGCCTTGGGCAGTGAAATCGGTGACCGGGAACGACAGCAGGCCAGACGAGAGGATGGACTTCAGTTCTTGTGGATTCATTATTCGAACACCCTGGGACGCAAATGATATGTGAGATAGTTGAGCTTCGGCCAGAAGTTGTAGGTCATCGTACAACTTAAAATGTAGACGTCAACTGTATTTCGTCTTTTGTGCCCCTTCGGACATCGTGCACTTCTCGCCAAACGCCCTGGCACGAGGCTTGGCGCGTTCTCCCCGGCTTGATGAAACTTGCCGCGCAAGGGACCTGGACCGCTCATCGCGACTGTCAACTCTGCCAGTAGGCGCGCTGGTGCGTTGCAGGCATAACGCAGCAGTGGCCGTGCGACCGCCCGGCCGGCGTTTTCTGGCTACCTATCTAACAGTGAGTCACCGCATGCGACGTGCACGGTCGCCTCACAGGAGAGACACCATGTCGAACTTTGCACTGCCGATCCTCACCCAGTTCTCGGGCAACAAATCCGCCGAGAAAGTCACGATCAACCTGTCGAAGCTGGGGGCCAATCTGGAAGTCCAGATTCCTGACTCGAATGAAATCTCCGCCGATTGGTCGGTCTACCCGATTCTCGGCGCCAACAAGGATCATCCCGACTGGTCCGGCCAGCAGGTGGCGGCCGGCACCTGGGACGATGCCAACGACGGCATGGTGAAACTGACGGGGCTGAAAGTCACCGTGCCCAAGGCAGAACTGCAAAAGTACCTGGGTCGCCAGGTTGAACTGCGCTACCGGTTTGCCAATGAATCGGGGTATGACTTGTATTCCGATCCGTCGGTGAAGTTGAAGATCGAGCCGTAGGGGCTCAGGTACGGGGACGGCTGCCCCACCGTCTTCGCGAGCAGGCTCGCTCCCACAAGGGATCTGTAGCAGAGCTCAGTTCAGCGGTCGCCACGATCAACTGTGGGAGCGGGCTTGCCCGCGAAGAGGCCATCACATCCAGCCCCCTTATTGACTGACCCACCGCCATCGCGAGCAAGCTCGCTCCCGCAAGGGAATTTGTGGCGGACCTGAATCCAGGGACCACAGAAGATCCACTGTGGGAGCGAGCCTGCTCGCGATAGCGGTGGATCGGCTGGTTAGATCAGCCCTGCGCCTGCGCCTCTTCATGAGCCTGGCGCAGTCGTTCGCGGCTGTTGGTCAGGTGCAGGCGCATGGCGGCGCGGGCGGCGTCGGAGTCCTGGCGGGCGATGGCTTCGTAGATTTCCTCGTGCTCGCGGCTCAGGCGATCCATGTAGTGCTGCTGGTCGTCATGGGCCAGGCGCGCCGAGTTCAACCGGGTGCGCGGGATGATGCTGGTGCCCAGGTGAGTCATGATGTCGGTGAAGTAACGGTTGCCGGTGGACAAGGCGATTTCCAGATGGAAGGCGAAGTCCGAAGCCACCGCGTCGCTGGCGTGGGCCGCGCTTTCCTTCAAGGCGTCGAGGGCGGCGCGCATGGTTGCCAGTTGCTCGTCACTGCGGCGTTGCGCGGCCAGGCCGGCCGATTCCACTTCCAGGCTGATGCGCAACTCCAGCACGGCCAGTACGTCACGCAACGTGACCACAGTGGCCGGGTCAATGCGAAAACCGCTCGGGCTCGGCGTGTCCAGCACGAAGGTGCCGATGCCGTGGCGGGTTTCCACCTGCCCGGCCGCCTGCAAACGGGAAATCGCTTCGCGCACCACGGTGCGGCTGACGCCATGGGCTTCCATGATCGCCGACTCGGTGGGCAATTTATCGCCGCGCTTGAGCAGACCGTCGCGAATCTGCTCGGTCAGCACCGTCACCAGCTCCTGCGCCAGGCTACGGCGCTTGCGGGGAAGGCGGGGGACGTCGATCGGGTTTTCCATGTGTCTGTGTCTCGGCAAGCGGCTGAATGCGCATCATCATAGCGCAACGTTGTTGTACGATCACCGTGGGGTGCGGTGAACTCCCCATTAGTTGAGCCGGGCGATGAGTCGAGTGGCCTTCATCGCGAGCAGGCTCGTTCCCACATTGGATCGGTGGTGCACATGGGAATCCGGTTCACTGCAAACCCACTGTGGGAGCGGGCTTGCTCGCGAAAGCGGCGTGCCAGACAGCATCAGGTCAACTGACACAACGCCTTCGCGAGCAAGCTCGCTCCCACAGGTTTACGGTATTCAGGCAGTCACGACAGGCTCCACCAGTTGGCCATTTTCAATACGCACATGTCGCGGATGGAAACGTTTCAAACTGCTTCGGTGACCGACGCTGACGATACTCAAGCCCGGCAACTGGTCAATCAGCGCCTGGTACAGCGTCGCCTCGTCCTCTTCATCCATCGCCGAGGTCGCCTCGTCCATGTACAACCATTGCGGCGCATAGAGCAACGCCCGGGCGAAGGCCAGGCGTTGCTGCTCGCCAGGCGAGAGCATGCGCTGCCAGTGGTTGGCTTCGTCGAGGCGCTCCACCAGATGCGGCAGGCGGCAAGTCTGTAGTACCTGTGTATAACGTTCCGCCGGATAGATATCCCCCGGCTGTGGATAACTCAGGGCATCACGCAGGGTGCCAATCGGCAGATACGGCTTTTGCGGCAGAAACAGATAGCGCGCCGCCGGCAACCGGATCGCGCCGTGCCCCGCCGGCCACAGATGCCCCATCGCCCGGAACAGCGTGGACTTGCCACTGCCCGAACGCCCGCTGAGCATCACCCGCTCGCCCGGCTCGACCGTCATATCGGCGTCGCTGAGCAGATGGCGGCCATCCGCCAGGTCCAGCCCCAGATGTTGCACTTTTAATGCCTCGCCCTGGTTCTGTACGTCGATGGCCGGCGCACGGTCCTCGTTATCGCTCATGGCCTGGCGGAAGCTCAGCAGACGATCGCAAGTGGCGCGCCAGGCAGCCAGGTCGGCGTACGCGCTGATGAACCAGCTGAAGTTTTCCTGCACATTGCCGAACGCCGAGTTGATCTGCATGAGCTCACCCAGCTGGATCTTGCCGGCGAAGTAGCGCGGCGCGGCGACGATGAACGGGAAGATGATCGCGATCTGGCCGTAGCCGGAGGTGAAGAACGTCAGGCGCTTGGAGACCCGCATGATGTCCCAGAAGTTATGCCAGACCAGACCAAAACGCCCGCTCAAGCGCCGGTTCTCGTTGGGTTCGCCGTTGTACAGCGCGATGCTCTCGGCATTCTCACGCACCCGCACCATGGAAAAACGCAGGTCGGCTTCGAAACGCTGCTGGTTGTTGTTCAGGCCGATCAGGCGCCGGCCGATCAGGTGCGTCAGCCAACTGCCCACCGCCGCGTACACCAGCGCGCACCAGAACATATAGCCGGGAATCGTGTAGCCGAACACCTCGATACTGCCGGACACGCCCCACAGAATGATCGAGAACGACACCAGGCTGACCACGGTGCGCAACAAGCCCAATCCCAGGCTCAAGGTATTGGTGGTGAAACTGTTGAGGTCTTCGGAAATCCGCTGGTCCGGGTTGTCGGTGTAACCGCCCTGCTCAAGCCGGTAGTAATTCTTGTCGTTGAGCCAACGGGTGAAATGTTGCTCGGTGAGCCAGGCCCGCCAGCGGATGGTGAGCATCTGTGTCAGGTACAGGCGATAAACGGCGCCGAGGATCGCCACTGCGGCGATGCCGCAGAAATACAGGATCAACTGCCAGAACGCCTCGCTGTTCTTCTCTTGCAAGGCGTTGTAGAAATCCTTGTACCAACTGTTGATCCACACCGAAATCGCCACGCTGAACAGCGACAGCGCGATGACGGCGATCAACAGCGTCCAGGCCTTGCCCTTCTCCTCACTGCGCCAGTATGGCGTGGTCATTTGCCAGACACGGCGGAAAAACTGCCCGCGCACCGCGTCATTGACCGCGGAATATTCAGCGTTCTGATTCATGGTTAAGGCTCGATAGAGAAAAGAACAGACTCAGGCTGCCGATCATAAACAGCAGCCCGATTTATCGCGAGGGTGGACAACATCTGTTCAGCGCAGGTTCAGCGACGCACCGGGCGTTTCTGCAATTTGCGCTGCAAGGTGCGCCGGTGCATGCCCAGGGCCCGGGCGGTGGCGGAAATATTGCCTTCGTGCTCGGTCAGCACCCGCTGGATGTGCTCCCATTGCAGACGATCGACCGACATGGGGTTCTCTGGCACCAGGCTGTCGAGGTCGGCGTGCTCGGACAACAGCGCCGCCAGCACGTCGTCGGCGTCCGCCGGTTTGCACAGGTAATTGCAGGCGCCGCGCTTGATGGCCTCCACCGCCGTGGCGATGCTCGAATAGCCGGTGAGGATGACCACGCGCATTTCCGGGTCCAGCTCCAGCAACTTGGGCAGCAACACCAGGCCCGAGTCGCCGTCCATTTTCAGGTCCAGGGCGGCGTAGTCCGGGAGGTCGGCCTGGGCGATGGTCAGGCCCTCTTCGGCGGAACCTGCGGTGCTGACGCGAAAGCCGCGACGGGACATGGCCCGGGCCATGACGCGGGTGAAGGTGGCGTCGTCATCCACCAGCAACAGGTGCGGCAGTTCTTCGCCGTCGACTTGGATCTCGTCACTCATATTCGTCTCCTCGGTCGGCACGGGGCAGGCGCAGCTCGGTGAGCGTGCCGCCTCCCTCATGGGGGTAGAGTTTCACCGAGCCGCCGGCGCGTGTCACGCTGGCCTTGCTCAAGAACAGGCCCAGGCCTAGACCTTTGCCCTTGGTGGTGAAGAATGGCTTGCCGATCTGCTCGGCAATCGCCAGCGGCACACCGGCCCCGTGGTCACGGATGCAGATGGTCAGCTCATAGTCATCCCAGTCCAGCGCCACTTCCAAGCCTTCGGGGCAGGCATCGGCCGCATTGTTCAACAGATTCAGCAACGCCTGGGTCAGGTCCGGCGGCGGCGCAATGCGCGGCACTACGCCCTTGCCCAGGTGTTGCAAGCGATAACTGGCCTCCGGGCGCATCAGGTGCCAACGGTTCAGCGCTTCATCGAGCCAGAACGTGACGGCCTGCATGTCGATGTCCAGCCGCCGATTGGCCTCGGCAGCCCGCACCAGGTATTGCAAGGTTTCCTTGCAGAGCTTGACCTGATCCTGCAACACGCTGAGGTCGTCCTGCAGCGCCGGGTCGTGGTGATCCTGACGCATCTCCTTGAGCAACACACTCATGGTCGCCAACGGCGTGCCCAATTCATGCGCGGCGCCGGCGGCCTGGGTGGCCACGGCCAGCAATTGTTCGTCCCGAAGGCCTTCTTCACGCCGGATGGCGCGCAACTCTTCCTGGCGGCGCAGCTCCTCGGCCATGCGCGCGGCGAAAAAGGTAATGACCGCCGCGGCCAGGGCGAAACTCAGCCACATGCCGTAGATTTGCAGGTTTTCCCGGGCGATGGGGAAGGTTTCCAGCGGGTAGAAGCGCGCCAGCAGCAGGGTGTACAGCGCCAGGGCGATACCGGACAGGATCAGCGAAAACCGCCAAGGCAGCGTTACCGCAGCAATGGTCAGCGGCACCAGGTAATAAGACACGAAGGGATTGGTGGAACCGCCGGAGAAATACAGAAGGGCGCTGTGGATAAACAGATCACAGGCCAGTTGCACAGCGTACTCCAGCTCGGTGACCGGCCACGAGGTGCGCAGGCGCACGGCCGTCAGCGCACACAGCACACTGGAACAGGCCAGTGTGATCGCCAGTTGCAACCAGGGCAACGGTAGCAGATTGAACCAATACGCCAGGCCCACGGAACCGGCCTGGGCGGCCAGGACCAGAATGCGGATGAACGTCAGACGCCAGAGGTTCTGGCGAGAGGCGGAAGTCAGTAGCAAAGGGGCGAGCATGAGCTCTCCTGATGAGCGCTCCAGGCGAATCACACGGAGTATAACCAAGGCGCGGGTGACACAGGCAGATATGCGGCAAAGCGCCACAGCCCTGAAACTCCGTAACGACCCCTGTGGCGAGGGAGCTTGCTCCCGCTGGCCTGCGCAGCAGGCCCATTCAATGTCTCCCGAATAGGTCTGGTACTACAAAGCTTGCGACTGCTGCGCAGTCGAGCGGGAGCAAGCTCCCTCGCCACGGGGTTTGCCGCAGTCCTTCCGTATCTGTATCAAAGTTGTAACTGTGCGAACCGGATCGCAAACGCTAGAGTCTTATCGTTCACGCAGACCCGGACCTCACCCCTGCGCCTCATCCCAAGGAGCTTTCATGCACATGTTCAGTCGCCCCGCCGCCCTCCTCGCCCTGAGCCTCGGAACCGTCGCCAGCCTGCCAGCGCTGGCCGCCGATGAGCTTCATTACAACCAGATCTCCCTGCGCGCCGAAGCCAGCCAGGAAGTGGCCCGCGACCTGATGATCGTCACCCTCTACACCGAGGAACAGAACACCGACCCGGCCAAACTCGCCGCCGCCGTCAGCACCACGCTGAACAAAGCCATCGGCCAGGCCAAGCAAGTCAAGGACATCACCCTGCGCCAGGGCAGCCGCAACAGCTATCCGATCTACGACGGCAAAGGCCAGAAAATCACCGGCTGGCGCGAACGCGCCGAACTGCGCCTGGAAAGTGCCGACTTCGCCGCCCTGTCCAAGCTCACCGGCGAGCTGCTGACCGACATGAAAATGGGCGGCATGGACTTCGCCATCTCCACCGCCACCCGCCAGAGCAGTGAAGACGCCCTGCTCAAGGACGCCGTCAACGCCTTCAAGGCCCGCGCTCAACTGGCCACCGAGGCCCTGGGCGGCAAGGGCTACAAAATCGTCAGCCTGAACTTCAACACCAACGGCTACCCGCAACCGTTCATGCGCGCACCGATGATGATGAAAAGCGGCTCCATGGATGCCGAGTCGGTCACTCCGGAAGTTGAAGCCGGCACCAGTAAGGTCAGCATGACGGCGGATGGGGCGATTGAAGTGTTGATGCCGCAATGATGAACTGAGCGGGATACCGCCCCGTGGGGCTGCGAAGCAACTCCATTCATGACATCCCGATTAATGTCTGATGGATTGAGTGGTTGCTTTGGGGTCTGCTGCGCAGCCCAGCGGGAGCAAGCTCCCTCGCCACGGGACGGTGTTGGACCTTAGCGCTGGGTGGCCGGTGTCTCTAGTTGATCCAATGCCTTGTCCACCAGCAACTGGCACAACTCCACCAACTGCTGGATCCCCAACGCCACACTGCGCCGCGTGCCCTCCACTTCAAAAGCCAGGTCCTCGGCCATGGCCTTGACCGAGGCCAGGGTTTCACAGGCGCTGGTCAGCAGCGTGTCGGTGTCAGCCTTGGCGCTGACGCAGAAGAGGCTGTTGATGCGTGAATCGGAGGGTGGTTCTTCTGGGGGTTTTGGGTTGAGGTAATGGTCCAGGGCACGCTCGGCGGCGACACGGTCTTTCAGGAGATCTTCGATGGCGTCGAAGCCGGAAAGGGGGGTGGTTTTGTTGAAGGGTGGGTCGGGGATCAACTTATCCATATGTAATTCCTACTAAGGGATTGGAGCCATCCCTGTGTCGTTTCCACGCGACAAATAAGGTGGCAGCGGTACGCGGGGTGGAAAATACCGGTTAGTAGGACCCGGCCAGACCGAAGCCTGCCCACGCACAGCCGCCGTGAAGCAGTTTGCAGACGAAACGAGACGTCGGCAACCGTCCAGCCATGCCACTACTAAGAATCAGGTTTCCACACCCGGTCGCTGATTAGGCAGCGACAGGCAAAAGACTAGAGAGCCCGCTTCCGACGGACAACCTTAAAAACTCGTGGGACGTTTCGTTGCGGAGCAGGCGATCCGTCCGACACACCAGAGTGTTCCCTACTCATCCAGACGCAACCCGACCCGTGGCGAGGGAGCTTGCTCCCGCTGGGCTGCGAAGCAGACCCTAAAAAATCTTTGACATTGACAAAAACAGCATGCAAATGTTGTCCACGTTTTATGGAATGTGGACAGCCAGAGATTTTGCCGCCGTGAAAAGTCAAGACATTTTATTAATGTACAAAATGGCCAGCCTTCACGCGCAGGAAGAAATGTCGCCTACGGGCAGCCAGACGGTGGCGTGGGGAGGCCTTTCTTCAATCGATTTGCTAGCGGATGACTACATCTCAAAACCGCAATTTGTCATCTCAGCACCGCCTGAAAAATCCTGGGACAACTTGGAGGTCGCCATAAAAGGGATCATCGATGCAGACTCATTCCCCTGGGAGGGCTGGGACACCGACGATGATCTCTCTCGAAAAAGATCTGCCGGCAAGTGGGAAGACCGCTACACCCTCAGAGCCTTGGCTGAGTCGTTGGGCTTGAGCAAAAGCGAAATATCGAACTCAATCGTCCGGTGTCGAGAGGCCGGCCTTGTAACCAACGACTATGAGACGTCCCTCCCTAAAGTGAATCGCCTCGCTCTCCTGGAGATCACCGAACATGCATTGAAGTACTTTTTTCCGGTCAAGCCGGGTGCCTTGGTCAGAGGAATTCCAACAGGATTCGCATCGCCAGTGCTTTCCAAACACCTGAAAAGCGCCGGGCAAAATATTCATGTATGGCCCGATCCCCATGGCACAGAACGTGGGCAGGCCGTAGAACCGATTTACAAGACGGTGCCTGAGGCCGTGAAGAACGACCGTACCCTCTATCACTATCTGGCTTTGGTGGACTCCATTCGCCTGGGTGGACCTCGCGAAACCGGTGTTGCAATTCAACTCCTTAAAAAAGGGATGGGCCTTTGAGTGTCGCCTCGGACCACAACTACGAAATGTTGAGCACCGTCGCAGAGGGATTGGGCGATGAGCTCCTGAAGGAAGTCGCTTTCGTGGGCGGTTCTACAACCTGGCTACTGTGTACCGATGAGGTCGTGCTGGACGATATCCGCAGCACCGATGACGTTGATCTGGTCATCGAACTGGGCGGCATCGCGGATTGGCAAAGACTCACAGAGCGCCTGGCAGCGAAGGGGTTCAAGATTGACGCTGAGTACAGCGATGTGACGTGTCGATTCAGGTTTAACGATGTCACGGTCGATGTCATGCCATCCGTGAAAGAAATACTCGGTTATGAAAACCGCTGGTTCGTGGATGGGCTGGCGAACGCAGACACCGTCACACTCCCCAGTGGACTTGCGATCAAAGTTTTCAAGCCGACCTATTTTGTCGCTACAAAGCTCGAAGCATTCAAGGGAAGAGGTAACGGCTACGCATACCATAAAGATGTGGAGGACATCGTCCTCCTCATAGACGGTAGAGAAAGCTTACTGGAAGAGGTCGGCCACGCAACTCAAGAGCTACGGACCTATATTTCAGCGGGCATTGCCGGTTTGCTGGCCCTCAGCTCTTTCGAATACGTTATCGAAAGCCTCCACTCGGTCAGGGCGAACCCGGGTCGAGGCAAACTGATATACCAGCGCCTGAAGCAGCTGAGCCTCGTCAAGTGATCTACTCGATCCGGTCCGTGAAAGGGCAGACAACAGAGTCGAACCGAGACTGTGCGGCAGCAATGTTCGACGGAACACGAGGGCTGTTCGTCGTCGTTGACGGTACGTCCAAACCGGGAAGCGGCCAGCTCGCACAGGCACTGATTGATCAGATACCCAAGCGATATGCTCAAAAACTCTTCGATGGCTGTTCGGATAATAGCCATGAAGACGCCGCAGCCTTACTTAAAGACGTATTGAACGATGTACACCACGAGCTCTTTTCGACCGCACGCACAGGATCGGTGAGTTATCTGGTCGGCGTCGCCACTAGAAGACTGCTCACCATCGCTTACGAAGGGGACTGCTGTGCCGGTGTCGTTTGCTCAGGCGCACCAATCACATGGTTCACAACACCTCACTGCCTCGCCAATTGGAGGCGCGACCGCGACCATAGGCAACTGGCGGTAGATCCAGGCAGGCACCGGATAAGCCGGAGTTTCAAAGCCCGGAAAAATCCAGACCCGGAGATAGTCACAAGGTCGACCATTGAAGGTGAGAAACTGGTGTTCGCAACCGACGGCTTTTGGGCTGACCTGGACGACATGACTCAAGTTCAGCTGCTGGACACTGAGTGGTTCGACACTACCGATGTCTATGACGACGCTTCTTGGATAGTCGTTCAGATAGGGAGCTGATATCAGCGCTGAAATCAGTGCCAGCTCCGGCGACAACACAGTTGAGCAAACACCATCGCAAACATTCTCCGCCCGCCCGTCGCCCCCTTCCAACCCCCAATGTATAAAAAAGTACCAGCCTGCGGTCTGACAAAGCCAAGACAGATCGCCACGCGAGGTTTACTGTAGGCGCCCTGCGTCCGGCGATCGTCTTGATGCAGTTTCCGCGCGCCCACCGCGAGCCGCGCCGGAATTTTTAGTGTACAAAAGGTCGTTCAAGTAAAAAGGAAACCCGCAGCGATGGCGTATTACCGAACCCCTCATGACGTGACCGCTCTGCCCGCCTGGCAGGCGCTGAATGACCACCGCAAAGCCATGCAGGATTTCAGCATGCGCGAAGCGTTCAATGCCGATCCGCAGCGTTTCAACCAATTCACCCTGTCGAGCTGCGGTCTGTTTCTCGATTACTCGAAGAACCTGATCAACGCCCAGACCCGCGACCTGCTGGTGGGCCTGGCCAACGAAGTGGACCTCAAGGGCGCGATCAAGTCGCTGTTCGAAGGCGAGATCATCAACGCCTCGGAAAACCGCCCGGCCCTGCACACCGCCCTGCGCCGCCCGGTCGGAGACAAATTGCTGGTCAACGGCGTCAATGTGATGCCGGATGTGCACAAGGTGCTGAACCAGATCACCGATCTGGTGGGCCGCATTCACGACGGCCTGTGGCGCGGCTACACCGAGAAACCGATCACCGACGTGGTGAACATCGGCATCGGCGGCTCTTTCCTCGGCCCGGAACTGGTGTCCGAAGCGCTGTTGTCCTACGCGCAAAAAGGCGTTCGCTGCCACTACCTGGCGAACATCGATGGCAGCGAGTTCCACGAACTGACCATGAAGCTGCGCGCCGAGACCACGCTGTTCATCGTCTCGTCGAAGTCCTTCAATACCCTCGAAACCCTGAAGAACGCCCAGGCCGCCCGTGCCTGGTACCTCGCCCAGGGTGGTTCCGAAGCGGAGCTGTATCGCCACTTCATCGCGGTATCGAGTAACAACGCCGCAGCAGTGGCCTTCGGCATCCGCGAAGAAAACATCTTCCCGATGTGGGATTGGGTCGGCGGGCGTTACTCGCTGTGGTCGGCCATTGGCCTGCCGATCGCCCTGGCTATCGGCATGTCGAACTTCAAGGAATTGCTCTCCGGCGCCTATTCCATGGACCAGCATTTCCAGAGCGCGCCGTTCGAGCAGAACATGCCGGTGCTGCTGGCGCTGCTGGGCGTCTGGTACGGCAATTTCTGGGGCGCGCAGAGTCACGCGATCCTGCCGTATGACCATTACCTGCGTAACATCACCAAGCATTTGCAACAGCTGGACATGGAATCCAACGGCAAGAGCGTGCGCCAGGACGGCACGCCGGTGTCCACCGACACCGGCCCGGTGATCTGGGGTGGCGTCGGTTGCAACGGTCAGCACGCCTACCACCAGTTGCTGCACCAGGGCACCCAGTTGATTCCGGCGGACTTCATCGTGCCGGTCGTCAGCTTCAACCCGGTGTCCGACCACCACCAGTGGCTGTATGCCAACTGCCTGTCCCAGAGCCAGGCACTGATGCTCGGCAAGACCCGCGCCGAGGCCGAAGCCGAGCTGCGGGACAAGGGCATGAGCGAGCAAGACGTGCAGAAGCTGGCGACGCACAAGGTGATCCCGGGCAACCGTCCGAGCAACACCCTTGTGGTCGAACGCATCAGCCCACGTCGTCTGGGCGCGCTGGTGGCGCTGTATGAGCACAAGGTGTTCGTGCAGAGCGTGGTCTGGGGCATCAACGCCTTCGACCAGTGGGGCGTGGAATTGGGCAAGGAACTGGGCAAAGGCGTCTACAACCGCCTGGTGGGCAGTGAAGAAAGCCCGGCCGACGATGCTTCGACCCAAGGCCTGATCAACTACTTCCGCGGGCGGCATCGCGGCTGATCAAACGCGCGCATACCTTGTGGGAGCGGGCTTGCTCGCGAAGACGGTGTGTCAGTCAACATCCCAGTTGCTGACCCGACGCCTTCGCGAGCAAGCCCGCTCCCACATTGGTTCCATGTACAACTTGAACTCGATATTCACTGGGCGCATCTTTATGACTTGTCGCAAAAACAAGAATAAGGAACCGTCATGTTCGATATCAGCCAGTACCCACAAGCCGATGCCGTCCGCCGGGCTGCGCAACTGAGTCAGGACGAGTACCAGCGGCTCTACAAAGAATCCATCGAGCACCCCAGCGCCTTCTGGAGCGAGCAGGCCAAGCGCTTTCTCGACTGGATGACGCCCTGGCAGACCGTCCAGCGCTATGACCTGAAGAACGGCGACGCCACCTGGTTCGCCGGGGGCAAGCTGAATGTCAGCGCCAATTGCATCGACCGTCACCTGGACAGCCGGGGCGACCAGATCGCGATCATCTGGGAGGGCGACAACCCCAGCGAATCGGCGCAAATCACCTACAAAAAACTCCATGACCACGTCTGCCGCCTGGCCAACGTGCTGAAAAGCCGTGGCGTGAAGAAAGGCGACCGGGTCTGCATCTACATGCCGATGATTCCGGAGGCGGCCTACGCCATGCTCGCCTGCACCCGCATTGGCGCGGTGCATTCGGTGGTGTTCGGCGGTTTCTCGCCCGATTCGCTGCGCGACCGGATCCTCGACGCCGACTGCCGCACCGTCATCACCGCTGACGAAGGCGTGCGCGGTGGGCGCTTCGTGGCGCTCAAGCGCAATGTCGACAAAGCCCTGGAAAGCTGTCCGAACGTCAGCACGGTGCTGGTGGTCGAACGCACCCAGGGCGAGGTGAGCTGGGTCGAAGGTCGTGACCTGTGGTACCACCAGGCCATGCACGGCATGAGCAACGACTGCCCGCCCGAACCGATGGACGCCGAGGATCCGCTGTTTATCCTCTACACCTCGGGCAGTACCGGCAAGCCCAAGGGCGTGCTGCACACCACCGGCGGCTACCTGCTGCAAGCGGCGATGACCTTCAAGTACGTGCTCGATTACCGCGACAACGAAGTGTTCTGGTGCACCGCCGACGTCGGTTGGGTCACCGGCCACAGCTACATCGTCTACGGTCCGCTGGCCAACGGCGCCACCACGCTGATTTTCGAAGGTGTGCCCAGCCACCCCAGCAGCTCGCGCTTCTGGCAGATCATCGACAAACACCAGGTGAACATTTTCTACACCGCGCCGACCGCCCTGCGCGCATTGATGCGCGAAGGCGCCGGGCCATTGCAGGAAACGTCCCGCAAGAGCCTGCGATTGCTCGGCAGTGTCGGTGAGCCGATCAACCCTGAAGCGTGGGAATGGTATTTCAATGCGGTCGGCGAACAGCGTTGCCCGATTGTCGACACCTGGTGGCAGACCGAGACCGGCGGCATCATGCTCAGCCCGCTGGTGAGTGCGCCACGGCTCAAGCCAGGCTGCGCCACCCGACCGATGTTCGGCGTGCAGCCGGTGTTGCTGGATGAAACGGGCAAGGAAATCCACGGGGCCGGCAGCGGCGTGCTGGCGATCAAGTCCAGCTGGCCGGCGCAGATCCGCAGCGTCTACGGCGACCATCAGCGCATGGTCGATACCTACTTCAAGCCCTACCCCGGCTATTACTTCACCGGTGACGGGGCGCGCCGCGACGAAGACGGTGATTACTGGATCACCGGACGCATCGACGATGTGATCAACGTCTCAGGCCATCGCATCGGCACCGCCGAGGTGGAAAGCGCCCTGGTGCTGCACGACAGCATCGCCGAAGCCGCGGTGGTCGGTTACCCCCACGACCTCAAGGGCCAGGGCATCTACGCCTTTGTCACGCCGATGAACGGGGTGGAGGCCAACGACGAGTTGAAGAAGGAATTGCTGGCCCATGTCAGCAAGGAAATCGGCAGCTTCGCCAAACCGGAACTGATCCAATGGGCGCCGGCACTGCCCAAGACCCGCTCGGGCAAGATCATGCGGCGCATCCTGCGCAAGATCGCCTGCAACGAACTGGACAGCCTGGGCGACACCTCGACCCTGGCCGATCCGAGCGTGGTGGAGGGGTTGATCGACAAGCGCCTGAATCGCTGAGCCAGACGACCTGGCTTCCCAGAAGGACCGTGCCTTTGTGGCGAGGGAGCTTGCTCCCGCTGGACCGGGCTGGCGCTCCAGTGCCTAGCGCTCCCAAAAATGATAGGGCCGCTGCGCAGCCCAGCGGGAGCAAGCTCCCTCGCCACAGGACGGTGCCCGGCTTCAGATCCGTATGCAATCCTCCAACCCGGCTTCGCAGAACTGCTAAACTCCCGCGCCTCATTTCTCTAAGGCGCGCACGGCATGTCTTCTTTGAATCAGGCGCTGCGCGCCGCCCTCGACCAGCGTCAGGACCTGCTCGGCCAGTTGCACCAGCAAGGCACCGATTGCTATCGCCTGTTCCACGGCAGCCAGGAAGGCGCGCCCGGCCTGACCGTCGACCGCTATGGCCCGCAATTGCTGGTGCAAAGCTTTCACCAGTCCCTGGAGCGCGAGGCGTTGTTGCAACTGCACGCCATCGTCAACGAATACCTGGGCCTGGACACCCTACTGGTCTACAACGACCGCGCCCGGGGCAACTCGCGTATCGATCGCCAGGACACGGTCTACCAGGCTGATGACGCCGCCCTGCAAGACCTGGTCGGCCACGAATGGGGCCTGAACTATCGTGTTCGCGGACGCCATGCCGGACAGGATCCGCTGTTGTTCCTCGACCTGCGCAACGCCCGCGGCTGGGTCAAACAGCACAGTCGCAACAAAAGCGTGCTCAACCTGTTCGCCTACACCTGTGGCGTCGGCCTGAGCGCCGCGGCCGGGGGCGCGCGGGAGGTGTGCAACCTGGACTTCGCCGAAGGCAACCTGGCAGTGGGACGCGAAAACGGCCTGCTCAACCCTGAGCTGCCACCCATGGAATTCGTCCAATCCGATTACTTCCCGGCCATCCGCCAGTTGGCCGGCCTGCCCATCAGCCAGCGTCGCGGGCAGAAACTGCCAAGCTACATGCGCCTGGAGCAACGCCAGTACGACCTGGTGCTGCTCGACCCACCCGCGTGGGCCAAGAGCGCCTTCGGCACGGTCGACCTGCTACGCGACTACCAGAGCCTGCTCAAACCGGCCCTGCTCACCACCGCTGAAAATGGCGTGTTGATCTGCTGCAACAATCTGGCAAAGGTATCCATGGAAGACTGGCGTGAACAGGTGCTGCGCTGCGCGGAGAAAGCCGGTCGCCCGGTACGCGAGTGGAGCGTGCTGACGCCCGCCAGCGATTTCCCGTCTCAGGACGGCCAGCCGCCGCTCAAGACACTGATCCTACAGCTCTGAGCGAGCGCCAGGATTCCTACGCCCAAAACGGACAAATCTCATAAATCACAGTGGCTTCGGAACCGTAAACGCGTGCCATACTCCAAGGCACTCCGATTCATTTCAGATGAAACCGCACATGCCCAAAGGATTGATTCGCGCTCTCGGCGCCCTGTTGACCGCACTGGCCCTCTACAGCCTGTTGGGTTTCCTGATCCTGCCGGGCATCGCCTTGCGCATCGCCAACCAACAGTTGGCCGAGCACGCTACGGTGCCGGCGCAGATCCAGCGCATCGAACTCAATCCGTTCAGCCTTGAAGTCAGTCTCTGGGGCCTGAACATCGGCGAACCGGGCAAAGAACAGGTGGGTTTCGAACGGCTTTACGCCAACCTGCAAATCGACAGCCTCTGGTCCGGCGCGCTGCATCTGGCCGACATCGAACTGGACAAGCCCAAGACCGAGGTAGTGTTCGCCAAGGACGGCCAGTTGAATCTGCTGGGCCTGTTCAAGCTGCCGGCCAGCGAGCCCAAACCGGCCGACCCGGATGCCAAGCCGTTCCCGCTGCGCGTCGACCGCATCAAACTCGCCAGCGGTTATGTGCATTTCCAGGACCTGCGCCCCAGCGAGCCCATCGAATTCCTCTACGACGCCCTCGATTTCGAGCTCAAGCACCTGAGCACCCTGCCCGACGACAGCGCCGACATGACCCTGGTGGCTGCAGGTCCTGCGGGCGGTCAGATCGACTGGACCGGCAATTTCAGCCTTTCGCCCATCGCCTCCGAAGGCAAACTCAAAGTCACCGACGGCCAGATGAAAGCCTGGTGGCCCTACGTGCGCGATGCGGTGCCCCTGGTCCTTGAGAACGGCGTGCTCAACCTGAGCACCGACTACAAACTCAACCTGGCCAAGGAAACCGAACTGCTGCTCAGCAACGTAGCGGTCAGTGTCGCGCCTTTCTCCATCAAGGCCCCGGATGGCCGGCCCCTGGCGAAACTCGAACGCCTGGACGTCAGCGAAACCACAGTCGACCTCGCCAAACAGCAAGTGGTGGTGGGCAAGGTCCGCAGCCAGAAGCTGGAAACCTGGGCGGCCCGTGAGGCGGACGGACAACTGGATTGGCAGAAACTCTTCGCCAGTCAGCCGGCCAAGCCACAGGTCAAGGTCGAGCCGGCATCGGCCCCGGCCGCCGCCGACTCGCCGCCCGCCACGCCGCCAGCACCAGGCAAGCCGTGGCAGGTGCTGCTCAAAGATGTCCAATTGCGCAATTACCAGGTGCATCTGGCCGACCGCCAGGCGCAACCGGCCGTGGCGCTGGAAGTCGGCCCGCTGAACCTGGACCTGCAGAACTACGACACCCTCAACGGCTCGCCCTTCACCCTCAAGCTCGACACTGGGCTGGGTAAACAAGGCAAGATCCTGGCTGATGGCGAGGTCAACCTCAACCCGATCTCCGCCCAACTCAAGGTCAAGACCCAGGACATCGACCTGCGGGTCGCACAGTCCTATATCAATCCATTCATCCGCCTGGAACTGCGCTCCGGGATGCTCGGCAGCGACCTGGCGGTCGATCTCAAGAGCACCGAACCGCTGGCGTTTGCCGTCACCGGCCGCGCTCAGGTCGATCAACTGCACACCCTCGACACGCTCAAGACCCGTGATTTCGTGAAGTGGCAGAGCCTGGTCCTCGAAGGCCTCAATTATCAACATGGCGACAGCCTGTCCATCGACAGGGTCAACCTGTTCCAGCCTTACGCGCGGTTCATGATCAACGACGACCGCACCACCAACGTCGACGACCTGCTGATCCCGCAACCACCCGACAGCGGCGCGAAAGGCACCGCGGCAAAACCGGTGTCCCCGGGCAAGCCATTGGGTATTCACATTGGCGGGATCGCCATCAACGACGGCTCGGCCAACTTCGCCGACTTCAGCCTGACGCCCAATTTCGCCACGGCCATCCAGCAGCTCAACGGTCAGATCGGCACCATCGACAGCCGCCAGGCCAAGCCCGCCAGCGTCGACGTCAAGGGCAAGGTCGACCGCTACGCGCCGGTGACCATCAAAGGTGCGCTCAATCCCTTCGATCCGATGGCGAGCCTGGATATCGCCACCAGTTTCAAACGGGTCGAGCTGACGACCCTGACGCCCTACTCCGGCAAGTTCGCCGGCTATCGCATCCGCAAGGGCCGGCTCAACCTGGACCTGCATTACCGCATCACCCAAGGCCAGCTCCAGGCAGAGAACAAGGTGGTGGTCGAGCAACTGCAACTGGGCGAGAAAGTCGACAGCCCGGATGCCGTGAGCCTGCCACTGAAACTGGCCGTCGCCTTGCTCAAGGATTCCGAAGGCAGGATTTCCATCGAACTGCCGGTCAGCGGCAATCTCAATGATCCGCAGTTCAGTGTGATGCCGATTGTCTGGCAGACCCTACGCAACCTGGTAGTGCGAGCGGCCCAGGCGCCGTTCAAGCTCATCGGTGGGCTGGTCTCCGGTGGTGGTTCTGAGGATCTGGGCAGCGTGGCGTTCGCCCCGGGTTCCAGCGACCTGACCCCGGATAACGAAAGCGTGCTGCTCAAGCTGTCCGAAGCCCTGGGCAAACGTCCCGAACTGCGCCTGGAAATCGAAGGCACCGCCGCCGAGAGCAGCGACGGCCCGTTGCTCGCCGCCCAGCGCCTGGAGCGTGAATACCAGTACAACTACTACAAGATGCTGCAACGTCGCGGCGACAAAGTGCCGGCCCAGGCCTCGCTGCTGCAAGTGCCGGAGGATGAGAAGGCCCCGCTGCTCGAAGGCATCTATCGCACCCGCCTCAAGACCCAGCCCCCGGCCGAATGGGCGCAGCTGGACAAAAAAGCCCGCACCGACAAACTGCGCGAAAGCGTGATCAAGTTCTGGAGTGGCAGTGACGTGCTGTTGCGCCAGCTGGGCCAGGAGCGCGCCGGTAGCATCAAGGATTTCCTGGTGGACAAGGGCCGGCTGGCCGACGACCGCGTGTATTTCATCGACGCCAACCTCGGCCAGGCCGAGAGCGATGGTCGGGTGATCACCCCTATGCATCTGGATGCCGAATAAATGAAGTGCCTGTACGGGCTCAGCCTGGGTTTATTGCTTGTCGCCACCCACGCCTCGGCAGCCGATACGCTGCGCTGCGGCAGCCAACTGATCAGTGTGGGGGATCGCTCCAGCGAAGTGCTGCAAAAGTGTGGTGAGCCGGCAGCGCGGGATGACTTGGGCTACAAGCGCAGTGTCAATCGTCGGGAGGAATACCCGGTGGAGGAATGGACCTATGGGCCCAATAGCGGGATGTACCAGTACCTGCGTTTCGAGGGGAATCGGTTGGTGCAGATCACCAGTAAGCGTGGGCGTTAAGCGGATCACCCGACCCTAGACGAGCCTCTGCGTTGATCGTGCCGCCGTCTTCGCGAGCAAGCCCGCTCCCACAATGGACCGATTCCCTTGAGGTGAATGCGATCAAATGTGGGAGCGGGCTTGCTCGCGAAAGGAACGACTCGGTCCCAGACCGGAGCGCAGACTCTGTCTGAAATGTGACCTACCCCCACAATAGAACAGGCCCCCCTACACAAATGCCGGGGGGCCTGTAATGGCCACGTCCGTGTAGCCTTTCGCATGAACTCCAGAGCAACGGCCCGCGTATGACTCAGCCCGCGTGCCGCGCCTTCTCCCGGTCCCGGCGAGAAGCTTGAGCCTTACTCAGCTTTCAGGCCATCAGCCGATACGGCCTTGACGCCTTTGATTTTCTTGGCGATTGCCACGGCAGTTTGCTTCTGCGCGTCAGTCACGGCAACAGTCGAGGACAGGGACACGACGCCTTTGTTGGTTTCAACCTTGATGTCGGTGCCTGGAATGCCTTTCTCGGTCACCAGGTCAGCTTTGACTTTGGTGGTGATCCAGGTATCGGAGGTGGCTTCCTTGGCTTCTGTCACTTCGCCAGCGGCCAGCATCATAGGAGCCTGAGTTGCTTGAGTGGTCTCGGCGAATGCGCTAGCCATGGTCAGGGTCAGTGCGGTAGCAGCGGCGGCAGTGATAGCGAACTTCTTCATACGAGTAACTCCTGTTTTTCTCAGAAAACCGCCGGAAGTGCATCCCGGCAGGGTTAACAGGAGTAGTGCGAAGGCTGTGCCAGTTTTTAAATCGAAAATAATATGTTGTAAATCAAATAGTTAAGCGAAGCGGCTATTTTTGAAATCATGCAAAATGCAAGACCCGCCGATTTTCAACATGCAACTTGCCGGTTTCAGTGTCCATTTATAAGTTTATGAATTGCGAGGACTTTATGTGGCGGGAATGAATCCCGCCACATCACCCCAATCTACATCACGGAGCTGTTCCCGAACCGGTGCAACCCGCTGGCAGGAAATCCTGGGCGGCGTTCGAAGTACATGACCAGGCCCCTGCCGATGTGCGAGTGAGCGTGATGGTCTTGCCCATTACCTGGCTGGGTGCTTTCGTAAGGGTGCACACAATGGTCCCCCCGGCGGCGGCCGTGCCTGTGACGGAGAACGAGCAGTTACTGGAGGTCGGGAAGTTCATGTTGGTGGCGGACGGGTCGGTACCTTGATTGACCAGATCCTCGTAGGGCACCTTCAATGCCGTGATTTCCCCCAACCCAGCCGTAGCCTTCGCCCGCGCCTGGTACTTGGAATATTGCGGCAACGCGAAAGTCGCCAGGATGCCGATAATCGCCACGACGATCAGCAGCTCGATCAGGGTAAAACCTTTTTGCTTGCTCATAGACATCTCCATAGCATGAGTCGGAATCTCATGTCCTGAAGCGACCATTGCATGGCACATGCCAACGCCTGTGTTCCCACTGGCAAGGGCTTCCAAGCAGCTCCAGCCCGATGTCCTACCCCAACTACCGCACTATCTGACACTTTTTGTCACCCGGCCCCGCTGGTTTGGCGTCGATGCTTGACTAGGCTATAAGTCATGAACTGTCCGCCGCCGGTATTCCCATGAATGACATCGCCCTCAGCGGCCTGACCAAGCAATTGGTGCTGGCCGAGCTGATCACCGAGCAAGCTGCGCAACAGGCGTTTCAACAGGCCCAGCGCAGCCGCCTGCCTCTGGTCAGCTACCTGGTGCAGAACAAACTGGTCCAGAGCCGCCGGGTGGCGGAAATTGCCTCGGAGCATTTCGGCGTCGCGCTGCTGGACCTCAACAGCCTGGACAAGGAATCCCAACCCCAGGGCCTGGTCAGCGAGAAGCTGGTGCGCCAGCACCATGCCCTGCCCTTGTGGCGGCGTGGCAACAAGCTGTTCGTCGGCATCTCCGACCCCACCAATCACCAGGCCATCAACGACATCCAATTCAGCACCGGCCTGACCACCGAAGCCATCCTGGTGGAGGACGACAAGCTCAGCGATGCCATCGAGAAATTCTTCGAATCCAGCAGCACGGGCCTGGAAGGCATGGGCGACGTTGACCTCGACGGCCTGGACATCGAGTCGATCGACGATCACAAGCAAGACTCCATCGCCGGCCAGGACACCGATGACGCGCCGGTGGTGCGCTTCGTCAACAAGATGTTGCTGGATGCAATCAAGGGCGGCTCCTCCGACCTGCACTTCGAGCCTTATGAAAAATCCTACCGGGTGCGGGTGCGTACCGATGGCATGCTGCGGGAGGTGGCCAGGCCGCCGATCCAACTGGCCACTCGCATCGCCGCGCGCCTGAAGGTCATGGCCAGCCTGGACATTTCCGAACGACGCAAACCCCAGGACGGGCGGCTGAAAATGCGTCTGTCGAAAACCAAGTCCATCGATTTCCGGGTCAACACCCTGCCCACGCTCTGGGGCGAAAAAGTGGTGATCCGGATCCTCGACCCCTCCAGCGCGCAAATGGGCATCGACGCCCTGGGCTACGAGCCGGACCAGAAAGAGTTGTATATCGCCGCCCTCAAACAGCCCCAAGGCCTGATCCTGGTGACCGGCCCAACCGGCTCGGGCAAGACCGTCTCGCTCTACACCGGGTTGAACATCCTCAACACCGTGGACATCAACATCTCCACCGCCGAGGACCCGGTGGAGATCAACATGGAAGGCATCAACCAGGTCAACGTCAACCCGCGCCAGGGGATGGACTTCGCCCAGGCGTTGCGCTCGTTCCTGCGCCAGGACCCGGACGTGATCATGGTCGGTGAGATCCGCGACCTGGAAACCGCCGAAATCGCCATCAAGGCCGCCCAGACCGGGCACTTGGTGCTGTCCACGCTGCACACCAACAGCGCCGCCGAAACCCTGATCCGCCTGCAGAACATGGGCATCCCGGGGTTTAACATCGCCACCGCCGTGCACCTGATCATCGCCCAACGGCTGGCGCGCAAGCTGTGTGTGCATTGCAAGAAAGCCATCGAGATCCCCGAGGAAACCCAGCTCAAGGAAGGCTTCCCCCGGGAACGCATTGGCGCCTTCACGATCTATGAGCCGGTCGGTTGCGAACAATGCAACCACGGCTACAAAGGACGCGTGGGGGTTTACGAAGTGGTCAAGAACACACCCGAGCTGCAACGGCTGATCATGGCCGAGGGCAACTCACTGGAAATCGACCTGCAAATGCGCAAGGACGGTTTCAATGACCTGCGGACCTCCGGGCTGTCCAAGGTCATGCAAGGGCTCACCAGCCTCGAAGAAATCAACCGGGTCACCAAGGATTGAACATGGCGGTCAAGGCAGTCAAAACCGATGTCTACACTTGGGAAGGCAAGGATCGCAAAGGCGCGAAAATGACCGGTGAGCTGACAGGGCAGAGTCCGGCCCTGGTCAAGGCCCAACTGCGCAAACAAGGCATCAACCCGGAGAAAGTCCGCAAGAAATCCACCTCGATCTTCAGCAAGGGCAAGCGCATCAAGCCGCTGGATATCGCCCTCTTCACCCGCCAGATGGCGACGATGCTCAAGGCCGGGGTGCCGTTGTTGCAGGCGTTCGACATCATCGGCGAAGGCTTCGACAACGCCAACATGCGCAAGCTGGTGGACGAAGTGAAACAGGAGGTTGCGGCAGGCAACAGCTTTGCCGCGTCACTGCGCAAGTGCCCGCAATATTTCGACGAGTTGTACTGCAACCTGGTGGACGCCGGTGAGCAGGCAGGTGCCTTGGACACATTGCTGGACCGGGTCGCGACCTACAAGGAAAAGAGCGAAGCGCTCAAGGCCAAGATCAAGAAAGCCATGACCTACCCCACTGCCGTGATAGTGGTCGCGGCCGTGGTCACCGGGATCCTGCTGGTCAAGGTAGTGCCGCAATTCGAATCGGTGTTCGCCGGGTTCGGCGCGCAGCTGCCGGCGTTCACGGTGATGGTCATCGGCCTGTCGGAATTCATGCAGGAGTGGTGGTACTTGCTGATTGGCGTACTGGTGGGGGCGTTTTTCGGCGTGAAGTACGCACTCAAGCGCTCCCAGGGCTTTCGTGACTGGCGCGACAAATGGCTGCTCAAGCTGCCGCTGGTGGGCGCCCTGATGTACAAATCCGCGGTGGCCCGCTACGCCCGGACGCTCTCCACCACTTTCGCCGCTGGCGTGCCGTTGGTGGAAGCCCTGGATTCGGTGTCCGGCGCCACTGGTAATGTGGTGTTCAAACGGGCCGTACAGCGAATCCGACAGGATGTCTCGACCGGCATGCAGTTGAACTTTTCCATGCGTGCCTCCGGGATCTTTCCGAACCTGGCGATCCAGATGACCGCCATCGGCGAGGAATCCGGTGCGCTGGACGACATGCTCGACAAAGTGGCGAGTTTTTATGAAGCCGAAGTGGACAATCTGGTGGACAACCTCACCAGCCTGATGGAGCCTTTCATCATGGTGATCCTCGGGTTGGTCGTCGGTGGCCTGGTGGTTGCCATGTACCTGCCTATCTTTCAACTCGGCTCTGCGATCTGACATGCCCCTGAGCGAATTCTTCGTGCTCTACCCCCTGGCCTTCGTGCTCGCCGCATTATTGCTCGGACTGATCATCGGCAGTTTTCTCAACGTGCTGGTATGGCGCCTGCCCAAGATGCTCGACCGCGAATGGCGCCTGCAAGCCCATGACCTGCTCGGCCTGGCGCCCGAAGCACCGGGCCCGGTCTACAACCTGATGCTGCCGCACTCCGAGTGCCCGCACTGCGGCCACCGCATCCGCGCCTGGGAAAACATCCCGTTGCTCAGCTACCTGATGTTGCGCGGGCGCTGTTCCAACTGCGCGGCGCCCATCGGCAGGCGTTACCCGCTGACCGAATTGGCCTGCGGCGCGCTGTCGGCCTTCGTCGCCTGGCACTTCGGCTTTGGCTGGCAGGCCGCGATGGTGCTGGTGCTGACCTGGGGCCTGCTGGGCATGAGCCTGATCGATGCCGAACATCAATTGCTGCCCGACACGCTGGTGTTGCCACTGTTGTGGTTGGGACTGATCGTCAACAGCTTCGGGCTGTTCGTCACCCTGGACCAGGCGATGTGGGGCGCGGTGGCCGGCTACCTGGCGCTGTGGTCGGTGTTCTGGGTGTTCAAGTTGATCACCGGCAAGGAAGGCATGGGCTACGGCGACTTCAAGCTGCTGGCGATGCTCGGCGCCTGGGGTGGCTGGCAGCTGCTGCCGCTGACGCTGCTGCTGTCATCGCTGGTGGGCGCGGCGTGCGGCGTGATCGTCCTGCGTCTGCGCAATGCCCCGGGCTCGACGCAGATCCCGTTCGGACCTTATCTGGCGATTGCCGGCTGGATTGCGCTGCTCTGGGGTGGTCAAATAACCGACTTCTATTGGCGGTCTGTCGGTTTCTGACTGTCGGTTCCCTATGACTTTTTATGAGTAGCCCCGTGGAAAAACCTTGGATTCTCGGCCTGACCGGTGGCATCGGCAGCGGCAAGAGCGCGGCGGCCCAGCACTTCATTGACCTGGGCGTGCATGTCATCGATGCCGATCATGCGGCTCGCTGGGTGGTCGAACCCGGGCGTCCGGCGCTGGCAGAAATCGCCGCTCACTTCGGCCCCGGTGTGCTGCAAGCCGATGGTGCCCTGGATCGCGCAGCGCTGCGCAAGCTGATCTTCGAGAACGCCGATGAACGTCGCTGGCTCGAAGCGCTGCTGCATCCGCTGATTGCCGAGGAAATCGCCCACCATCTGGCCCAGGCCCAATCAGCCTATGCGATTCTGGTTTCGCCGCTGCTGATCGAGTCAGGGCAGTACGCGATGACCCAGCGGATCCTGGTAATCGATGCGCCGGAACAATTGCAGATCGAACGCACCTTGCAGCGCGACCAGACCAGCGAACAGCAGGTCCAGGCGATCCTCAAGGCCCAATCCAGCCGCCAGGACCGCTTGAGCCATGCCGACGACGTAGTGGTCAACGACCGCGACCTCGCCTGGCTGCACAGCGAGGTCGAGCGTCTGCATCACTTTTACCTTACTTTGCGTGGAGGCCAGTCATGAGCCAAACCCCAACCGTCGATTGCCCAACCTGCGGCGCCCCTGTGGAGTGGAGCCCGGAAAGCAAATTCCGCCCCTTCTGTTCTGACCGCTGCAAATTGATCGACCTGGGCGCCTGGGCGTCGGAAGAACACAAGATCCCGGTCAGCCCCGATGCCGAGGATGAGTTGTTCAGCGAGGACTTCAACCCACGTTCCCATCATTAAGGGCGCATGAAACCGTAGTCCTGCCCGTCGTCGAGGTTTTCCGCCAGGAAACTCAACTCATCGGCCAGATCTTCAGCGCTGCGCACTGTCTTGCTCTGTTGCACGATTGCACTGAGCAAGGCCCGCAGGCTCAGGCCCGGATCGAAGCCGATCTCCATGGCCGCGTCGTGGCTACGCCGGATCTCTTGTCTTGCCCACTCATAAACACTCATGGTTGTGCTCCTGGAAGTTTTCCAGAGCATGAAGGGCGTGTGGCGGTGCGGCCTTGATGTGAATCAAGGCTTGTCGTCATCCTTCCAGGGCGCCGACAGATAGCGCGTGCGATTGAAGGTTTCCAGCCATTCGGGACTGAACACCACCAGAGCACTGACCACCATGCCGTTGATGAATGCCTCTGGAAAGATGATCAGCCAGAGGTAGCCGATGAAGTCTTCCAGCCAGTAGGGCATGGCGAATATCCCGTCGTACCAGAGCAGAGCCAGCCCCAGCAGTAGGCAGAGCAACGCCGAAAGCGCGGCGGCGAGGAACCCCGAGCAGAAGATATACACGAACAGGTTACGCGGCTGGGCGCGCTCCACCAGGATCGCACAGCACTCGGTGACCAGTACCGGCAACAGAATCAGCAACGCACCGTTGACCGCCAGTGCCGCCATGTCCTGGCGCCCCAGCAGCACCAGCGCGAGCTGTGCGCACAGGCCACCGAGGATCGCCAGCGGCCAGTCCAGCAGCAGGGTCACGGCGGTCATGCCGATGAAGTGATACGAGACGCCCGTATCGAAATCCCGCCGCACCAACCACAACAGGAACAACGCGAGCACCGTGCCGAACAGCAAATGCTGGCGACGGTTGTCGGCGAACAACTCCACCCACGGCGCCCGCCACACGGCCCAGACCAATACCGGTACATAAATCAGCCAGCCGACCGCCAATGTCTGCGGCGATAGCAGCTCGGCACCGATCATGGAACGACTCCTTTTGCTTGTCCTTGCATCAAACAGCCTGTTGTGGCGAGGGAGCTTGCTCCCGCTGGAGCTGCGAAGCAGACCCAGAGAATTTGCGACCGCTTCGCGCTTGAGCGGGAGCAAGCTCCCTCGCCACGGTTACTTCAGACCAGCAGTCTACACCCCACCCATAACGTCCATTAATCACCACAACGCTTTCAGCTTGTCGCAATTGAACGCTAAGCTTGGGTTCATGGATGATTCCGATTACTTACGCCTGCTGACCATCGCGGCCGAGCAAGCCAACGCCTTTCTCTCCAATGCCCGCAAATGGGAGCGTGAGCGTTGGGTCTGCCAACGGCTGCTGCAAGGGCTGAACGTGCCCTATCGCGCCGATGAGTTCGCTCCGGCAGGTGAACCGCCGGACGTGTTGTTTCGCGACGCCAATTTCGAGGTTTTTTTCGTGCTCGACGAGGGCCGACGCCTCAACGACGAATGGCGCGACGAACTGCAACGGCGCCGCAGCGCCTTTTCCCTCAGCCAACTAGTACGCCGCGAAGCCAAGCCCCGGCGGATCCCGGCCAATGAATTCCTGCTGCGCCTGGCCCCGACCCTGCGCAAGAAAGCCCATAACTACACCGAGCGCGGCATGGACCTGGGCGACCTGGACATCATCGCTTTCGCCAGCCTCAAGCGCGAAGTGCTGGACCTCAACAGCCACTTTCCGCCGCCCACCGAATACCTGCGCCAGGGCTGGCGCTCCCTGTCGCTGGTCGGACCGACGTTTGCCCGGGTGCTGTTCGCCCATCCCGACGCGCCGGACTTCCTGCGCAACAACCTGGGGCGCAGTATTGTGTTCGATGTCGGGATCAGCCTGTAGACTCCCGCTAGACACCAAGACGTGTACGCTCACCCGACGAGCGGCTACGCTGCATTCAATGCCCTACGGCCTGACGCTGTAGCGTCGGCACCGTTCGCAACGTCTACCTGACGAGGCCTTTATGACCAGCCGCCTGAACCCAGATGACCAGAAGCATGTCGAAGAGTACCTGCAACTGTCCCAGCACCGAGTCGAGCGCCGGCCTTTCCGGCCGTGGATGCTCCTGGTGGTGGTCCTGGCGATTACCATCGGCCTGGGCCTGTTGAGCCGACTGATCAGTTACCTGACGCTATGAGCCGCTTGGCGCTCGCTCGGGTAACGGCACCGAATTCCTTTAGCCTTGCGAGATATCCCCATGACTCATCGTATTGTCATCGTCGGCGGCGGCGCCGGCGGCCTGGAGTTGGCTACCCGTCTGGGTAAGACTCTGGGCAAGCGCGGTACGGCCAGCGTAATGCTGGTCGACGCGAACCTGACCCACATCTGGAAACCGTTGCTGCACGAAGTGGCCGCCGGGTCCCTGAACTCTTCCGAAGACGAACTCAACTATGTCGCCCAGGCAAAATGGAACCACTTCGAGTTCCAGCTCGGGCGCATGAGCGGACTGGATCGTGAACTGAAGAAAATCCAGCTGGCCGCCACCTATGACGAAGCGGGCGTCGAGCTGTTGCCGGCCCGTGAGCTGGGCTACGACACCCTGGTGATTGCCGTCGGCAGCACCACCAACGACTTCGGCACCGAGGGCGCGGCGCAACACTGCCTGTTCCTCGACACCCGCAAGCAGGCCGAGCGCTTCCACCAGCAACTGCTCAACCATTACCTGCGCGCCCATGCCGGCCAGACCGATGCGGTGGAGCGCATCAGCGTCGCCATCGTCGGTGCCGGTGCGACCGGCGTCGAACTCGCTGCCGAGCTGCACAACGCCGCCCATGAACTGGCGGCCTATGGCCTGGACCGGATCAAGCCGGAAAACATGCACATCACCCTGATCGAAGCCGGGCCGCGCGTCCTGCCGGCCTTGCCCGAGCGCATCAGCGGGCCGGTACATAAGACCCTGGAGAAACTCGGGGTCAATGTCATGACCAACGCCGCCGTCAGCCAGGTGACCGCCGACAGCCTGATCACTGCCGACGGCAAAGTGATCGATGCAAGCCTCAAGGTCTGGGCGGCCGGGATCCGTGCACCGGGTTTTCTCAAGGATATCGACGGGCTGGAGACCAATCGCATCAACCAATTGCAGGTACTGCCTACACTGCAAACCACCCGTGACGAAAACATCTTTGCCTTCGGTGACTGCGCCGCCTGCCCACAACCGGACAGCGATCGGAACGTGCCACCCCGCGCCCAGGCCGCGCACCAGCAAGCGTCGCTGCTGGCCAAATCCCTGAAGCTACGGATCGAAGGCAAAGCCCTGCCGCACTACAAATACACCGACTACGGCTCGCTGATCTCGCTGTCGCGCTTCTCGGCGGTGGGCAACCTGATGGGCAACCTCACCGGCAGCGTGATGCTCGAAGGCTGGCTGGCGCGGATGTTCTATGTGTCGCTGTATCGCATGCACCAGATGGCGCTGTACGGCATGTTCCGCACGGCGATGCTGATGCTGGGCAGCAAGATCGGGCGTGGAACTGAGCCTCGGCTTAAGTTGCACTGAGCCTGACACACCGCTATCGCGAGCAGGCTCGCTCCCACAGTGGACCGAGTACCCACAGGATAAATGCAATCCCTGTGGGAGCGAGCCTGCTCGCGATGACGGCGGTACAGTCAACATCCAGGCTCGGGCAGGATCACCGCCCGAGCCTGCCATCAATCACACCTGAAACCGCTGCACCATGGTGCGCAACGAATTCGCCAGCTGTGACAGTTCATGGCTGGACGCACTGGTCTGGTCTGCACCGGTGGCCGAGCGCACCGACAGATCACGGATGTTCACCAGGTTGCGGTCAACCTCACGGGCCACTTGGGCCTGTTCCTCGGCGGCGCTGGCGATCACCAGGTTGCGCTCGTGGATTTCGCTGACCGACGCGGTGATGGTCTGTAACGCCTCCCCCGCCCGCTCCGCCATCGCCAGGGTGCTGGCGGCACGCGTCGAGCTGGCCTGCATCGAATCCAGCGCCTGGGTCGCACCGCTGCGCATGCCCTGGACCATCTGCTCGATTTCCTGGGTCGATTGCTGCGTGCGATAAGCCAGCGCTCGCACCTCGTCGGCCACCACCGCAAATCCGCGACCGCTTTCGCCGGCCCGGGCCGCTTCAATGGCGGCGTTGAGGGCCAGCAGGTTGGTCTGCTCGGCGATGGCTCGGATCACGTCCAGGACCTTACCGATATCCTGCGACTGGTTCGCCAACGATTGCACCAGCCCACCGGTCACCTCCACATCGCTGGCGAGCGCGCCAATCGCATCCACCGTGTCGCTGACCCGCTGCTGCCCAAGGGATGCCGATTCGCTGGACTGACGCGTGGCATCGGAAGTCGAAACCGCGTTGCGCGCCACTTCTTCCACGGCGGTGGTCATTTCGGTGACCGCCGTGGCGGCCTGCTCGATTTCGTTGTTCTGCTGTTGCAGGCTCTGGGTGCTGTCGAGGGTGACCGCGTTCAGCTCATCGGCCGCTGTTGCCAACTGCGTCGCCGAGCCGCTGATGCTTTGCAACGTGTCACGCAGGTTTTGCTGCATGGTCGCCAAGGCCTTGAGCAAGCGGCTCACCTCGTCGTTGCCATGGGTTTCGATAGGCCGGGTCAGGTCACCTCTAGCCACGCTTTCTGCGGCGTTCAGCGCTTCACCCAGAGGCTTGACGATGCTGCGGGTCAACAGCATGGCCAGAGCGACCGTGGCCAACGCGGCCAGCACGATGAACAGGCTGACGATCATACGGGAGTTGGCGTAATGCTCCTGGGACTTCTGGCTCTCGATGGAGACCTGCTTGGAGAACAACTCCGCCAGATCGTTGAGCTGTTTGCCGGAACCGTCCACCACGGTCTTCATGTCCACCAGCAGCAGCTTGATCAGCTCGTCCCGGCGCCCTTGCTCCGCCAAGGTAAAGGATTGCGCGATCCCCGCCCGGTAAGCGGCGAAGGTTTGCTTGAACTGGTCGTAGAGCGCTTTGCCTTCAGGGGTCACGACGAGTTTTTCGTAATTGGCGATTTTCTCGCTCAGCTCCTTGTCACGGGTGTCCATCTGCCCACGGTAGACCGAAGTGTTCTTCGGGTCCTGGTCCAGGGCCATGCGCAAGGAGATGGTGCGGATGCGCAGCATCAGCTCGCGGATCTCGTCACCGCCCCGGATGCTCGGCAGCCATTGGGTTTCCACCGCGACCTCACTGTCGCGGATGCTCGACATCTGCCCCAACGCAAACACCCCGAGCATGGCCACCAGCAGGGCGATCAAGGCAAAACCCAACGCGGCTCGGCGGGCGATATTCATCTGACGAAAAAACATAGTGGATGCCTTTTTTATTGTTGGCGTGGAGTGGGATCGAGCCCCTGTCGGCGGGTTATCGGCCAGTTGTATGACAACTTGAAAGCATTGCGCTTTCTGGCGGGCAAAAAAAAATCCCCGTATCTTTCGATACGAGGATTTTCAATATGGTCGGGGTAAGGGGATTCGAACTCCTGACATCCTGCTCCCAAAGCAGGCGCGCTACCGGACTGCGCTATACCCCGGTAATAAAAAGGCGACCTTTTCAAGTCGCCTTCCTCGATCAGCGCTTTTGGCCTCTGATCTTAAGATTCGATTCCAGCGAACTGGTCTCAAAAATGGTGGGTCGTGTGGGATTCGAACCTACGACCAATTGGTTAAAAGCCAACTGCTCTACCAACTGAGCTAACGACCCAAATATGGTCGGGGTAAGGGGATTCGAACTCCTGACATCCTGCTCCCAAAGCAGGCGCGCTACCGGACTGCGCTATACCCCGATTGAAATGGCTCCGTGACCAGGACTCGAACCTGGGACCCAATGATTAACAGTCATTTGCTCTACCGACTGAGCTATCACGGAACTGATATTTCAAGTTACAACATTGAAGCTTGTCGAACCTCGCTTCAACCTCTTCTACCCGTCTGCATCGCTGCGTTCGTGTGTCTGAGGCGCGCTATTCTACAATCTTCAAAACCGCTGTCAACCCCCTAAATTGCTTTCAAGACAATGATTTGCAACTTATTTTGGATTCCTTCCCAGTGAGAAGTAACCCTTGGGGTGACTGACTGCGGGGCGCACTTTACAAGCCTTTTCCTTTGAGTTCAACGGCCTGATGAAAAAAATGGTGCTTGGAAGCGAGCCTCCCCATAAATCATAAATCAGGAAAAGAACATCGGCCGTGGCGAGGGAGCTTGCTCCCGCTGGGTCGCGTAGCGGCCCCTCAAAAAGCGAGGAGTGCTTCGCACTCCAGCGGGAGCAAGCTCCCTCGCCACAAAAGCCCAGACAATCGCCTCAATTGAAGACGATTTCGTCGTTCTCTACCGTACCGGTCACCGTTTCGCCCGGCATGAAGCGTCCGGACAGAATCAACTGCGCCAACGGGTTTTCGATCCAGCGCTGGATGGCCCGCTTCAGCGGCCGCGCGCCATAAACCGGGTCGTAACCCACCGCAATCAACTTGTCCAAGGCCTCGTCGCTCAATTGCAGCTTGAGCTCGCGCTCGGTGAGACGGCTGCGCAGGCGACCCAACTGGATTTCGGTAATGCCGGCAATCTGATCACGGGCCAACGGCTCGAAGATCACCACTTCGTCGACCCGGTTGATGAACTCCGGCCGGAAGTGGGTGGAAATCGCATCCATGACTGCCGCCCGCTGCGCCTCACGGTCGCCCACCAGTTCCTGGATCTGCGTCGAGCCCAGGTTGGAGGTCATCACGATCACGGTGTTGCGGAAATCCACGGTGCGTCCATGACTGTCGGTCAGGCGACCGTCCTCCAGCACTTGCAACAGGATGTTGAACACGTCCGGATGCGCCTTCTCGACCTCATCGAGCAGGATCACCGAGTACGGCTTGCGACGCACAGCCTCGGTCAGATAACCGCCCTCTTCGTAGCCGACATAACCCGGTGGCGCACCGATCAACCGCGCCACGGAGTGTTTCTCCATGAACTCGGACATGTCGATGCGCACCATGGCCTCTTCAGTGTCGAAGAGGAATTCGGCCAGTGCCTTGCACAGCTCGGTTTTACCGACACCGGTCGGGCCGAGGAACATGAACGAACCGCTCGGACGGTTAGGGTCCGACAACCCGGCGCGGGAGCGGCGCACGGCGTTGGCCACCGCCACTACCGCTTCTTCCTGACCGATCACACGCTGGTGCAGCAGGCTTTCCATCTTCAGCAGCTTGTCGCGCTCGCCTTCGAGCATCTTCGACACCGGAATCCCGGTCCATTTGGAAACCACTTCGGCGATCTCTTCTTCGGTCACCTTGCTGCGCAGCAACTGGTTTTCGCTCTTGCCGTGCTGGTCGACCATCTGCAGGCTGCGCTCCAGGTCCGGGATCACCCCGTATTGCAGCTCGGCCATGCGGTTGAGGTCGCCTTTGCGGCGGGCCGCCTCCAGTTCTTGACGGGACTGTTCGATCTTCTGCTGGATCTGCGCCGAACCCTGGACTTCGGCTTTTTCCGAGTTCCAGACTTCTTCGAGATCGGAGTACTCACGTTCGTGACGAACGATTTCTTCCTGCAATTTTTCCAGGCGTTTCTTCGCCGCTTCGTCGCTTTCTTTCTTCAGGGCCTGGGATTCGACCTTGAGCTGGATCAGGCGCCGTTCCAGGCGATCCAGCACTTCCGGCTTGGAATCGATTTCCATGCGGATGCGGCTGGCGGCCTCGTCGATCAGGTCGATGGCCTTGTCCGGCAACTGACGATCGGTGATGTAGCGGTGGCTCAGCTTGGCAGCAGCGATGATCGCGCCATCGGTGATCGCCACCTTGTGATGAACTTCGTAGCGCTCCTTCAGGCCGCGCAGGATAGCGATGGTGTCTTCTTCGCTCGGCTCGTCCACCAGCACTTTCTGGAAGCGCCGCTCAAGGGCCGCGTCCTTCTCTATGTATTGGCGGTACTCGTTGAGCGTGGTCGCGCCGACGCAGTGCAACTCGCCACGGGCCAACGCGGGCTTGAGCATGTTGCCGGCGTCCATCGAGCCTTCGCCCTTGCCTGCACCGACCATGGTGTGCAATTCGTCGATGAACAGGATGATCTGCCCTTCCTGCTTCGACAATTCATTGAGCAGGGCCTTGAGCCGCTCTTCGAACTCGCCGCGGTACTTGGCACCGGCAATCAGCGCCCCCATATCCAGGGACAGCAGGCGCTTGCCCTTGAGCCCGTCCGGCACTTCGCCATTGATGATGCGCTGGGCCAGGCCTTCGGCGATCGCGGTTTTACCCACGCCCGGCTCGCCGATCAGCACCGGGTTGTTCTTGGTGCGGCGTTGCAGCACCTGGATCGTGCGGCGGATCTCGTCGTCGCGGCCAATCACCGGGTCGAGCTTGCCTTCTTCGGCGCGCTTGGTCAGGTCGACGGTGTATTTGTCCAAGGCCTGACGGGACTCTTCGTGGTTGGCGTCGTTTACCGCCTCGCCGCCACGCAGGTTGTTGATGGCATTTTCCAGGGCTTTCTTGCTCACGCCCTGGCCGAGCAACAATTTGCCCAGTTTGCTGTTCTCGTCCATGGCGGCGAGCAGCACCAATTCGCTGGAAATGAACTGGTCGCCCTTCTGCTGGGCGAGGCGGTCGGCCTGGTTGAGCAGCCGCGCCAGATCCTGGGACATGTTCACGTCACCGGTGGGGTTCTGGATCTTGGGCAAATGGTCGAGTTCTTTGGCCAGCTCTTTGCGCAGGCTGTTGACGTCAAAGCCCACCTGCATCAGCAGCGGCTTGATGGAGCCGCCCTGCTGTTCGAGCATGGCCTGCATCAGGTGCGTCGGTTCGATAGCGGGATGGTCCAGGCCGACTGCCAATGACTGGGCGTCGGACAGGGCCAATTGCAGTTTGCTGGTTAAACGGTCAATACGCATAGGGTCACCTTCCTTTAAAGCAGGCCGGACCTGAAAACCATCCTGAATGAAGAAACCTGCCAGATACCGTTATAGATGTGGTCGATTCTGGGAGTTTCAAGCGGGGCTCTGTTGACGCAGATCAGTGAGTAAAGACCTGTGGGGCGAACGCGGTGCATCAGGTTGATTAAAGGTTAGCTGACCCACGGCATCGCGAGCAGGCTCGCTCCCACAAGGGAGTTGCGGCATACACGAATGTTCAATTCACCCGCAAACCCTGTGGGAGCGAGCCTGCTCGCGATTGCGGTCTCACATTCGAAATCAGCATCGACTGACACACCGCTTTCGCGAGCAAGCTCGCTCCCACAGACTGGGTCAGCCGGATAACCTCTATTGCTCGATCCAGACCAGGGAGGCGAAGCGACCGGTGCGCGGATTGCGCCGGTAGGAGAAGAAACGCGGGTCAGACACGGTGCACCAACCGCCACCATAGACCGCAGTGACACCGCGTGCTGCCAGGCGCAGGCGCGCCAGGGCATAGATGTCGGCGAGAAATTTGCCGGCGTTGGGACTGGGCACGAAGGCGTTCGCTGCCTCGGGCTGAACGGCCACGAACGCTTCACGCACCTCGGCCCCAACTTCAAAAGCCTGCGGGCCAATGGCCGGGCCGAGCCAGGCGAGGACTTCATCGGCGGGCACGGCAAGGCTATCGAGCGTAGCTTCCAGGACACCGCCCACCAATCCGCGCCAACCGGCGTGGGCCGCAGCGACGCGGGTGCCGGCGCGGTTGCAGAACAGCACGGGCAAGCAGTCTGCGGTCATCGCCGTGCAGGCGATACCCGGTGTGGCGGCCCAACTGGCATCAGCGGTCATGACTTGTGCCGGATCGGCCTCGACCACCTCGATCCCGTGAACCTGTTGCAGCCAGGCCGGACGCATGGCGAAGCGGTCGGTGAGGCGGCGACGGTTCTCGGCGACTGCCAATGGGTCGTCGTCCACATGGTTGCCAAGGTTGAGGCTGTCGAACGGTGCCAGGCTGACGCCGCCCGCACGAGTGGTGACGCAGGCCTTGACCCGGGCCGGCGCGGGCCAGTCGGGTATCAGCCAGTCACTCATCCGATGAACGCCTCGCGATCCTGCTTGAGCAGGGTCAGCAGCCAGACGAAGTCATCCGGCAACGGCGACTCCCAGCTCATGCGCTTACCGCTGGTCGGATGATCCAGTTCCAGGAACCGCGCATGCAGGGCCTGGCGCGGGAAGTTCTTCAGCGACTCGACCATCGTCACGCTGGCGGCCGGCGGAATGCGGAAACGACCGCCGTAGGCCGGATCGCCCACTAACGGGAAGTTGATGTGGGCCATGTGCACGCGGATCTGGTGGGTACGGCCGGTTTCCAGCTTGACCCGCACGTGGGTGTGGGAGCGGAAGCGTTCGAGCACGCGATAGTGGCTGACCGCCGGCTTGCCGCCTTCCATCACCGCCATGCGCTGGCGTTGCTGGCCGTGACGACCGATCGGCGCGTTGATCTTGCCACCGGCAGTGACCACGCCGATCACGATGCATTCATAGATACGGCTGACGCTGCGGCTTTGCAGCTGGGCAACCAGCTGGGTCTGCGCCTGGATGGTCTTGGCCACCACCATCAGGCCGGTGGTGTCCTTGTCCAGGCGATGGACGATGCCGGCACGCGGTACATTGATGATGTCCGGCACGTGGTGCAGCAAGGCGTTCAACAAGGTGCCATCGGCATGGCCGGCGGCCGGATGCACCACCAGGCCCGCCGGTTTGTTGATCACCAGGATGTCATCATCTTCATAGACGATGTCCAGGGCGATGTCCTGGGCAACCCACTCACCCTGGGCCTCCTGCTCGGCAGTCAGCTCGAGGATGGCGCCGCCATGGACGATGTCGCGCGGGCGCACGACCGCCCCATCCACTGTCAGGCGACCGTCCTTGATCCAGGCGGAAAGGCGCGAGCGCGAATGCTCGTCGAAGAGTTGGGCGGCGACTTGATCGAGGCGTTGGCCGCCCAATTCGGACGGCACCTCTGCGCGAAGTTCTATTTTATCGGACATGCTCGGACTGGGCGTCGGCACAGCCTTTGGTTTCGGCTGCGCGCTTGTGGTTAAATACGGCGTCTTTTGCCCCGAGGCTTTTCAACGGGGCGCTCATCATAACAGGACGGCCCCGCCCAAGACAGCGGCCGTCATAGGGACGCAAGCCGCCATGCAAGTGAAACACCTGCTGCTGATCGCCATCCTCGCATTGACCGCTGCTTGCTCATCGAAGGAAGTCGTAGACGAAAACCTGAGCGAAGTCGAACTGTACCAACAGGCTCAGAACGACCTGGACAACAACAGCTACACCAGCGCCACCGCCAAGCTCAAGGCCCTGGAGTCGCGGTATCCGTTCGGTCGCTACGCCGATCAGGCTCAACTGGAGCTGATCTACGCCAACTACAAGAACGCCGAGCCGGAAGCTGCAAAGTCCGCCGCCGAGCGTTTCATTCGTCTACACCCGCAGCACCCGAACGTCGATTACGCTTACTACCTCAAGGGCCTGACTTCCTTCGACCAGGACGTCGGCCTCCTGGCGCGCTTCCTGCCGCTGGACATGACCAAGCGTGACCCGGGCGCCGCGCGCGACTCCTACAATGAGTTCGCCCAGCTGACCAGCCGCTTCCCCAACAGCCGCTACTCGCCGGACGCCAAGCAGCGCATGATCTACCTGCGCAACCTGCTGGCCTCCTACGAAATCCACGTGGCCGACTACTACCTGACCCGTCAGGCTTACGTCGCTGCCGCCAACCGTGGTCGCTACGTGGTGGAAAACTTCCAGGAAACCCCTTCGGTGGGTGATGGCCTGGCGGTGATGACCGAAGCCTACCAGCGCCTGCACCTGGACGATCTGGCGGCCACCAGCCTGGAAACCCTGAAGCTGAACTACCCGGATCACCCATCCCTGGTGGACGGCCAGTTCACCCCACGGGTCGCCGAAGCCGACAACCGTTCGTGGCTGAGCAAGGCAACCCTGGGCCTGATCGAGTCCCGTCCACCGCTGCCGCCAGGTGAAACCCGCGCCAACCAGGACGTTCAGCGTCAGTTCCAGGACGCCAAGGAAGCCATTCCGAACGAGCTCAAGCCCAAGGACGAAAATGGCGACGTGATCGAGGAAGAAGAGCCTGAGAAAGCGTCGAGCGACCGTTCCTGGTTCAGCCACCTGACCTTCGGCCTGTTTGACTGACGCCAAGGCAGGAAACAAAAGGGAGACCCGCGGGTCTCCCTTTTTTGTGCCTGTGTTTTATAGCGCTGGGCGCCGTTCCTGTCCTTGGCTAAACTGCCGGATCATCAGCCAAAAAGCCGCCCATCATGCTTCGTTTACTGTTCTGGATCGCCCTGATTGCCGCCGCGGTATGGTTCTGGCGCAAGTACAAGGGCGCGTCTGCCGCGCCTCGCACCTCCCGCGAACGCGACGCAACGCCCATGGTCCGCTGCGCCCAATGCGGCGTACACCTGCCCCGCGACCGGGCGCTGGTCCTGGAACAACAGTGGTATTGCAGCCAGGCTCACCTCGAGCAAGGCCCGGGCCCTCGTGACCGCTGAGGCTTCGAGCCCGCGCGTCAAACAGACGCAGCGCCTGCTGCGTCTCTATCACCTGTACCGCCTGAGCATCGGCATCACTTTGGTGCTGCTGATTTCCAGCAACATGGACAACCGGTTGCTGGAGTTCGCCAACGACGACCTGCTGCGCAGTGGCAGTTGGTTGTATCTGGTGCTCAATATCCTACTGGTGGTGTTTCTCGAAAACACTCGCCGCCCTGCCCGGCTGTTCGGCTTGACCCTGGCCGATGTGCTGTTGCTCTCGTGGCTGTTCTACGTCGCGGGCGGCGCCCCCAGTGCCATCGGTAACCTGCTGATCGTCTCGGTGGCCATCGGCAATACGCTGTTGCGCGGTCGGATTGGCCTGTTGATCGCTGCGGTCGCCACGCTCGGCATCGTCGGTTCGAGCTTCTTCCTGGGTTTGAGCGACTCGAACCGTCCCAGCAGCTATCTACAGGCCGGCACCTTGGGGGCCTTGTGTTTCGCCGCCGCGCTGTTGGTGCAGGGCCTGACCCGACGCCTGGAAGCCAGCGAAACCCTGGCCGAGCAACGGGCCAGTGAAGTGGTGGGCCTGGAAGCGCTCAATGCGTTGATCCTGCAACGCATGCGCACCGGCATCCTGGTCCTCGATCGTCAGCGCCGGGTGCAGTTGGCCAACGAAAGCGCGCTGCATCTATTAGGCATGCATGACCTGGTGGGCCAGCAGATCGACGACTATTCCAGCGCCCTGGTGGAGCGCCTGCAATTGTGGTTGAACAACCCCAGCCTGCGCCCGCAAAGCCTGACCGTCAGCGGCACGGGGCTGACCCTGCAACCGAGCTTCATCGCCCTGGGGCAACACGACCAGCGTCAGATCCTGGTGTTTCTTGAAGACCTGGCCCAGGTTGCGCAACAGGCCCAGCAACTGAAACTTGCGTCCCTCGGGCGTCTTACCGCCGGCATCGCCCATGAAATCCGCAATCCGCTGGGAGCCATCAGCCACGCGGCGCAACTACTGCGCGAGTCCGAGGAACTGAACGACGCGGATCGGCGTCTGACGCAGATTATTCAAGATCACTCCCAACGAATGAATCGCGTCATTGAAAATGTCCTGCAACTGTCCCGCCGCCAGACCTCCACGCCCCAGCGTCTGGACCTGCGCACCTGGCTCGAACAATTCGTCCGCCAGACCCGCGAACACGCAGGCGACCACCAGCAATTGCACCTGAGCATAGATCCGGGGGACTACGTCACGCTGATGGACCCCGACCAGCTGACCCAGGTACTCGACAACCTACTGCGCAACGCCTGGCGTCACAGCGCCATGGTCCATGAACCGGCCGAAGCCTGGCTGAAATTGTTCATCGATCCCCATAGTCAGCTGTCCACCCTGGACATCATCGACAACGGCCCCGGCGTCACACCGGAGCAGCAGGCACACCTGTTCGAACCCTTCTTCACCACCAGCAGCCAGGGCACCGGCCTTGGGCTCTATCTGTCCCGTGAGCTGTGCGAAAGCAACCAGGCCCGCCTAGACTTCAAACCACGCCAAGGCGGCGGTTGCTTTCGCATCACCTTTGCTCACGGACGGAAACAGATTTGAATACACGCTCACGGCAACGAATCCTGATCGTCGATGACGAACCGGACATCCGCGAACTCCTGGACATCACCCTGGGACGGATGAAACTCGACACCCGCAGCGCCAAGAACCTCGCCGAAGCCCAGGGCCTGCTGGCAGACGAGGCCTTCGACCTGTGCCTGACCGACATGCGCCTGCCCGACGGCACCGGTCTGGAGCTGGTGCAACACATCCAGCAGCGCTATCCGCAACTGCCGGTGGCGATGATCACCGCCTACGGCAGCCTGGAAACCGCCATCGACGCCCTCAAGGCCGGCGCCTTCGACTTCCTGACCAAACCGGTCGATCTGGCTCGCCTGCGCGAGCTGGTCACCAGCGCCTTGCGCCTGCCGCCGGTCGCGACGCCGACCACCACCATCGAGCGCTGCCTGTTGGGCGACTCGCCGCCAATGCGCAACGTGCGCAAACAGATCGAAAAACTCGCCCGCAGCCAGGCACCGGTGTATATCAGCGGCGAATCGGGTTGCGGCAAGGAACTGGTCGCCCGATTGATCCATGAACAAGGCCCCCGCTCGAACCAGGCTTTCGTGCCGGTCAACTGTGGGGCGATTCCCACGGAGCTGATGGAAAGCGAGTTTTTCGGCCATCGAAAAGGCAGCTTCAGCGGCGCCATCGAAGACAAGCCCGGGCTGTTCCAGGCCGCCCATGGCGGAACCCTGTTCCTCGACGAAGTGGCCGACTTGCCGTTGGCGATGCAGGTGAAGCTGCTGCGGGCGATCCAGGAAAAGGCCGTGCGCGCCGTCGGCGGCCAGCAGGAAGAGGTGGTGGACGTGCGCATCCTCTGCGCCACCCACAAAGACCTCGACGCCGAAGTCGCCGCCGGGCGCTTTCGCCAGGATTTGTACTATCGATTGAACGTGATCGAACTGCGCGTCCCGCCGCTGCGTGAACGCCGCGAAGACATTGAACTGCTGGCCAACCACATGCTCCAGCGCCTGGCGAGCACCACCGCCAGCCCCGCGGCCAAACTGCACCCCAAAGCCCTCGAAGCCCTGCTGAACTACCGCTTCCCCGGCAACGTGAGAGAGCTGGAGAACATGCTCGAACGGGCCTACACCCTGTGCGAACACCAACAGATCGAAGCCGCCGACCTGCGCCTGGCCGAAGGCAGCAGCGTCGCCGCGGACGTCCCCGAGCTGACGCGGGTCGACAACCTGGAAGACTACCTGGAGAACGTCGAACGCAAACTCATTCTCCAGGCCCTGGAAGAAACCCGCTGGAACCGCACGGCGGCGGCGCAGCGCTTGAAACTGTCGTTCCGGTCGATGCGGTATCGGTTGAAGAAGTTGGGGTTGGATTGAGGCAATCCTGACTGCTAACCGTCCCGTGGCGAGGGAGCTTGCTCCCGCTGGGCGGCGAAGCAGACCCAAACCCGACAGCTCGGTGTGTCAGATGGGTCCGCGTCGCTGCTGGTTGGGGCCGCTGCGCAGCCCAGCGGGAGCAAGCTCCCTCGCCACAGATGTGGTGGTTGCTTCGGACCAGTCGGTGTCCTCGCTAGAACCGCACAGCGGCACAACGCTTGAAGCTGTCGTTCCGGTCGATGCGGTATCGGTTGAAGAAGTTGGGGTTGGATTGAGGCAGCCCGAGGCTACTAGCCGTCCCGTGGCGAGGGAGCTTGCTCCCGCTGGGCTGCGTAGCAGACCCAAACCCAACAACTCGGTGTGTCAGATGGGACTGCGTCGCTGCTGGTGGGGCCGCTGCGCAGCCCAGCGGGAGCAAGCTCCCTCGCCACAGGTGTGGTGTTTGCTTCGGGCCAGGCGGTGTCCTCGCTAGAACCGCACAGCGGCACAACGCTTGAAGCTGTCGTTCCGGTCGATGCGGTATCGGTTGAAGAAGTTGGGGTTGGATTGAGGCAGCCCGAGGCTACTAGCCGTC